>Ga0307509_10012153_pt1 | contig 10327 bp, 6 predicted proteins | sample 10_EM_MG_FD_202245 | JGI IMG/M metagenome (GOLD analysis project Ga0307509, IMG submission 202245) | Populus trichocarpa ectomycorrhiza microbial communities from riparian zone in the Pacific Northwest, United States - 10_EM | ecosystem: Host-associated > Plants > Roots > Unclassified | place...
ATAAATATATCGTAGAATCCACTTAATTGCATGTTAGTGACCCTTTCTCGGATCATGCATATACATGCTTTTTTATAGGTGCATGGGATTCCATCATCAATCAACGAAAGTGAATAAGCCACCATGTTACGATACTGAGCTAGTTTTTTATAGCACTTTTTAGTTTACTTGTTGCAATAGATTCTTGTTGTTGTGTGGTTACTGGGGTTACAAGATCCGTTTCATCTATACTTTCATTTGAATCTTTTTTAGTAGGGACTATCTTACAAGAATGGCTGAAGTTTCAAACTCCACTTGTTGTGCATCACTTAGTTGTTTCTTCTTTTCTTGTGATTTCTCTTGTTGTAGTATACCAGACTTATCAAAAGTGACATCTTTACTCAAAATCACTTTCTTTTATTCGAAACACTAGAGTCTGTAGCCCTTTACTCCTCCACTAAAGCCTAAAAATACAGCTTTCTTGGCTTTAGGATCTAGCTTGAACTTAGTACCATGATAATATATTAAGCATCCAAATAGACATGTAGAGTCATAATCATTTACATGAGATCCTAATCATACCTTTAAAAGGGTTCTTCCATTTAATGCTCTCTAATTCCCCTAGGGTTAGGGGGAAGAGTTGAGTCAAATCTTAAATAGAAGAACCCCGCACAGAAGTTGCTGAAGGTAATTGATTAACAATATGACAAGCACAACTTAATGCCTCACCCTAGAATGCTTTGCTTAGTCTCAAATATGATAACATAAATCGAAATTTCTCTACCAATGTGTAATTCATACATTCTTCTACTCCATTCTGTTGTGGTGTTTTGCGAATAGTAAAATGTCGCTTGATCCCTTCATTTTGACAAACTTCAAAGAAAGGATCTGAAGTGTACTTTCCATCATTATCTAATTGAAGAGTCTTAATCCTCTTTCTAGTTTGAGTCTCCACTATATTTTTCATTTAAAAAAAAACATCAAAAACCTCATCCTTGTGTTTCATCATGTATGCTCATGCTCTTTTTGAGAAATCATTAATAAAAGTAACAACCCAACGATTATGGTGCCAGACTTGACCATTGTTTGTTTTTCAAGAACACAATGCTCATAGAACCCATGTTTCCCAGTGTTAGCATTTTTTAATAGACCTTGCTTAACCCATCTTTGCAAAGCCTTTTCACCAGCATGCCCTAAACATATATGGCAAAGTTTGAAATTATTTGTTTCATCATATTCTAAGCTCTTGGAGACAACTACTCTACCAGTATCTATAGACTCGTCTAGGAAATATAATTTTCCTTTCATTATGCCTTTTAAAGAAACTAATGCACTACAAATTGCTCTTAGGATTTCACCATGCATAGAATCTTGAATTGAATTCTAGAACTCCAAGTGAGAAGAGATTTTTCTTCAAATCATGTACATACTGTACCTCTGTGATTGTCTAGACTATTTTATTATACATCTTCATATGGATAGTCCCAATCCTTTTGATCTCACAAACATTATCATTACCCATCAACATAACCCCTCCATCAAACTCCTCGAGTCTCGAAAATAAATGCTTATTAGGACATATGTGATAAGAATATCCAAAATCAAGAACCTATTCATCAGAATGGTTTTCTAGTAAAGAGACTGCAAATCTAGAGTCTTGTTCATCTTCATCTCATGCATGTTCATGGTTGGTTCATCATTGTCCTTGTTGTATTTATTTGAACAATTTTTCTTTTAGTGTCTATTTTTGTGACAAAACGCACAATCTTATATAAGATATTGTTTGTTTGATGATTCTCCCCTTGATTTTGAGCGAGTTCTCCTTCACCTTCTAAATCTCCTGGTGCGCCTCTAACTATCAATGTTATTGATGTTGAATCCTTGTGAACAATTTGGTCTGTTTTCTTATACTTATTGTTCACCAAAGCATTAGACACATCAATAAATTTAATCTTTTTTTACCATATAGTAAAGTGGTGATGAGATGTTCATATGTGCTAAACAAGGAGTCCAATAACAACAAGGTTTTATCTGAATCATCGATTTCCACATCCAGATTTTTCAAATCAGCTATCATTTTATTAAAATCATTCAGATGTTCGTTTATAGATCTACATTTCTTGTGTTGGAAATAGAAGATCCTTTTCTTCAAGTCGAGATGATTCTCTACAATCTTCTTCATAAACTTGTCCTTCATTGCTTGCCATAATTCCTTTGCAGAGTTTTGTTTTGAAAAGGCCTATTTCTAATCCTTTACAAGACAAAGTCAGATCGAACTGCAAGCCAATCGATTTATCCTTTCCCAGCTTTTCTCATCAAGATCCTCTGGTTTATCTTCCAGAGTGAAATCCAAATTCATCTGGACAAGTATATCTATAAATTTACATTTCCACATGCTAAAATTACCTTTTCCATCAAACTTCTCTACCTTAAATTTGGTATTCGATACCGAGATATATTATGGAGGGATACTAGCACTTTCCATTGTTTTTTCTTTTGGAACATCAGTCGTTATGATGTTTTTAGATTACAAATGGTCTTCTGAAATTGTTAAAACACACACTGTTATGCTCAAAATAGCTAAAATAATAACTTTGGTGCATTGTTTCACAAAACAAACTCCATAATTATGTCTGGATGGTTGATAATACTAGGAACAAGCTTGACTCAACCAAAAAGAGGCCATAAAATCATTGAGTTGTCCAAAAAACCAATCTAATCGAGTTGACTCAGGAAAGAAATATTATGTCTCTACTAAGGAATACTATGTCAAAACCAAGGGAATATTCTATTAACTTCTAAAAGAATATTCCACACTTTTAGATGATGTGGCTATTAATATGGCCTTGCGGGACCTCTTTGTTGATTATGTGGGTGATAACTTAAAGCCAACGTGTTTGTTTACATGGCAGCATCTTCTTAAGCCAGAATTCCGACACAAACTTGTTTTTCCAGCTAGTTTTCGATAAAACTTTGGCAAGCTCTACAGGGCTCATTTTAAATCTGATTTTGATGATTTCATATCGTCAGCATTGTATTGACAAGAGGAATTTTCTAGTGTGCTTAAAATCCAAATTTAAGGATTTTGAAGATTTTGCAACTACGAATTAAGAGCTAACAAACATGTTTTTCCAATGTTCTAGCTTCCCTGATGCTCTAATACTAATTTGTTGTTCATAATGGACCGAAAGAAAACATGAAAAAACACACAAACAAGAAAATTAATGTGGTTTCTCAAATTGGATACGTCCATGGAGGTAACAGATTGTATATTTTTGTAAGAATGATATTAACATTCAACTCAATCCCAATATAATCCTGGAAACCCAATGTTTCACTCTTACACTCAATGTTTCTCTCAAATATGTTTTTTTTTTCTCTTTGTTGTAATCTTTGCAAGTTTCCTTCACTCTCTCTTATGTTTTTATCTTCTTACTCCATAACACTCTTCTTAGTGCCTTTTTATAGCTGAAAATAAAGGGACAAACTTTCCCATTTTCACTCTTGATATTGATATCTCAGAGTAAATCAAACTATAAATTGAAGAGTAAAGCTAACCATGATTTGAGGACGGTGGTTGGAAAAATATTGACTCATATTTGCTACACACACACCTGTATATATATACACGTGTGTGTGTATTCTTAATGAATCCATTTCATTCATTGAATCTATATGATCTAATATTTTTATTAAACATAAGTTCTATTTTTATACTATAATTAAAATATAAAGCTTCAAATCTATGAATCTACCTTCTTCTTTTTTTTTGTAAGTCAGTAGATAGTTCTTGAATTTAGTGAATTTACATACACAAAAATAATAATAATGAGTAGACAATAAAAGTTTTGTTTTTAGTGTTTTCAATTTCTCATATATATAATATATATCATTTTTATATCAATTATGTTAAAGAAAAAAAAAGGATTTTTTTTATTTTTTACGTCTTGCTAAGAAAAATACTTTAGTTTATTTCAAAATACTTCAATTGATATACATAAAAACCAGACCAATTTCACTACTTTTCACTCAATTTCTACTTGGTTGATAAAATTTCCCAAATTTTGTGATTAAAGAATATCTCTCGTGAACCAAATTTTTTTTGTTAGTGTAAAAAAGAAAAAAGAAAACAACTCCTTTGTCATTCTAACCCATGCATATGCTAATGGAAGTGATATAAATTATATAATAATCAACCATGTCAACAGAATGCTTCCACTATTATTTTATTTCGTGTTTTCCATTAACATATGAATTAATGTCTCAATTATGTAATTTAGAAACCCAATTTATACAACAATGAATTAACAGTGAAAACCCAAAAAATTATAGACTTTAAAAGAGATATAATGATATTTTTATACTTGCAACACTCTGAACACAACTTCCTGAATTCAAGGACATTAAATATTATACTAAATAAACTAGGGTTCCCTCACCTCCTTCACCATTTATATAAACAATTATGGAGGTGATTTGTTTTTATTTTTTTATACTGTTCATATAAATGATGAAGATTACTTTTTTTTTAATCTTTTTTCTTTGTTTTTTAATTCTTAATTCTATCTTTCATTTTTTTTCATACATATTTTCTTTCTACTAAATGATTTTTACCTTATTTCTTTTAATTTTATCCTTCAATATTTTATTGATTTTGAATTGATCATCATAATTTGTTTTGGTTTATTTTCTATAAGCTTATCACAGTCTCAAACAAATATCTTGATATTTGGTTAGTGCTTATTTTTGCAAGCATTTATTACTATTATCATATCATTAAATTAAAAAAATTAAAGAATAATTTTTTTAAATCCAGTAGAGTCCATGATTAGGGTTACGAGTCTGATGAGATAAGTCGCAAAGTCCGGGTTATTCCAATAAATTATCGTCTTAATATTGAAAAAATATCATCTTGAATTTTTAAAAAAAGTCAAACTACACTTTCATCATTCATCCAAGTTAACTTTGAATCCACCAGATTGATTGAACCACATAGGGGCAACTCTCATCCTGGTTAATTTTAAAACCAGGCCAAACAAGAAGTTAGGTCGAGAGGTTTTAAGGTTGATTCACTCGATCAGGTTTAATAAAATTCCAAATAGTTCACCTTTTTATAATTCCATCTTGCATTTTTTTTTCAATTTCAATTAAACCTTTTTTGGCTTTTTTTTTTTGATTTTATCATTTAATAGTTGGTTAATTTTAAATTGGTCTTTTGAATTTGTTTTAGTTTATTTTCTATGAGGTTATCACAATTTCAAACAAATGTCTTGCCATTTAGTTGGTACTCAATTTTACTAGCATCTATTTTTGTTATCATATTATCAAGCAAAAAATAGTTTATATTTTTAAAAGGTTGTTAAATCCAGTGGAGTCTATGATTCAGGTTGAGGATTTAGGGGGTTAAGCTGCGAAGACCAGATTGATCTAATATGTCACTGTTTTAATATTAAAAAAAAGATCTCATTTTAAAATTTTTTAAAACCAAATTATACTTTTCACTAGTCATCTAGGTTACTTTTATCCCACTATCAAATGGATCATGTCGGGATACTTTCCAAGCAACTTAATTTAAACTTGGGTTAGGTAAGGAGTATGGAGAATTCAAGGTTAACCTATTAGGTCGGGTTTAATAACAATATCAAATAGTTTCTTGCGACCTAGGATTTTTTCTTATGTTCAAATTTTTTTTTATCCAACTTGCAGCGTAGCACAAGCTAAGAAATTAGTATGCTACTAAAGTGTTGGCATCAAGAATGATCCATGATTCATATAAGTGATCATATACGGATCTAGATGCTACATGTTTTGAATTTTTATTTCTCATAAGGAAAGACGATAAATACTAATTATTTGGTAATTTTAGAATGATACTCAAGGAGTAAACAATGACATCCTTACTTTCCTAGCCTACTTTGAAGAAAGAGATAGACATAAGACAGAGAGAGAAAACTTATATGGAGATATTCATATCACTTTTGATGGGTTATGGATTTGATTTTCTCTTTTCTTTATATGTTTATCTCTTTCTTTAAAGTGGATCTAAAAGAGTAACTAATAGAATAACACTAGTTACTTCTTGTGTACCATAAAATTTCCTAGAATGAGGAGGTGATACCATAGTTTTTAAACCCGACCCGGTCCAAGGCCCGGGTTCCGGGTTTTGACCGGGTCACCGGGTGTTGACCGGGTCACCGGGTGTTGACCGGGCCACCGTGATACTAATAATTTCATACTTAAAAGGGATATTTTAGAAAGTATAAAAGCAATTGAGCCCTTTAGAGAAAAAAAAAAGGAAAACTTATAAAGGAAAAAAATAGTAGAACTAACCAGCCAATACACCTATGCTATATTACAAGTAGGATTTTAAATTAATTTTCAATAAAAAAAGAAAAAGAAAGGGATGACATCATGGACCCATTTTTCAATACCATAAATTTCTTTAATCAAGGAATGAAGAAAATGATGCCTATGTTTAATAAAGGATTGAAAATTATAAGAACATTTAAATTGAATAAGAGTCGTTAATGATGATTAAAAACTAAAATAAGAAGCTAATATTTTTTTGCAATAAGCAAAATATAGATGCACATGAAAATGTTTTATCTCATTTATCCTTTTCATTTTATATGTTTTTTCATTTATATTTGATTTTAATTCAACTCTCTAATTACATGTAATTTTCTTCCATATAAATGAAATATGCAAATACAACTTATCTATCTAAAATTTAAGATGAAAAAAATAAAATAATATCTTTAAAATATCATGAAATTACAAAAACAATATAAAAAATTAATTAATATTTTTAAGAAATTATACTGAAAAATTGAAAAATCACAAAAAAAAATGATATTAACTAAACATTGATTTTATGAAAATTAAAAAAAAAGGAGGTAAGTCGTTGCTAGGCTTAGCCAACCAAGCACATATGCTTAGCCTATAAGTAAAGGCATGACATGAATGGGCCTAGAAGGCTAGGCCCACGTGTCTGCTTTATTATTCTTTTTAGTTTAATTGGAAGACATGTCATCTAGCTTGACAAGCAATGTGTCATCAAATTTGCAATGACTAAAGGTTACTAAAAAATCAGTGTGCAAGTACTAGGATTCTAAAAACCTATTTCAACTTATTTTTGTCTAAAACATCGTAAAAACCTTAATAAACACATTTAAAAGCTTAGAACACCTTTTAATCACTTTAAATACCGAAAATAAACCTAATTGAAACAAATTAATGGGTCTTGATCTATCTAGCATGTTTAAAGAGAGAAAACACCTTTAACAAATTCTCATCTCTAAGACGAATCAATTGACACTAAGTTTGGTAATTTTAATGGCTAAAAAGTGGTTAGTCAATCACTTTCTCTCTCCTTATCATTTCTTTGTGACTTTTTATTTTCTTCCTCAACATCAAGGGACTATAATGTAAAAAAATAAAGTTTTGAATTGAAAGTATCTCCATTGAATTTGCCTCTCTATGACAAACTCATTAACACTAAGTTTGATTATTTTGATGGCTAGAATGTGCCTCCTAACCAATAACTTTCTCTCTTCTCATGATTTTGGTGGATGGAATCCTCCTATCTAAGACAAACCTATTGACATTAAGTTCAGTAATTTTGGTGCCTAGAATGTGGCGAGCCAATTGCTTTCTATCTCATTATTTTTGGTAACTTTCTCTTTTCTTCATCAACATCCAGTGAATATAATATGATAAACATAAAGTTTTGGATTGAAACCACCTCTATTGAATTCTCCTCTCTAAGATAAACCCAATGACACTAAGTTCGATCAGTTTAGTGGCTAGAATATGGCCAACCAATTACTTTTTCTCTCCTTATCATTTTTAGTGACTTTCTTTCTTCTTCCTTATTATCCAAGGACTAAAACGTGATAAAAATAAAATTTTGAATTGAAATAAATAAAATATAAAAAGGATCAAAGGTCTATTACTCGAAACTTTGAGTGATGAATTTGAGATTTCCTATGCTTTTTAAATACGTTTACTATAATCCCCTAGCCATCCTACATGTAATAACAACAAGAAGCATCTTTAAACAAATAATTTCTTATATTACACCCACAACCACAACATAAAAAACACCAGGAGAATTATTGAAACAATAAATACATCTCTAAAAAACAATTTGGCTGCTACATTTGTTGTTGTGATATCGTGTTCTATTGAGAATTTATGCAGTATGGTAGAGCAAGTAAATGGTGCTGGAACTAGGTGCTGGCGGAGGAGTTTCCGTTGTTGGGAGCTGCATAAAAGGCAAGGTCGTAAGTAAGATATGATGTATAAAAAAAGTAAAAAAAAAAACAAAATTCTTTGTCTACTGGATTTTTTTTTGATGAATTGTTTCCATGTTGGGTTGCTCCCTAAAGCTCCTGTCTTTATTGTCTTTCGCTAGAAAAAGTTGTCTTCGCTTCATGCATCCTCATAGATTGGATCGACCAATTTAACTTCTTTCTTAGTAGTTCCTTCAAAATTCTCTACGAAAGGCTTAAGTCTGTGACCATTTACTTTGAAAACCTTGTTAGTTTCAATACTTTGAATTTCAATAACATGATGAGAGAAAAAACATTTAAAATAACAAATGGTCCAATCCATCTAGATCATAATTTTACAGTCATGAACTTCAATCTATAGTTAAAGAGTAATACTTTTTAACCAACAAAAAATTGTTTGCGATGCAAAAACTTATCCTGAAGATATTTGGTTCGCTCTTTATATAGCCTTGCATTGTTATATGCTTCTAATCAAATGTTTTTCAAGTTCTTGCAGATGCAATTTTCATCCTTCACCCGCTTCTTTAACATCAATGTTGCATTGCTTTACTGCCCAAAAAACACGATGTTCAATTTCAACTGGTAAATGACATAATTTACAAAAAACTAATCAATATGGTGACATCCCAATTAGAGTCTCATATGTTGTTTGGTATGCCCACAATGCATCATCAAGACACAAACTCTAATCTTTTCAATTGGGGTTTACTGTCTTTTGCAAAATTGTCTTTATTTCTCTATTGGAAACTTCGACTTGACTATTAGTTTGTGGGTGATAAGTTGTGACTATTCATTGATGTACTCCATATTTTTCCATCAGAGCTTTAATAGTCCTATTGCAAAAATAAGTGTTTTGCTCACTAATTATTTCTTTAGAATTTTCAAATCTGCTGAAAATGTTAGATTTGAGAAATCCTGCAACAACTTTGAATCATTAGTACGGGTAGCCTTTGTCTCTACCCATTTTGAAACATAATCAACAGCAATCAATATATAAATAAACCCAAAATAATTAGGAAGAGGTCCCATAAAATCCATAGCCTACACATAACAAATTTCACAATACAACAAAGGTGTTTGCGACATTTCATGTTTATAGGACAAAATACTTATTTTTTGACATTGTTCGCAACTTTTACAAAATTCATAGGCATATTTAAACATTGTTTCCCAGTAAAAACTATCCAAAATTTTCGTAGTTGTTCTTTTAGGTCCAAAATGTCCACCACATGTACATTTATGACATTAAGTAAGAATGTAATGAATTTCATTGTTAGGCACACATCTTTTAATAACCTGATCTGATCTTATTTCCTAAAGATAAGGTTCATCCCATATGAATACTTAGAGTCATTTTTTATTTTATTTCTTCTTGCTTTACTTATATCATTCGACAATATACCAACTATAAAAAAATTAACAATATTAGCAAACCAAGGTTTATCATCTTATAGTTTTAGAAGTTGCTCCTTTGAGAATGTTTAGGAAATTGATATTTGCTCTTACTCATGCGCAATCCTACTCAAATAATATGCCACTAGGTTTTCAATCCCTTTTCTATCTTTTATCTCCAAATCAAACTTTTGAAGCAATAGAATCCATTATGGCAACCTTGGTTTGGATTCCTTTTTCGTGAATAGATACTTGAGGGCTGCATGATTAGAAAAAAATAATTAATTTAAATCCTAATAAATATGATCAAAATTTTTTTAAACCATTAACAATAGCAAGGAGTTCTTTTTCAGTAGTGGAATAGTTATGTGGTGCAGGATTTAGAGTTTTTGATGCATAACAAATAACATGACTTTTCCTACTAATTTGTTGACCAAGAACAACGTCAATGGCATATTCACTTACATCATATATTATTTCAAAAGGAATTTTCCAATTTGGTGGTTGTATAATGGGTGCTCAAGTGAGTAATTCCTTTAATTTGTTAAATGCCCTTCGACAATTATCATCAAAATCAAACGGCACATCCTTTTACAAAAGTTTTGACAAAGGTTGTGCAATCCTTGAAAATTCCTTGATGAATCGCCAATAAAAACCTATAC
>Ga0307509_10012154_pt1 | contig 10327 bp, 5 predicted proteins | sample 10_EM_MG_FD_202245 | JGI IMG/M metagenome (GOLD analysis project Ga0307509, IMG submission 202245) | Populus trichocarpa ectomycorrhiza microbial communities from riparian zone in the Pacific Northwest, United States - 10_EM | ecosystem: Host-associated > Plants > Roots > Unclassified | place...
AAGTTAAATTGTGGATGTTGTGTGTAAATGGAAAGGTTGATGAATCTGGACAGATTCGTCTCCTAACTTTTGGAGAGAATTCGAGTAGAAGGATGAGAGAACTAGGATCAAGTTTCTTCATAGTAATTGTAGTTTTGGATGTTAGCTAACTAAGAAATTGGTCTTGCTCAATATGGAGCTGTAGAACCCCAGTTATAGGTCATCAACCGAGATTGGGTCTTGACAGACCCTTTTGGGTACTGTTTGTTGATGAGCAATTTTGACTATCTCAAAAGCAGAACTGGGTTCTCCTTCCTTCAAAGAACTTGTAGTCTCGTGTATTAGCTTTCCAACGAGACTAATCTCGCTTGAAACAGAGTTCTATAAGTCTAGATATAGTTAAAAATCTGATGAGTGTTTAGACAGTAACAGTTCAATGTCTACATAGTAACAGTTGGACAGTAACAATTCAAAGTGTAGACAGTAACAGTTCAAATGTCTAAACAGTAACAGTTCAAAGTCAAACAGTAAGAGTTGGAAAAGTCAAACAGTAACGGTTCAAAGTCAAACAGTAACAATTGGAAAAGTCAAACAGTAACAGTTCAAAGTCAGACAGTAACAGTTCAAAATTGGATAGTAACAGTTCAAAGTTGGACAGTAACAGTAGACTTTCACATGAATACTATATAAAGGAATTGAGTCATACGAACACTTGCACATTGAGATACTAACTCTGAAAATATACATAATATATGTATGTATGTTATTATGAGGAAATGAACATGCATAAGAAAGTAACATATGAGTAATAAATGAATATGGATTCTCTATAATATCGGCCTGAAGGAATGATAACTATGGTTGGATAAAGGATAACAACATTAATGGGTGTAATGAAAAAAACGTAAGATATAAAGAAAAAAATGATTGAAAGAAAGATTTATTAGCTATTGATATGATTATTATAAAACATATCCTTGAATGAGGAAAATTTATGAGATGAGTTTGTGACTGCAGGAGGGACCACCGGTGTGGTGCAACAGCAGCAACAGGGGAGCACGAGTAGAGCTTCTACTGCAGGTAGGTGACTTTCACCTTCCTTTTAAATAATGTTGAATAATGAAAATACTTTATCATGAATGTTACTGTATGGTGTTAATTCAGATACCAGACTGTCAAGTGCTTAAATGTTAACAAATGGTTCATTAGCTTCGGCTAAAGGCATCTGAAGAGATGACCTTGAACAATGAAATACCTTATCATGAACGTTGATGTATTGTGTTAATTCAGATATCAGATTGCCAAATGCTTAAATGTTGACAAACGATTGATTAGCTTCGGCTAATGGCATCCGAAAGGATGACCGGGACAAAAGATTGATTAGCTTCGGCTAATGGCATCCGAAGGGATGACCGGGACAAACGATTGATTAGCTTCGGCTAATAGCATCTGAATGGATGACCGGAATAAATGAACGATTAGTTTCGGCTAATGGCATCCGAATGGATGACCGAGACAAACGATTGATTAGCTTCGGCTAATGGTATCCGAATGGATGACCAGAATAAATGAACGATTAGCTTCGGCCAATGGCATCCGAAGGGATGACCGGGACAAACGGTTGATTAGTTTTGGCTGATGGAATTCGAAGGGGATTGCGGGGGTGAGTGAATAGTTAACCTCAACAAATGATGTCTTAAAAGAATGGTCGGATTTAAGATTATAGTTGATTGCAAGAATTGGTGCATATATATATACTGCAAGTTGTGTATACCAAGAACATGAAGGAACTACAAATATCACGCTTCAAACATGAGATAATGTTAATGCTTCGTTAAACTGCCAGACCATTTTCTTATTGTTATTATTATTATTATTATTATTATTAAGTAATTGCATTCTTGTAAATGTTTTGTACTGCAGTAAGGATGTCATACCAACAAGGTGCCTAGGAAACCCAATACACGGGAACCTACTTTTGCAAGGAATTATGTAGTTGCATTCTAAATCATGATGTATTTTATATAAATCAATGTACTGAATGTATAACTATTATTAGATCCTTTAGATTAAATTTGTGATGACTATTTATAGGATAGAATACAGACTCATGACTATGCATGTATATTTTAAATGCGAACTTCTAATCATGCAAACATAATATTATGAGTTTATGTAAGATTCACTTTTAAATGAAATGTTGATTATTGTTGATGTATGGATTATTTATTGATGATGTGAAGAGAACATGTTCGCCGATTACCAACACGATGTGTGTCAAGTACAAAAAAATAAAAATTTACAGTTGTTTTGGGCTTGAAAAAGCCGGGTTGTTACAATAATACTAGGAGGCGACTCCTTAAACCAAACATTTTCCCATAAAAGAACAAGATGCAAGAAATCTGTTCTTTTCAAGAATTTTTAAGGTCGTCGCGATGTCGAGTGCGACAATACCCAAAACAATTGCCTTGCTAATGGGGATAAAGTTGTCTTTCTTAAGGGATCTACAAGTTATTTGTATATTGATTGGGGATAATTTAGTAGGTTTACTCCTTTTTTCACATTAAAACTACATCGTTGCCCTTGCAATAAAAAAAACAAGTGGCCTATTGTTTAGGGTCTATTTTGTCTTTTTTATTTTATTTGTACAGTAAAATGACATCAATACCCTTGAGAGTTCAAAAATATTGACACTTGACGAGAGGTATTTTTTAGTTTTTTTCATGTTTTGTGTACTGTAAAATGACAAAGTTAACCTTAGAATAAAATAATTCTAAAGCTGGCATGGGATAACATTTTCATCTTTGCAATATAGCTTTTTGTAATATTTAGATGCTTTTAGGGGCTATTTAGTAATTTAAAGTATTGAAATATTAATAAATCAATAAAAAAAACTGACATATACGTAGCACGTGTCAGCGCGTGATAATCCACCACGTCATTCAGGAGACTAATAAACTAACCTAAACTCGTTCTTGCTCAACAGCGAGCCACAAACAATACTCTTTTGACTATTAGAAGCATGAACCATATTGTTCATAATTGACTCTTTCATAAATGTCATCCTTAACATCACCTTTTTCTGGCCTAGGATTTTGCACACTAAGAGCCTATTTGGCGTTGCGGTTGAATCGTTGTTTTGCCATTTTGAAAAAAATTATTCTTGCTTCAATTTTTTTGTGTTATTGGATTTTTATGATGTGTTAATGTTAAAAATGAATTAAAAAACATATTTTGATATATTTCCAAGTGAAAAACACTTTGAAACGCAACCGCTAGCACACTTTTAAACAATCACTAAAAAGTTATCCAGGAATAATTGTTCTCCATTAGCGGTTGTTGCATACTCAAAAAAAATATTATGCCAAAACATACATGACAGGTGGCTCCAATATCAATCCACCACTTTTTAGGATTGTCCACCAGGTTTACTTCTAACATAACTACAACAAGCTTTGCAGCTTTCTCATCAACATTCTCAATGATTTTGTTTTGTGCATTTTTTCCTTTACAGTGACAACAGTCCTTATAGATATGTCTTTGCTTTTTACAAACAAAACAAGTTTCTTTGAACTTCTTTTTGCCGACACTATTACCATTATGACTCTTGAGAGAACTTGCTTCATCATGCTTCATATTTAAGTTCACACCACTTAAATTATTTTGGTTTTTTCCCCGCATGAAAGAATGTTTAGGAATCGGGTTTGCCATCGAGACCGCAAAGATTAGGTTAACAAGTACATCCATCTATTATCTCAATAACAAGATTAACTTTGTAATTATATATTACACTTATATAATCTCAAATAATATTAATTAAAATGAATCACAAAAATTTAACACGCTAATTCTGCAAAAAACAAATTTAATAAACAATTTAACTTTGCAACTGTGTATTTATTTATTTGTTTTTCTAAAACTATAATAATACAAATAATTACAAATATTTTTCTTTGGACATCAACATAAGAAAACAATATGCACTCTTCTAAAGTTATGATAAAAAAAAATCTGATTGATACTTGTGTTGTTTTATGATTAAAGTAACAATAGCATCTAAGGATAGCATATAAGGAGGATAAATTAGGTGTTGCACTAATTATGTCAAAATAATGCAAGTAAATATGCTAAACACATATAACACAAAAACCAACAATATAATTCAAGTGCTTAAAGTAAATAGATAAGGAAAAAGAGATTGCAAACTCGGTTTTTAACGTGGTTCAATAAGTTTACATCCACACCTCAAGTACTAATCGTACTTAAATATTGTACTTTTTTGCTAATCCAAGTGAAAAATACAATGTCCTTGATGAATTCACACCGAAATTACTAACCATACTTGAGTATTATACTCTTTTACTAATCCAAGTGAAAGATACATTGCCCTTGATGAATTCACACCAAGAAATTACACCACTTGATGATTTTTTCTCTTTATGATTTTTCTCCGTAGAATTCCAGTTAAATAAAATTGCACTTAATATATATTATTTCACCATAATTATTATCCAGATATGCAACTTTTTTTCTTTCCGATCATCTGTTTTCTTGTTTTTCATATCAATACAACAACAAAGGAAAATACCATGCAATATAAAATTTATTTCCCCGTAGAATCAATGCAACAAGTTTACAGACAACAGACGACAAGGAATTTAACATAGTCATGGAATTTAACAGAAGATATATACACTTTACTTTCCCTATTAAAATTAAACTATTTTTTTTAATCTATGTCAATATATAATCAATTTGGTCTTGAAGATATATAAATATACACAGAACAAATATGTTAGAAAATAAATTGTTTTAAGATTGTTAGAGCACCTTAAATAGTTCATAAAATTAGTCTTCCCTTTTACTATAATGATGAAGTAAAAGGGCTATTGATGATGACCTCTTGGATGGCTGCATGAAGCTTGTTCCGCTTTAAATTTCAAGGTTAATTAATCTATTGCTATGAACATACGTGTTTCGAGTTGCAACTGAACTTAAATGAATGGTGTTGGATTTGGGCCTTCTATTTGTTTTAACTTGTACAGGGTTGAAATGATAGTGATCTTAAATTAGAAAAGCAGCAGACAAAAATCAATTAGCCACAATATATAGTGTATGGTTTTCGAGTTTCTTAGTATAAAGTTGAATGTTTTGTTGACCTTTCTGCATCAAAAATCATATAGACAGCTACTGCTGGCACTTGTAGTGGCCAATGCATACTGTAGAGTATATATTGCAATGTGAGATAAGGTTAACTCGTTGCATTTTCATATATTGAAAGGATTTCTCTTCTTTTCTTTGTCAATTACAGCACATGCATAGAAGTGTTCTTACTCAGAGTAAATGCTATAGTAATGTTTTCACGGACTCCCCTGGTTTGCAACTGATTCAATTGTATATCTTGGAACATAGCCATAAATGAAAGGTTCTTCTAGTTCAAGAAAATTATCCATGAAGCTCGTAGCTAGAATTTTTAGACAGAAGGGTGGCCAAGTGAACTCCTATACTCTGTACTTCTGGAATAATACAAGGAAAGGATGTCTATGTATTTTGATGTCTTATATTACTTGACCAACTCTTGCTTATCTCATTATTTGTTTTAACTTTTTGCTAATGATTCCACACATTTTTGAGATTGGTGTGGTTTATGAGTTAAAGGTTCTTACTCGTTGCTGCTAACTTCTCTATACTTGCCTGGTCATTAAAAATGAAACGTAATGATTTGCATATGGTAAATGGAGACATTAAAGAGATATCTTCTGTTTTCTGGTCAGGAGAGATTACAAGAACTCAAGAAATTTTCTATATGTTTTGAGGAAAAGATTTATACTATCGCTACCAATCAGGTATTTGCCTAATGTGAGGTTAAATAATTATGATATTATCTAAACATGAATATACACACGCATTTATGCATGTACAAATGTGTGTGTAGTGTTTTATTTAGAGTGACCAAGTTGAAGTACAAGGGAAGAGTGCAAAAAGAAAATAGCGAATCAATACATAAATAATTAAATAAAAAGAGAGGAAACAAAAGTATATCCTAGAGAAGATGAAATGATAGAGCATATATCCATTTTCCTCATCTTGTAACATGGATTGCTATGAGATCTTATGTTTTGTTATTAATATCTGATTTCAGTCTGATTATCTACGTAAAATATATCTGGAGATGCTTTCGATGGAGATCAGGTCTCAAAACGCCATGCCCACTGCCCCATGGTCACTCATCACCCGTGCGGCGATTCAGTGATTTTTTATTATGTTTGCTTGATTTAATTCTTGAAAAGTCGCCATCTGGTCGTTGTCAGAGATTTGAAGATAAAGGACTAGTTGTAGCTAGAAAAGATATTAATACCCCTAACACACCCTACCTATGATAAACTACTTTACAATTTGATATAATTTAAAATTTTAAAATATTAATCAAATTCTAAAATTTTAATAAATCAATTATTAAATCCCTGAATATATATATATAGAAACATTTTCTCACATTTTCATAGAAAATATAACATGATTTTATTTGACCCTATTCAAATTAAACACTTAATTCTTTTTGTGTTTTTTTCTATTTTTATAATTCAATAACATAAATAAAAATTAAAAACACACACACACATCGACACACTCACACATCTCTTTTATTATGATATTCTCTTACACCATCTTTTACATGTCTCAAAATAACAGAAATTAAACAAAAAAAACTAACAGTAATTTTAAACACATGTTCCAGCATGTAAAAATTACAAAACGGACCCCTAAACATCCAGGAAATGCAGAGGAGGACTTCTGGAAATGTAGGAGCAGTGGCGGCGCGTCTCCTCCAAGCGCCACGCCACTGTGGCGCGTGGGTTCACGTGCCGTCGCAGGCAATGCTCCGAAACGGGTGGATCCGACCTGCTTTCTCCTTCTCTTCCCTTCCCTGCCGGCGGTGATGCCTTGACCTGCAAAAACAACCAAAATCACAAGCAGTCGATTTTAGTTTTCTTTTCTCCTTCTCAGATCTGGTTCATTCGGGTCTTCTCCCTTTTCAACTTTGTTTCACTTCTGTTTTCTCTCTTCCTCCCGGTTTGACTTTTCTGTCCTCTCTCTTCCTCAGGTGACAGATCAGGCGGTGGCGGGTCATGGTGGACGCGGACGGCGCTGGCTTCGGGCTGTGGTTCTTGCCGTTGCTACTGAGGAGAATGGAGTGGTTGTTCAGTCGGCGGGTTCGGATGGCCGGTTCAGGCGGAGTGAGTGGGGCTCCACTGGCCTTCAGTTTTGGCGACAGAGAGAGAAGAGACGGGGATTCTGTTTTGTCAAAGAGAAGGGGGGAGCAGCGGCTTCCCTTTTTCTTTTGCAAAGGTATGGGGCGGCCAGTTTCGGTTTTGCCAAGAGAGAGGAGGGGCTGCGGCTTTCCTTGGTTTCAAGGGTGGCGGCTGCCTTTTGTTGGCTGGGAGAGTGGAAGAACAGCTGATAAAGGGAGGGAAATCGGGTGAAGGCCGCCGACTGTGTTTGGTTGGCGGGTTCAAGGAAGAAAATCGCCGGAGACAAAATTGGTGTGCGGTTGCTTTGAGAAAAGATGAAAGCTTGGGTTTTTCTTATCTTCTTTTCTTCGGGCGGCTGCAGGGAAGGCGAAATGGCCAAGGGGAGAAGGTCCCAGCGGAGGGGGATCTGGTTTTTTGATAAAAGGAGGGGGCGCGGCGGCCTGGGAAATGGAGAAGAAAGTGATAGGCTTTTTAGGTTTTTTTTTGTTAGCTGATAGCCCCCTGTTAATTTCCTCCGCCGCCCTCCCTTTTTTCTCCCCGTGAATAAATTTTTCTTCCCCCTTCGTTTTTCACTGTAGCATGGTATTTATTGCTAGGTATTGCTAGGTTTTCATACTGTACCTCAACTTTTTCTTTCCTTTTTTTTTTTAATAAATTTTGATTTTTTTTATTTTTTTTTATTTTTAAAAATAAAATATCAACATCGACTCAACAAGAAAAAATCAGTTATTGTAAAATTTACATGTTAAAAGTTAAACGCGTTCAAAATACCTTTGAAAATTTAAATTTTTTTGAGATAGCGTTGAAAATGCTAAAACCAATGCAAATATATTAAAAATACATTTTTTACTATTTTTTAATTTTTTTTTGAAAATTTATCAAAATCATGGATCAAAAATTAGATAGCAACACTGCAGTAATAATGCAGCCGAGCATTGAATTTCTAATCTTACCTTTTGTTTTTCTTCTCGCATTGTTATCAAACTCTTTTACATTTTATTGCTGCATATTGCTATGTATATCGCCTTGCTAGAAAAATCTCATGATCACCTCCACGATGTTAATTCTGTAATGCATGTGAAGTGTTTCATCCTTAACTTGTTAAGGAACAAGAACTGTGATGCATTGCTATTTTATATTTTATAATTGAGATGATAGATTTTAAAGATTTTCCTGTTTAGGAGATAAGACGTCACTTTCTTGCTTTTCTTCCGAGAGAGAATTTGATCCTTTTTTCGTATAAAATAATGTTGGCATGCATTGAATTTCCAAACAGCTTACCTTTTGTTTTGTTTGTCGCATTGTTATCAAACTATTTTACATTTTATTGCGGCATATTGCTATGTGTATGGCATGCTTTAATCAAAAAGTTGAGTAATTGATGAATGCTAGGCAAGAAAATTACAGATTATTTTTGTTTTCTGTCTCCTCCTTTTCTTTCCCCCACCTCGAAAATTGTCATGTTATTTTTGTTTTCAGCCGCCTCTTCTTCCCCCAACCTTGAAAATTGTTTATATTTTCTTTGGAAGCATGGCAAACTTCATTGCCTCTCAGCTTAAGGAGATTGCAGCAGGTCTGGGCATCAGTTTATCTAGGTAGTTAGAAGAAACAAAAAGAGTCAAGAAGACAAGGAAGATTGTTTACCTAAAGGATTTGAGGAAAGAATGGAAGGCAAAGGGCTATTATCAGAGGATGGGCACTCCAAGTTTTGATTCTTGATCATGAAGCAATAGGTGCATTTGTGACTCATTGAGGATGGAACTCAACTCTTGAAGGTATAAGGCAAATATTTGCTGAGCAATTCTATAATGAAAAGTTGGTGACTGATGTTTTAAAAACTGGAGTTAAGGAATGGCTTAGAGTGCATGGAGATCATGTTCAAAGTGAAGCTGTAGAGAAGGCAATCACTCAAATTATGATGGGTGAAGAAGCAGAGGAAATGAGGCCAGAGCAAAGAAGCTTTCAGTGCTTTGATTTAATAACTGCCAAGAATGGAAGGCTGTTGAAGATGGTGGATCTTCTTGCTTCGATTTCAATGCTTTGATTGAATAACTGAGGTGGGGTAGCCCTTGAAACAGAGGCATAGAACATTTTGTTTCTACTTAGTAGTGGTTTTGGCAATTTATTTTCAGACAAGTCTTAAGAGTTGAAAGAGTAATAACAGCGGAGTCAATGATCAATCCAAATCAGTTCCCTTCCTAATGGTTCAGGAATGACAAGTCCAGCTTATATATTGAGCCCAAATAACTTTTCAAATAAAAAGGCTGAGCTTAGAGACAGTACACTACAAATTAAGCACCCAATAGCTAGACATACAAGACAAGCAATCATCACAAACTAGGAACGACCGTCTTCCCAGTAACAAATTCACCTTCTCAAGTTGGAGAACTTGCGAAAACTAGCCACTACAAAATAGTAGCAAGTATCTATGCAGTCTTCGATGAAATACGACCACCTGCGTCGCCAATATGGATTGATGTAAAGAACTGCTACAATTATCATCACCACAACTGTGTAACATACACCGAAATTGATGTAGAAAAACTCCATGTCTATGAAACCATCATCTCCTTGTTCATCATAAGGCACTGGTTGTGATGGCACTGGCTGTGATGGCACTACTTCCTCACTACAATTGTTTCGCAATGGAGGTCCACACAAGAAAGGATTTCCTTCGTAACAGCTTTCATCGAAGGTCCCAAACTGATATTTTCTCTCGGGTGTCTTACCTGACAAATTATTGTGCGCCACACTAAAAACTTCCAGTGTGGTAATATCAATAAGTTGTGGAGGGATGACACCATTCAAGTTGTTGTAAGAAAGATCCAAACTCTCAATCTGCTTTAGGTTTGAGAATGTTGCAGGTATAGATCCAGTGAGATTGTTGTGTGATAAGTTTAATGACAGCATCTTACTTAAGTCTCCAAATTCTGGTGGGATTGCTCCTACGAAGTTGTTATTGGAGAGATCAATACCAGACATGTAGCTGAGAGTCTTCCCCTTGTAACCATAATACATATTTTTAGTTGTAAATTCTATCACTTCTTCTGTAAAGTTAAGCAGAAAACCCTTTCTCAAGTTGTACATACTCTCCA
>Ga0307509_10012155_pt1 | contig 10326 bp, 14 predicted proteins | sample 10_EM_MG_FD_202245 | JGI IMG/M metagenome (GOLD analysis project Ga0307509, IMG submission 202245) | Populus trichocarpa ectomycorrhiza microbial communities from riparian zone in the Pacific Northwest, United States - 10_EM | ecosystem: Host-associated > Plants > Roots > Unclassified | place...
CATTCTGTAACTCGAGTCCAATGCATTAGCTTACCTCCTGGATGCCCGAGCAGACCCAGGGCCACAATGATAACAGTGCGCAGGAAGTACATGTCCGTTGAGATGAGGGGGTTTGAGAGGGATAGTTTCGAGTCGACTTGGAGATGTAGACATTGTCATGGCAGCTTTTTATTCTCTGCAACACGACTCAATACCTTATGGGGCATGAAGTATAAAGGGACAAAGTCAAGTGTATTTGAAATAAAGACCCGATTTGTGGATTCGGTGCCCTTGTACCCGTAATGGTAAGGACCCTGCATAGGCATTTCCAGATCCAGCACAGGCCCCTGATAGCATCCGCGCTCTCTCGCTCCTCGCTTCCGTGCAACCGCCCACTGAAACAAGTGTGAGTTAAACAGTCACAAGACAAATCAAGGCGAAGAATACAAAGAAGCTGCCATGCAATGGATGCGGCCCCAAATACCTCGGCTCGGCTCAGTCTCGTGTAATATATTTTTGGAAGAATGGCAATAAATTATCATTGTTGCATCCCTGGCATAATACTAGCTTTGCCTTGGAGATATGAACAAGTTCAGGTACGTAATAATAAATACATTTCGTGTGTACAACGCATACAGGCTTTAACTTAGTGGGTTATGATCCACAGATTTACGGAGTCATTGAGTTACTTTGAGCCAAAGGGGGAGGATAACGTTATAACGTATACGTTACTGAAGAATTTCAGCCATGCATTGTGGGCGCTTAATGGGCGCTTGGCCAAACTAGTCTATAAATAAATAGAAGCTGCTGTTGTTCAACTGATCATAGTGATGACACCTAACAGTTTGTGTCCAAGGCTTTCCGTAACCTCGATGTTCACCAGAGGACCAAATATGAATTTATTAGTAGTCTATGAGGATAACAATTCAATTTGCAAGAACTCTAGGACTACAATTCCAAAGAATGTCTACACTCGATAATGTATAGTCGAATCACCCAGACAAATTCTACCAATGTAACCACTACAGTTGGAAATCCACCATTGGATACCATCTTACAATTAATACTATGTACGAACCCAAGTCTAACCGAAGTGCAGAGATCGTCTTTTCTTCCAAGAAATCATTAGCCAAACGGTTAAAGGAACACTGTAGAGACTTCCGGGAGTCTCTGCATTGGGGCCCCAGGTGCTCTTCCAGGACTGTCCATCTCTGTAGTATCTTTGGTTGTAGAATAGCAATGTGCTTACCTGCCACTGCAATCTTTCACAAATTCGCGAAAAGCGTCTATCTTCTTGATCTGTTGAGCGAGAACTAAGACGGTGTCAGGCATTGGCCATAGGGGACATATAGTCATATATACCGCCGTCTTTGTTTTACCGACCACGCCTAGAAAAATCACAGGATTCGACAACGATGACACGAACAGAATTCACCTCTTCAACGATGGTATCCTCACCATTATCATTCTTGTAATACAGAAGTATGGAACAATGAGCATAGCCTAATGTGATCAATCACGAAACTACGGTTAAAGGCAAAAGAAACCGGCGGTCCCGACGTCGGTAGTTAAAAGGACTGAACTACAACAAAAATGTCCGATTAAACCAAATGGATTATGTAGAGAGTGACAACCGTTGGATCCCAGGATTTTGGTCAATAACAAGGACTTCCGTCGCCGGTACCATTTGAACCGGTCCCATGCATACGATAAAATTCATTTCTGAGTTTTTCCGGCAACTCGTGGGTATACGAAGGAGGGCAGGATGGGTAGCAAGGAGGTTCCGCGGAAAAATCGTGGACAGAAGGCCCCTGATTGTAGAGGGACGAAGACAGTTGTTGGCGCACCCTACCACGGTCTACTGCCACGAATGCGTCCTGTGCGTAGGCGTAGGCGCCATAATGGCTGGAAGGACCATGAGACGAATTGGAGAGAGAATCTGGGCGATTGAGTGCCGGAACACTTTTGCTGTGAGCTATCGCAGGAGACCCTGTCACCCAGGCACTGTTTCTAGGTACAGGTGGCGTATCCCAGACTGATGGATGATATTGATAAATAAATGAGAAAGGGACGATGAAGGAATTCAAAAAATTCTCACAACTGGTGACGCGTTGGGCTTCTCTTTCCAAAATCGCTTTCCGTTGGCGGCGGCGTGCGCAGAGAAGGAAAATAATGACTAACAGCATTATTCCGCCAATTGCACCGCCAATGCCCCCCGCGATGCTGGTAGTCTTGTTGTTGGAATTGGTAGGGCTTGGCAACACATTCCCACTACCAGGTGTGGCAGACGGGAGCGTGGTAGACGGGAGCGTGGTAGAGGCAACCGTGCTTGAGGTTGTCCCAGCATAGACATTGACAGGACTGACAGTTATACTTGTGCTGGTAGCAATTTCACGACTACTACTTGTCTTTATAATTGTGGTGGTGGTCACAGTGGGAGCTGCAGACGACGACAAAGGCGGAGTTACAGTGGTTTCGTCTTCCACGAAGACGACAAAATAATCGAGGAAGAACTCGTCGGAATCGTGGAGGTTGGTCACGGTCAATGTATGTTGCCCATTGGGTAGTGTTGGTGACTCATAAAATAGTTGCCTATATTGAACGTCTCCATCCTGTGGGGGTGTATAGGTAACAGGTCCGTTTCGGTCGACGGTATAAGACGATTGTGGTGAAACTGTTCCCGAAGCTGGGGGTCGGGTAGTACCATAAACAGCGACTCTGATACCTATAATCCAACCGTCAGCTTTTTTATGTGCTTTGTGGAAAATATTTGAACGTACCTGTGAAAAAGAGACGCGCAGTTGCACCAGCAACAGTTGTGAAGCTGGTTGTGCCGAGGTACTCATTTGGAGAGCCTGCGAGTCCCCAACTTTTCGAGTATATGATATCAGTCTCGCGGTCGTCGATTGTCCGGAAAGCCATTGACTAGGGAGGATAAACGAGTGGAAGGGTTTGCAACGACGACACCGACAGCAAGATGGGATTCAGGATTTCAGCAGTAGCACTGAATCCGGCATTTCTTCGCTGGAATAGGTAGCTAATAGGTATCGTGGTCACATTTGATCTAAGAATTTCTGAAAGCCGAAGGCATCGCACCTCATGGTGCCATTTCCATTCAAGTCTGCACATCTGCAACCACTTGACAACCATCATCCATGATACTATGGCGTCCCATAATAGCCCATAATACTCCTGTGCGATATGTGATTTTTGACAAATTTTTGATCATCACGGATTTGTCCGCTGCAGGCTTAGGAGCTTTTAGGAGACTGGATGCTCTGAGGCCCCTGTGGTACATGCCTGCTGCTTGCATCGATGTTCAGATATAATTCGTTCAACAATCAACACATCATCTGAGACTTGCTAACCTCTTCCTTCAACACAAACGTTGGGTCCTCACGTCCGTCCCCATTTCTGAAAACACAGGCGCCCATTCATATCAAATCGGTAATCTGTTGGCATCTCTCTTTGCCAGAGGTACGCTGGAATCAAATCACGTGCTCAATAGTGAGATCTCCAGCTCGCCAGTCTACCATTACGGATCCATCACTCAATGATTCAAACAACGGACGGGAGATAGGAGACAACCATGAACTTGAAAGGGGGCTGCGACGTACGGTTGGTTCACAGGGTTTCTCAGTGTCTTCAGGCATTATTGACATTGACACGTAGCCACATAGTGCCCGTCCGTTGTCCAATTTACAACGGATGGGCACGAGACTAGGTTACTTAGCGGACTTATGGGCTATGGTACTCAAATCCCTGCGAACCAACTTGGGATACTGAAAATCTATGCATATAAGGGGTTATGCATTATGGGTTACCAGAGTTATGGGGTAAGAGGGTGTCGACTGTAGATGCATACCAAAGTGATCCCGTCTTCTGAGCAGCTGAGCTAGCATAAGCTCGTCCTATCATGGTCGCATCCCCATAAAGTGGGTAGGCATGCAGTAAAAGGGCATTTTCCACATTGGCCTAGGCTGATTAGCTCAGGGTTAAGCGCTCAACATACACTTCAAGGCGAGTCAGAGGTGTGATAATCGCAAATTCATAAAGAAGCCAAATTATTCCCACTACCAGTTCCTATGGAGTATACACCCCCCAAATCCGCTCACTGGAGAACGTAAACTTGCCTGTGTCTTCCAGCCTTGTTATCAACTGATCACCGAAAGCAGACATTGGGGTAAGAATACCACCCTTGTGTGCAAGAGGAGTGAGGTTTGCTATATTATCCTTCTTGCTTACACGAGAACCACCCTTGGGAGGAAGAAGGATGGACAATGCTGATTCTGATATCATGACTAGATAAGGGTTATGGGTTAGTTGGATTATAAGACGATGAAAGGGGGGACACACTAGCTGTAAGTGAGTATCCCGGGTCACCCTTTCCATTGACGACTGACTTCACGTAGACGGGATCGTTTGGAGAGGATCGAGCCGAGGTGGTGATGTTTACAGCTTTGAAGAAGCCATTTTGCATGGTGGATTCAGTGGGCCCTTCTCCCGACCGAGGAAGAATCATCTTTGCAAGGAAACGGAACTGACATAAGACAAACATTAGTTGGTTAGTTACTAAAGAACGAAGCGAACACACAGGTCTCAAGGTGAGGAGTCCAAAAGATAGCACGAAGAGTATCGAAGATAGAAAGGCTTTGAACGAGCTACGCATTCCCAGAAATTCATCATAGAAGAAATCGCTGCCGTATCGGATGTATGGAGTACCCTTGTCGTCTTTACCTAGAACAGTGGGTTAAAATTGATATACGGTTTTAAGGTTAGTAAAGATGCCTACTATCCGAGGAGTATTGTTCGAATAATCCAAAAGTCCTCTCCACTATCGCCCTATTCGAAGGCGCCATCGGGAAGAAAGCACCTTGATAACGCATTGCCCTTCCGTCGACTAACATTGGTACATGTACCCCATAAAGAAGCTTAGGGCTTCTCTTTGGGCCTGTTGGTCTGCAGCCAACGACAGGGCTGAGGGAGTATAACTTGGAGGAAGCTTTGAGGATTTCCTGAGGAACCGATTCGAACATGTTGAGGGCAGAGGCTGCAGTTCCTCCAGATATAGCGCCTGAGAGTGTATGACAGGTTATTGATCTTCCAGGTAGAAGACCCAAGGAATGAAGGGTTCTTGCAGAGAGGTAGGCAGAAATATCAGACGGGATAGAATCATATCCGCAGGCGGGGACGATAATGGCGCCTGTTTTTGTGGCAAGATAGTCGTAAAGTTGTATCATCTTGAAAATCCAAGGTGCTTCTCCACTGAGGTCGACGTAATGAATTCCGTTACGTGCACAAGCGCTGAATTACTTGTCAAAGTTAAGAGTATAGAGCACCAACAAATGAATCCCGTACCGCACAGTCGGGGTTCCGTACGACCAATATGGTCCAATGGCGTTTATGACGACCCTGGCCGACTTGACGACTTGCTCGACGTCATTTTCATTGGAAACATCAACTTGGACGAGTCCAACATCGTTGTTCGTCAACCCGAGTGACTTGACAACTTGTGCTAGCTTCCTCTCGGACCTTCCGCCGAAGGCAAGAGTAAACTGCGAGCGTTGAGAATGAAAAGAGAGATATCGGGCTATTAGGCCACCTGTGAAACCTGTTGCACCAAGGAGGAGGATATCGGTCTTGCATGTTTCCGTCATGATGGTACCGGGAAGAGTGGTGAGGATTAATATTGATCCGTTGGTATGTCATCATTTTCTAATGGCGGGTCTCCATAGTTGGAGCTTCAAAGCTGCAAGTACCAACACCGATTTAGAGAACTGGGCAGCAGGGCAGTAATAAAAGAATCACTGAAATGTGAAGTTACAGGTTTCTCAGCCCCCTTCATCAGTGTCGATGTGGCGGCGCAATACTCATGAACACAGCTGGGGACCCAATGGTCAAGCAAGGGTCATGAAATTAGAAAAGCCTTCAGGTCCTTGAAACTTGTATGACCACCTTCTATAGGGAGGAATGAGCTTAGTGAATTACATAAGCAAATGTCCTTTTCCGCTGGACGCGAATTTCTGCAGTTTATGACGAACAACTTCCAGAGTCCCAGTGAGATATGGATAACGCACTTATCTTTCTTCCACTCATGATTTGTACAGAACTCCCCTGGGTCCATTCGTCTGTGGCATGACTTGATTTTTGAGTATTACGATGAATTCGTATCCGGCGGAACTTCTGGCTCAGCTGGCACCGGTCATGTTCGTTGCAGGCCTCGACGTATCTCAAAGTCCCGCAGATGCGCCTTCATCCACTGCACAGAAACAGGACGCTTTCCAAATTCTTACCCTTCGACTCCGCGATGCACTTCTGATTCAACGTAGAGTCTCAATATGGCAGCCAGAGAAGAATAATACATTTCAAGTTGTCCTCGTTGACAAGGACATCCGCTTTCCTCCTCGAAAACTCGTCCCTACGGATGATCCGCAATACTCGTCTTCTCATTCTCCACTATCTCCACTTACACCTACATCACCTTTGTACCCCGATGGCCTTATAGCACCAATTTGGATACGCAAACACACAACCTTAGTCCCCTCTGTCTTTGTCATGTTCCTAAGAATATTCGAACGTACTGTGCAAGCTACGAGATTACCGCTGGATCTCCCCGATGTAGATGCCGATCGAGAGAGGGAAGCAGAAGAACGGAAAAGGGACTCCGAGCTTGCTGCTGAAATCGCCCAAAGGAAGAAGCTAACAAACGAGCGCGGCGTAAAACTCACCGTCGTGCTAATGGCAACGAGGAGGATGCTAGGTCAGTTCGTCTTGATTATGTAAGAAGAGACATTTGAGAGAACTAATTTCTTTTTCCACAGACGACCCTAGCTTAGATGCGAGGTTAACCTTCATTAGAAAGCAAAGCGGACTCGACTCTAGGGCGTCCCTTTTTGTTCTGAGTCCTGTAAGCCCTTCAGAGCTCAATGAGTTTGTCAAAAGGTATGTCCACCATGGATTGCCTTCTACCACGGGCTGACATGACATTCAGCTTGCAACAGGCTCTTCACGAGCCGGCATTAGAATATTACACAGCGCACTCAAAACGTGTCCGTAGAAAACGTAATCGGCATTCACAATTGACAACATATCCAGCAGCAGCTGGAGGATTGAACGTTACCCGGCCCCTGAGACCAGAAGGATGGACTGTTCGATATGAATACAAGATGGCATGTTTTGCCGAATTCAGGGGAGAGAACGAAGTTGCCTTAAAGTATGACTGTTTTCAGAGCAAGGGTTCCGTTTCTGACTGAAGTCGTAGGCATTACCAGGATTCCTACGAAATGTTGACCATAATGTTTGGCTCGACAGCTATTCTCCCTCCCCGAACAAAGCGGTGGGCAGAGGCTAAGGTTCTGGTCGACTGTATCAATATCAAGGTGCGTAAGTATCTCGTTTTCCTTCTCTGTATTCGTCTAAGGGCACAAAGTAGATTGTGAAACTTTATCTCTACAACCACGAACACTCCTTAGCCCTGTCACATCATAACACACACATACGACAATTCGGAGACTTCTCGCGTGGATGGGGTATCGGCGAAGAAACCTTCGAATTTTGGAGTTGGGTGGCAAGGCAGTATGTCACTCCATTTGATTGGTCTCCGTTCATTTCTCATTATACAACTTTTGTAGACATCGAGTGCTTGCAGAATTGCTGGAACATGGGTTACGCTCTGACCTTGTTCTCCCTGAACACAAACCCCTGCCGCCCAACAACAATCATGCTGCCTCGCAGGTGATGACTCGACCGGCTGTCGGAGTCGAGTATGAATCTGCGCGGTCGCTGGGTATCAATCCAAGCCATGCCTTACATCATCCTGGATTTTACTATTATGTCGCCGCGACATGTACAGAACTGCGAAGAAAAAGGTTTTTAGCTGCCGTTGAGGCTGAGGTACGATTTTTCCAATCTCGTTGTCTGGAAGGAAGTTATAACTGATCATCCTTACCAGCTCAACCAACAACCGATGGCGCTTTCTCCAGGCTTCGCGAACGAGAAAAGGGTCGAACATTTGGCAATTGTTAACGAACTGTATACCAAGGCGTATGAGCTGTTCAAGAAGTTTTCTTCACCCTCAAACCAAGGTCAAGGGCGTTTAACGCTCTGGATTGCATACCGGATAGCTCAGACGTACTACACCGCTGGCAAATATGATATGGCCGTCCGGTCAGTATATTCTTTCAGTTTTAAGTTTTCCGTTAACGAACTGGATATCAGATTCTTTGAGCGGATTGCAAAGAACTATCGACGAGAACGGTGGAATGCACTTCTAAGGCCGCTGTTGTCGACATGGTATACCTGTGCCAAACAACTTGGAGAGGTGGAACTGAGTATCAAGCTCTTAATTGAGATGTTGGGCCATGGTGAGCCAGCTTCCCTTGTTCCCTCATCTTGTTCTGGGTTTTAACAGTTGAAATGGAGTAGATCTCGTTGACAATGACGATCCAAGCTTTTTGGAAGACGACTTAATTGCTGTATTCAAGGTCACTCTATCTATCTTTATGAAACGACACCGTTTCTCACTTCTTTATGTTTGCAGAGTACGGTGCCTGCTTCGCCTCACCGAGTCTTGACAATCGAGCCGGAAGACACCCTACCAATATGTACACATCCCCTCTATTTTTCCAAGCCTTTCCTCAATACTCACGAGTGTCTCTAGTCAAATCGAATGTGGTTTTCTGGTCTCCAGAAGTCAAAGTCGGCGAATTTGCAGCATTTCAGCTCTCCATGACTGCACCTGCCTCTGCCTCAATATCGTCTATTCCGTTCACCCAACTGAAGATCTTCTTTGCACAAGACGTCTGTCGGCCTATTACTGTTCACCACCGAGCCTCTAACGACGATTCTTCGGTACGGAGGGTCTATTTAGGAAATATTTCGAAGTCTACGGACCCGGAAACTGTTTTGAATGCCAACCTGAATTGGGCTCCGGGTGCCACAGTGGTTTTTGCCGGCTGTCTCTTCTCTGAAACGCCTGCTAAGGTTGAGGTGGGCATTTCCATTAGTGCTCAATCTTTCCAGACTTAATGATCTTGGCTAGATTTCATCAATTTTGCTCATGATTGAAGAGAATGGGTGGAAAGTTGAGGTTCAGTGTGAACCTCGGAGCGGAACAGCAGCGAAATGGCTGAGTTCCTTGCAGCCACCAAAATTTGTTTCTGTGAAGCGCGAAGATTGTCATTCAACTGTGTGGGTGCCATTTATATCTTATGTTTCCTAACTTATTGTCCTGTAGGGTCAAACACCGGGAACACTTACTAAAAGTTGTATTCAATCATAATGCACCCGCCTACCTAGATGAAGATTATCCTGTGGAAATTGAGATTACAAACATCGACACTCGTGAACTTGAAGTTGCCATCGACCTTTTGCTGCAGCCCACAGAGGTAGACGACGCAGGTAAGTCATTTTGACATTTCAAGATTTCTTGGTTGACATTTATCTACAGTGAATTGGATGGTTGTTGATGGTGAGAAATCTTCGAGCCTCATCAAAGGAATTCAACTAGGTGTCGTCGCACCTGGTGTAAGCACAATCAAGACTGTACACCTATTTAATACCGGCGCAGGTGGAGATAGAATGGTTGACGTCTCAATTCAGACCAAGACCGTCTCATCAGAAAGCCAAGATAACGAAGCATGGGAAGATGGCGGTGAAGATGGCGACGCGATGGAGCACCTGAACTTGCTTGTCGTCCCAACCGTTAACCCGATCGAAGTCACGCATGGGATTCTGTATAGGCGCACACTGGACCCATGGGCTGGTCTAGCCAATTTGGCGACATTTGAGGATTCGTACTCGGATAATCGCAGAGGATCCGAGGCCACGGTGACCTTGACCATGAGTTGTGTTGGACGTTGGGGTCTCCTGATTGAAAACATTGAATTTGAGAAAAAGGCAAGCGTCATTTTCATCACATTCACGTCATTGGGCGTCCTTTAAGCTCCATTTAGGATAACCAATTTGCCAGCGTGGTCGAATCCTCAACTGATGTGAAAGACGATGTGTTCCCCTCCGGTATGTGTATTCGATCGCTCAGGAAGAATTTCTGGCCGAAGTGTTCCAGAATTCATCGAAGGGGACGAGTTCGGCATGAGCTGTCGCGTTAGCTTTTGCAGTGATGATGAAGGAAATAGTGCCGGAGAAATCGAAGGGCCTGGGCAATATTGTATCACATGGCATCGGTGTGTTTTTATCCATCATTACAAATGTCAACTTTTAAAGTTGACAGATATTCCAGAACTCTTCCTAATGGTAAACGGGGCCCAACCACTACAAGCTATTTTGGATTGCCGGCGTTTCAACCACCAATAGACGAACTTGTGGCCCTGCTGGACGTTCCACCAA
>Ga0307509_10012156_pt1 | contig 10326 bp, 6 predicted proteins | sample 10_EM_MG_FD_202245 | JGI IMG/M metagenome (GOLD analysis project Ga0307509, IMG submission 202245) | Populus trichocarpa ectomycorrhiza microbial communities from riparian zone in the Pacific Northwest, United States - 10_EM | ecosystem: Host-associated > Plants > Roots > Unclassified | place...
CTGCAGGGAAGAGAGAGCTCTAAGAAAAGCTGAGACGGAGGCAACCAAGGTATAGCGCTTCTCCATCTAGACTGCTTATCTGTTGATCTTGTCAGAGATATAATGCACTTACTCTATTGTCCATAGTGATAACTTGTCTTCTGTTTTTGGTTTTTAATTTCTATTTTTTGGCCATCGCATTGCATTGAAGGTCATTACTATCTGTCTAGAATTATTTTGTGGCTTTGGAAGCTGTTAACTTGGGAAAGCTCTAAAGTGAGTTCATGCACTCTTACTGTGTTTATTGCAGGCAGAAAATATGATTGCGTATAAGGATGAAATCTTTTCAAGTCCCAAAAGGACCTGGTTTGTAACAGAGAGAGAGAAAATGCTAGCAGCAAAGGTGATTTCTATACTGTGGTGGTTGTTTATGTTATGCCTTGTACTTTCAAAGACATATCAGTCCCAGTCGTAATTTGGAATTTGAATTTGTTTTTCTGGCCATTGAAAAGTGCCAGTACCATAGCCATCTAGAAAATGCTGATAAAGAATGCTAGGATTTATCCACTGTCATGCGCCAAGGAACCCCGAGTAATGCATTAAGTTTATCCTCTTGCTCCTTTCTATAATTTTACACGTGAAGGGGATAAGAATCATGTGAAGATGGTTTTTATGTTAGAGGAAGCATGCTTCCTAAGAAATAATGCTTTTCTTCTTTACAAATGGAATACTCACAACCTGAGTTATTTTCTCTTGTATTAAATGATTTTCCTCTTTCAGTTCAACTTTCAGGACTTTATATTAAGCAATACAAGTTTAAGGTTAGTTTCGCCTACTAATCAAACGGTGTGTACACTTGCATGCAGCAGTCATCGGTTAGGCTCTGGAAATGAGGTGATGAGTGCCCAGCAAGCTGAAGACCTTAAAATGAAGGAAAAGAGGAAGCGAGAGCGTGAGGTGATTGTTTTTCTGCAATTTAATGTTACCATTTTCTGATTGAAAAGATTTGCTCTTCCAAACAAACCTAATATCTGTTGAACAGAAAGATTTACCATGTAAAAAGCGTCGAAAACTACAAGCAGGCAGAGAGATGCTAGAGGATGAAGATCTAACTGAGAAACCAGAAGTACGTGTCCCCTCCTTTTCTGTGTGCAGAAATCGTGCATGCATATAATCTTATTATGTTGTCTTTGGCACTAGTTATTTTGAACAGACTAATATCAAATCATAAAGTAGACAAACGCTTCAGCTATGGTTCTCAAAGATGTATATGTGGCAGGATTCGATTTGGCATTTTGTATGTCCATGTATCTTGTGCTTTTCAGGTTTCATAGATCATCAAACCAGGCCAACTATTGCAGTGCTAAAGTTTTGTTATGTGCAGAGGTTTCTTTCATGCTCCTTTCAAAGTGAAATGAGTTGCTTGTATCGCAATGCAGGGAAGTGGAAAAAATAAGAAGGAAAATACTGGACTATCATTAGTCGATCTGGGTTACCGTCGGGTGAAAGCAGCAGAGGCTGTGAAGAAGGCATTGGATGCTGGCAAGATTGTGCAGAAGAAGGCTGGTAAGAAATCAAAGCCGCCTCCTGAAAGAACTCAATCAAGGACAGAAGAAATGCGGGAGCTGTTCCAGAGGGACATGAGTGAGAGAAAGCAGAAGAGAATGGAACAAGAAACAGGAAGTCCAAGAATTCATTTAAGAGCAAATCAAGGTACAAATCAGCTTGATATATCTCCTTGTCTCGGTACTTGTTTTTCTAGATCCTTTACGTACTGTTTTATGGCATAGAACCAAAGCTGCAAGAGGCATATCTCTATCAGCACAGGCTACATAAATAGCAGTGGTCTTGGCTTAGTCATTGCTACCAGTCAACCGCGGGCCTACTCACAAGTAGCTTATCACACATCATGGGTCCTATTACTGCATAAATTTTCTGTTTCTGACGTTATGAATGCCCTATGTATTCTTAGGATGGTGTAACCTGGATCTTTAGATTCCCAAAAATAAAATACACTACGATACCTGCATTGTCATACAGAGCATTATTACTGCAGCAGTGATCCTAGTGATAGATTTTTTATTTGTCACTCCCTGATGCCGGCAGAGATGCTTGTATTGCAAAAATCCTCTAAAAGTAGGCTAGCGCATATCTTTAGATGCTATAGATTTGTTTAGACAGGACATTCTGGAATAAGGTTCTAAGACTTTTTTAGTTACAAATATCAAAATAATATTCTTTTCAGAAGTTGCCGATTTTGACCATTCCAAGTACTGGAATGAGATACTCATTGATACCCATTTTCTCTTTTCAGGTATAAGCGGAGGTGGCCCTATCAAGTTTGCCATCAAATTATGTGGTCATTTACCTCGATAAATTATGAAGGTTCTATACTTTAGCTGTGCTGATTTTGGAGGAGAGGCAGGCAGATACTAACCGTTGATGGTGCGAAAGCAAAAGCATCCATACAAATGAAGTGTTCATCATCTCCCTTGATGTTTCAACTTACCATCCTGTATTTTCTTTTCCCAGTATCACTAGGTGACATCAAACCCTATTAACAAATGCTTTCCTGGGTTGATTTATAGATTGCAATATGCTGGCAGTTGGCCCACAGAGTTTTGATCTGTTATGCTGCCTTGTGGAAAAAAATGGTCTCTAGGCTCGCTGGCCTCTCCTGACTAGGGTTTAGTTTCTTGATTATTATTTCTGAGAAAAAATGTAACTCAACTTACCTTGTATGCTGGAATTGCGTGTTAGAAAAATATGTAAGCTACTACGAGCAGCAAGTCAAAAAGTTTTCTTGTCAGCAGAAACTGTCTTGTATTATCTGAGTTGTTTCTGTGGGTTCAGGAATTACAAGATATCAATGGTTTCATCATACCGCCACAGGTCCTGGAACGGTCTTCGCTGAGGATGGTAACTGCTAAATCCCTGTTTGGTTTTATGTTTTGAGAGTATTTTTAAAAAAAATTAATTTTTTTATTTGTTTTTTAAATTAATATTTTTATGGTATTTTTAGATTATTTTAATGTGCTGATATTAAAAACAATTTTTTAAAAATAAAAAAAATATCATTTTAATATATTTAACAAAAATACACTTTAAAAAACAATCGGAATATACTTATCCTGTATCAAGGGTAGGACCTGAACTACGACATTCCTTTATCCGTAACCAAGCCTTGACATCTTGACAACCTTTGGCCTCGTCGGTCTTCTGTTTTTTAGCTCACAGGGTGTTGCTTGGCTCGATTAGTCATCAGAGGCAGCTAGTTTTGTTTTATCCAATATGCAAGAGCGCTGCAAATTCACCCCTCCACAACCCTTTTGTAGCTTTCAAGATCTCCGAAAAGGAATTTTAGTCGTTTACCAATCTGGGCCTCAGGCGGAACACAATATTCTTCAATAGAAAACAAGCAAAAATTGTAGCATTTGCTTCTGTTCATCAGGAAAGGAAAAACTTGAAAAAATAATTTCGAAGACAAAGTTAGTTCCTTTAAATTTCTGTGCTATATGACGAAGATAAATTACAGCTACATGTACCAAGCTTCTATGATTGAAATTGCTTTCTTTGAAACACAGAAACGGGAAGAAACTAAACAAAACAAAAACAAATAAAAAACCTAATCTTCCTTTACTTTTCCTCCTTCGGCAATTAATCTCATGAATCATTTTACATTCACATTTGCCCCCAATTTTATTTTGCTTTCCTCACTTAGGCTAATCAGCTTACATCGGAGACTTAATCAAACTGGTTCCAATAGTGGGCACACTGACAATTTTGGAAGTTTCTATCTCCATGGGGGTTGCGGATGCTTATATTGTAAAGAGTAGGCAGGTTCCCACCCACTATCTGGTTCCTTCCTTTTCCCACCCACTCCAGAGCTTGAAGAAGGTTGTGAGCTGCCTTGGCCAGGCATGAACAGCTGGCGCAAACCACCCGTGCTTCCCCCATCCATTGCAAAACCAGAATTTAAGTCAAAGCTAGGCCGTGAGGGCCCAGCACCATTTAAACTCAGGGGTGCACCACTCATACTCATTATGAATGGTTGCTGGGAGTAAGGAGGAACAGATGGTGCAGAGCCCATTATTTGAGGCATGACAGGAGTTCCCCTTGAATCCATCATATAAGGGATGGAGCCAGCAGAACCATACATAGCTGAAGGAATGGATATGGCAGGTGCTGTTGGCAATGCACTGTACCCAAAAACAGGAGCATGAGTGTATGGCAGAGCGGGAACCATACCCAAAACACCTCCCATTCTTGCAAGATTAGCACCCATTACAGGTTCCAGAGGCTTGCTGTTTGGCAGGGACGGAGCCTGCGGAATGAAATCTTTTTTGTCAACTTCCGTTCGATTGCCCACTTCCACTCTAGTACCCATGATAGAAATAACAGGATCACCTAGTTTAGATCCTCCAAAAACACTTGCAGTTTGAGAGGACTTGCTATGATACAGCCCGTGATCCAAAGAGTCATTATGAAAGAAAGGTCTATCATTTAAATCAAAGTTCCTCAGAGAAGGCTGCATTGAAGAAGATGAAGAAGCAGGAGATGGACTACGATGGCCGTTCCATGGGTAAAATAGCTGTCCCTCCATTCTCAGATCAGTCAGTGAAGCATCACCATCATCACTGGTACGATTTAAATCCAGGTTGGGCCTCTCTGGTCTTCTCGAGCCCACTTCTAAAGAAGATTCCCCAGAATGGAAGCCTGATGAGACTGGAATTTGTCTTGATGAAATTAAATCCACGACCTTCTCCTCTCCACCCTCGGCCACATTGAGATCAATATCAAGGCACACCTGCCTTTGTTTTGAACAATTGCTGCTTCCCCCAGCCTCAACAGTCTCAACAGTCTTGTCCCCGTCAGAAGTCTTGCGTGGGGAAGCTGGACGAAAAGCACTAGTAGCTGCAGAACCTCTCCATCCAAGATTTCCCTCGAACTGCAAAGGAGCTGCAGGCGATCCAGAAGCTGCTGCAGGCCTTGAAGCCGAAACAATGGAAATCAGGGCGGGGGATGTATTCATAGGAAGAACCATATCATCGGAACAGCCTTCTTCATTCAAATCAAAATCACACAGGCCTTTCTCTGTATTAATTTCTGGTTCTTGAGCCACTTCAGTGACCAGAGAAGACTCCAGGTCATGCATGCCATTCTCTGCTTCGTTTTCCAGATTACTTGAATCAATTAAGCGCCCCTCTTGCTCAGCACACGTCTCAGAAGACTGATTCAGTCTAGTTGGCACATTTTCCGGAGGGATCTCAGTGGATAGGTCCCGCTCTCCATTTATGGAATCTGGGCTACCTGGCTGCTTAATACCACTTTCCAAGATTTTCTCAGAAGACGAGCTGCAGGATTGTTCTCTGTAATCTCCAACTTCTCTCTCCACTTCTTGAGCAACTTGTCGAGCAACTTCAAGAGCATCAACCATGCCATACTCAAGCTCAATATCAGATCTTCTTCTGCCAATCAAATCCGGACTACATTTATCTGTGGTTGGTTTAGAGAAATCAGAATTATCCTCAGCCCCGTCACTGCTATGTTCTCTATCATCATCACTAGCACCAACATCTTCCATCCGTGAAAATAGACTCCCAAACTTGTCAGGTTTTTCCAATGGGCTCTTGTTGCCAGCCAAGTGCTGTGGAGGGTCGGGAGAAAATTCACCATCTTCAGCACCGGAGTTAAATATAGGTGTTTGACATTGATCTCTATTCTCCGCTTCATCTGTCCCAATTTTTGATGTAGATACGGGTATTGCCACAACACTGGATCCACTTGTACTTGTACAGCAATTATCCTCTTTGGCATCAACATTATTTTGCAAAGCAGATTCTGACACAATTTCCTCAGCAATTGCAGCAACATTGCTAGAGGAAATAGCTCCAGGTTCCACTTTGCTAGAAGAGGCTGATTTGTCAGTGAGCATCTTTGGAGCTTCTGAATCTGGCTCAGTGGAAACATTCTCTTCCACAGCACTACTTACTGGGGACTTTTCTTTCAGTGACAGGCTTTCTTGATCAGATTTTGACACAACAGAGGTGTTAAGAGGATCTAATGATCTATCCACAGCAGCAGTAAGAGGAACTTGCGTTCTATCCTCCAAATTTCTATGGTCTAAAATTTGATGATCACAATCATTAGTTTGGATCTGTACATCCTGCACGCTTTCTGCTTGAAGACAATTTGAGTTTCTTGATTGCAAACTTTCATCCCCAGTTCGTTCTGCAGCGTTATTTTCTACATCAGCACTTCCATTTGAAAGAGGAACTTTGACAGCAACACATTCAGTTTTTCCAGTCTCACTGTCATTCATTCTAACGTCATCAAATGCCCCAACACTCTGAACATCATGGTGAATTGCATCACTAACCTCACCAGGCTTCCAGCTATCAAACAATGCCCTTGCCCTATCCTGAACCCGAGAACTACTGTGGTCAAGAAGATTATTGACAGTGCCCCAGACCCCTGAAGAAATGGACCTCTCCTTGTCTATTTGCAGCTTTTCCAGAGCCCTTAATAATGCAGTAATTGACTCTTCTACAGAGCCTTCATTTGTTTCATTACTGAACTTCTGAGCAATCGTTAACCATCTATCAATAAACAATAGTCCATTTAAGTTAACAAAAAGATCAAGACAATCTTTATTCTCTGTAGCAGCAATTGTGCTTGCAACAGCAGCCCATTGCCTGGTTGAATCTCCAACATTATTCAAAACACCATGTTTCTCTTTCTGCATTACAGCAACCAACTCATGGACTCGTGAAGGGGCTGTGAGCCCATCCTTCATCTCAGTCAGGGTAAAGAAATCTTCAAGTGTCATACTGATTTAAATGTACCTCCAAGCATTGAAGAAGTCCTTGTGGCTTAATAATCTGCTCTTTTCTATCAAGAACCACAGTGGCTTTCAGAACTATTTACAGGACACCCTGCGGAAGGGACAAAATAGAATCTCTAAGTGGACAGCTTGAGACAGTATATATTAGCTGAAAAACACCTATTATATCTAAGCTTGGAAGTCATTAAAAAACATGTGCTCGGAAACTAAACAAAGACCAACTAAAACCACATAACAGCATGAGATGGACCAATTCATTCATTACAGGGTATATGGTCTCAGTAGAAACCAGAATAAATATATAATATAAATTGAAGAACATTAAGAGAGTGAGTCAAGGTTATCCCTTGGCACAGAATACTCTTATTTTACAAAAAGAACAGAAGAAGAGATGTAGAAGAAACAGTAAACAAATTACCCATTAAGAACAACAAATGCAAAAAGGGAAGGTTAGTTGACCTTCCATGTTGAGTAAAATTTCCTTTATCAAATATAATCAATACTTGCCTCCTCTAACACAGTTTGCTAGGTACACTAGAGCTGCAGATCATAGATTGCATGGAATCTGACAAATTGTAGGCTGGTAATCATGGAACAAATAATGGAAAATGCATGGTGAATCATATAATTAGTTTGAATTTGGAACCTCGAACTGGGAGTTAGATATTGTTTTCTCAGAGGGGAATGGAACAGTTGACTGTTTTCATGCAGAATTAGGTAGGGCTGGGGGGCCTCTTTCTACTCTACGGCTTTTGTCTCTTCGAACACTAGGAAACTTACTTTGAAGCATCGGAGCATTAAGCAGAGAATGCAGAACGATTGTAAGGATCGGGCACCATTATCTTTTTTCATGGCACCCAAAAACAGCACAAAACCAAAGATAGCAGGAATTCTGGTGAGAAACTTTCTTTCACTCTTTTTATATCAAGAAACACATTCGTGGAATAAGCATTTTAACAAGATTCAAACATATAAAACACCAATGAATGACACCAAAGCATGCGCACATACTTTCATATGTCCTGGGCACAACCAGCTTTTAAAATGCCTAACCAAGAAAGTGATTGGATACACTATAATAACATCAACAAAAGTTGTTAATTCATTCTATATATAATATGCTGCAAGAATTCAATACATAACATACTTTACATTATGCTTGGTGTCTATCATCTCGACTAGCACATGTTATGTAAAGATTTTGTGAAGCATAACAGAAATACAGTTTTCGAGCCAGCATCACTGTACCAGATTTCTCTTATGTGCACGGATCAATCCATCAGTCCATGTTCAACACATACCAAAATCCCTTTATCAACACTCGTAACACAGACACTAAAAACATTTTCAATAGGAACACAAGTCAAAAACATTTTCAATAAGAACACGGGTCATAGAAGAACTGATCACACAAACCCAGCAATACCAATTGTACACAATACAAAGTAATCAGTCCACAAATTTGATGACATGCACCGACATAAAAACTATTCTAAAATTAACACTAACACTATCTAAAGATCAAAACTTTTTAATAGCACCCACCAATTATAGACCATTTCAATCCCACTAGACTCCTAATTAGAGAAAGGAACAGTAAAATGAAAACCCATCTATTAAAAAGGATAAACAAAACAAATTTCAAGGACAATCAGCTCAAAACAATGAAGAAGAACTTACTTTTCCTTCAATTTCAGCAATTACATTTCAAAAACCCAGTAACATGAATAGAGAAATCAAACCCTAGAATTCAAAAACCATCCATGTAAGAAGGCAAGAGAAAAACCCTAGGTATTGTTTATTGCTTATTGTTAAAAGATATGGTGCAAATTACAAGAAATTTTGTGAACTGAATTAAGATTACCCTAATCAATGCTTGTATATGTGTAGTAATTAAATAACAATAAATCCCATGAATGGAAATAAATAAACAAATAAAAAAACTAAATCTCCAAAAAGAAACTAATATAAAGTTCATACCTTTATAATAAATCAATACGAAAACCCTAGCTGGGGAGTGAAACAGCGCCAGCGCTCGAAAACTTTTGTGTGGTTCTCTCTCTAAAGAAATCTCTCCTTTTCACCTTTTCTCTCTAAAACTGAAGTGTTCTGTCTGCGACTTTTAGGTTTCGAGCATAAAACCCTCGTATTGGTGTTCTCTTTGAGGTTCCCAGAGAGAGAAAAGAGAGCAGAGGGCAAAAGAGTTTGTTGTTCTTCGAGTTTGTGTTTTTTTTTTCTCTTTTTAGTTTAATTTCAAAAAAATATATAATTTAATTTTCTAGTCGGTTTTAGTTCGAAGTTGGGTAAATCCACGTGCGATGTGTGCGATCGAGCCGTTTGTTTTCGAGCCGGTTCGGTTTTAGTGACGAGGTAGCTTAGCTTGTCTGGTCAACCGGTGACGATGGATGCTTGGTTTTGCATGGAATGTACTCTGTTTGTTGCCTTTTTCTAAGTCGACTGCTAACATTTTACGATTTGTTTTGCTTTTTTTTTATATATAGAGTCTGAGATATTGAAAAAAAAAATACAAACTGACTTTTTGCTGTTCAACAGCCAAGAGAAGCTGATAGCCGATCACTTTTTTAAAATTTTTGTTGGTTTATCCTTGAATTTGTATAGATTTTTAAGCATAATTAAATGCGTGGTTTTTTTTTTTAAAAAAAAAAAGGAGTAAGATAAAGATATGGGCATGATATAAAAAGCTGAAAAACTATATACTTTTTTAGTTTTTTTTTTAAACCATTTAATTATTATAATTAGATTTCCAATTGATTGTTGTCTTACAATAAAAAAATATAAGAAAATCAGTATTCCATGCCCTGAAAAACTGTTTAAAAACATATTTATTTAATATTTTTACATATTTAACTAGAACAAATATGTTTATTTTTTTTTTTTCTGATATATTAATCAAACAATTGTAATAATATAAAAGATTCGTTATCACTAGATATTAATTAAATATACTATTGTATCCGTATCCTATATATAGCCGTACCCTAACGACAAATGCCATGTTAAGAGTACGAGGTTGGTATTGAAAAGTTTTAATTCATAGAAGTCAAAACTAAAAATTATCGAATTTCCAGGGACTAAAATATGATTTGCGGTGAAAACAAGTGTTGTTTAATTTAATATTTTTCGAGACAGAAAAAAAACTGTCAACTTCGTGAATGCTTTAACGTGGGGCTGTTTTTTGTAATGAGCTTGAACGGAAGGAGATGGATAGGTTGCATCAGCAGAAAATGAGAGGAGGCACATCGTTGTCTCTGTCAATTGTCTCCCCTCTGGGTCACGTGTGGCATACACGTTTCATGATGTTGGAGTGGAATTTTTGTGCGCTCATAGGGTCCGTTTGTTTTCGTAATATATTGTATAGGAAAGTGTTTTATAGATTTTTAACAGGATAATTTTTTTTCTATATTTATTTTTTAAAAACATTTTACAAGTAAATTGGTTGATAAAAAAAATTTCACACTCAATTTTCAAACTTAATTTATTTA
>Ga0307509_10012157_pt1 | contig 10326 bp, 4 predicted proteins | sample 10_EM_MG_FD_202245 | JGI IMG/M metagenome (GOLD analysis project Ga0307509, IMG submission 202245) | Populus trichocarpa ectomycorrhiza microbial communities from riparian zone in the Pacific Northwest, United States - 10_EM | ecosystem: Host-associated > Plants > Roots > Unclassified | place...
TAATCAAAATAATAGAAATCAAATCTAAAAAATAAAATAAAAATGAAAGATGAAGAAATTAAAATAATAATAATTAACATTTCATAAATTATTTCAAATAAAATAAGTAACAATTAAAAATTGAGAATCAAATTTGATAGATAAAAAATTTCAATAAAAAAAATTATTAGTAATTTTTGCTTATGACCGCATAATTTAATCTTCTCTTCCTATTAGAGAAAGAAAGAAAGAAAGAAAAAAAAAAAAAAAAAACACGGGACCAAAGTAACGTGAGATTACTTCATTCATTTATTTAATGTAGAGATCTTCCAATTCGTTTAGATTAGCTTTTACCTGGTTAATTGAGGTCCCTCAGCTTGGTTTTATCTGAGTCGGTAGGAATAAGTGAAGAGTTCACCTGTCTTATCACGCAACCTGATATTTTTATTTTTTTTAATTCTTAAATAAATATTAACTAAAGAACATAAAATGCAGGGGGAATAACTGTGCAAAGTGTAATGTGTATCCACTCATAAAGCACTGTAAACAAACTATTTATAGTGCCATTTTTATCGTCCTTTTTCTTTCTTTTTTTTTTTTTTTTAATTTGGCTCTTATTCAACCAAATTATAAATCAATTTGTTGGAAAAAAGTTAAATTAAAAGTCATGGTACCAAAGTAAAAAACACGTAGGGAATGGGTGGTTTTAAAACGTTTGGGAAAAATATTTATTGTAATCCCTATACTTTATAAATTATAGATATTAGGTCCCTTCAGTTTTCAAAATTATAAGGAAAAGTCAATTTTAGTTTTTTTTTTAAAAATCAGATCTAAGTAAGATTTTTTGTTTCGAGTTAATTTTGAGTTTTGAGATTATTTTTTTGTTTTTGTTTTTTGAGACTACAAATAAGTTTATCATGTTGTCTATGATGTTTTGGGTAAAAAATAGGTTGAAATTTTGGTTTCTTGATCGAAAAAACCATTAGCAATGTTTTTTCAGTCATTAAAATTGAGCAATACAAACGATACGCCATCTGAATTTTGTTTTCAAAAAAATTGGGACGGATGACCGCCCTAGCTAAAAAAACATAAAAAAACCCTAGTCGAGCGAGTCTGTTTAGGCATAGGCCTAACAAAATGAGCTAGGCGGACTAAGCTAGCATGCTAGGCTTTTAACAACACCTAGCTATTTCTTTTTAAAAGTAAAACATTTTTTTTTCTATTTTTTTAAATAATAATGCTTTTTTATATGTTTTTTTATAATTATTTTTTATTTATATTTAAATTAATACTCATTCTCTCTCTTTTTTATTTTGTTTAGAGAGCCTCTTTTAAATGACATTTATTTTTTGTTTATTTTATATGTATTTAATTTTTGAAGAGGTTTTTCTAATTTATTTATATTTTTTTATCTTTTGTATAGATGAACTTTAGTTTTAAAATAAAAATATTTATTTTAAGATAATATTTTTAATATGTGTAACCTTGTATAATGTTTTTTTTCATTTTATTTTATTCAATCAATTTAATGTGTGTGTCTATTTTTATTATCATTTAATTGAAAAACAAATTATTAAAAAAATTAGCAAAAACAATCAAGTAAATATTCCGTCTTGCAAGATTAAATATCTTAATTTACATTTGTCTCTCAATTTTTCCAGTTTTATTTTTATTTATTGTTTATGGCTTTTTTTTCATTTATTAACACACATAATTATCGATTTATTTGATTACATGTATGCATAAACTTTTTGATTTTTTTATTAGAATTCTTTTAACTACAAAATCATATTGAAAAAACTCGTGTATACAATGCTTTTTGAAAAAAAAAATATTTCACCCATGATGAAGCTCGAATCAAATATCTAATATTATTTCAAAGTACATTTAGGTATTACTATTTAAATATAACTTAAAAAAATAAAATTATTGTGTAAAGAGTCTTTATATTAATTTTATTAACATGTGATTTTAGAAGGTGATATATGAAATTTAAAAAGAGAAATTTTTAAAAAGAAAAAGATAGATAGCCAATAATAAAAAAGAGACTTACCAACCAAATCAATATATAAATATATAAATTAAGAAGTGTTTGGTATACCAGGCATTATAAATGTTTTTGTGAAGTTATTTAGTGTATTTTTAAGAGTTCAAAATTATTTTTTGTTATTTCCTATGTTGTTCTAGTGGATAAATTGTTTTTCCACTAAAAAAGATAGGATAAACTTGTTTAATTATTTGCACAAAGATTGTTATTTATAAAATGACTATATTGCCCTTCATATAAAATTAAGAATTTTTTTTAAAAAAAGATCAAAATGAGAAAATAAAACAACGGGTTTTACTTAGATCACGGGTCAACTCGAGTTTTGTTTAGGTAAACCCAAGTCAATCATTTCTCTATTTTTTTAACTCAAACTTCTTTTATTAACCTATCATATTAACTTACGAGTGGTGACCCAACTCAGGGGTCGACTAGGGACAATGCTCATTGAATTGACCTAGGACAAGGCCTGGGGCACGAGTCTACTTGATCGTTGACATGGGTCAACGTAATGATAATGATTATTATTATTATTATTATTATTATTATTATTATTTTAAAACTCGACTCAAAGGTCTGCCGAGGATAAAGCTCGAGTCCTAGATTGAGAGAGTCAACCTAGGTTAAGTCAAGTCAATGTAAAAATAAAAGTGGTTATTATTATAGTTTTAAAACACGACTTGCGGTCAACCCGGGGCAAGAACTAAGTTATGGGTCGGGAGAATTAACTCGGGTTAATTTAGATCAATGTAAGGATAAAAATTGTTATTATCATAGTTTAAAAATCTAAATAGAGAGTCGACTTGGGACAAGACTCAGGTCATAAGTTGGGAGGGTCAACCTAGGTTGACCTGAGTCAATATTAGAATAAAAGTTGTTATTAGCATAATTTTAAAGTTTGAACTAGGGAAATACCAGGGTCACAAGTTTGGAGGATCAACCCGAGTTGACCTAATTTTTTTTTTAAATCAAAGCAACCTCATTTTGACTAACAAAATTAAAAAAAAAAAAATTTGATTGATTTTGACCCATGCTTTATCCCAGGTCAACCTGAGTTTTTGACTAGGTTAGGTGTGATTCATCCTTCCACTATTTAATCTTTAAACTAGACAGATCGAGATCCTAGATCTATCCAGTCCCAAACAGACGTGCTAGGCTAGTTCAAGTTTTATAACCATAGTTATTACAATATTATTAATTTCGACACTCAATATAAATCAAAATGAAAAAAATTATATCCAATTTTTTTAAAAAAATTACAAGTTTGACAATAATACATGTAAAGAATAAAATAGGTTTTTTTAATATTTTAAGTTGTATTTGAAAATGTTTTTTAGATTTAATCAATATATACCAAACTATAGAGTTATTAGAGTTACAGATGTATAGGGTTGGTTCCCGTCCGTCTAGCTCCAATCCTTGCCTTCCCGGACTGTAGTTCTGAACTGCCAAATATCGTGGGCTTAGATGCATTTGCAAATATCCCAAGGAAATTGTATAGAGAAGGAAGACATTTATATGTATTTGTAGACGGGAGTAATAAAGGCCAATAATATGGACGACGGAGCGTGTCCTCTTGTTTTGTTTTCCCTTTGATTATCGAGTTGGATATTCTTGTATTCTTTTATTATTAGAACCCTTTCTAGATCAGTAGGATCTTTATTAGGTCATTATACCTGTAATGCTCCAGCTATCTTTTTAATGGATTCCATGTTTCATCCTCTATTTCAAAAAGAAAAAGAAAAAAAGAGTAGAGGGTGAGCTTTATCAATGGAGTCTTTTATACAGTGGGCAAAAGTAGAGTTCTTTAGCGTTTCTTAAAGTAAAGTTCTTCCAATGGAGCTTTTACACAGTGGGCTTTCCCTTAGGCTAAAGGCATGAATTCTTGCCTTTTCGTTTTCTTAGACTTGCTTGCATATCACCCCCAGCACTCGTACGCGTACAAAAACAACCTTGAGAAGAAACCCTATTAGATAGTGGATCTTGGCAAGTGGGTCTGCTTCACACCTTTCTTAGTTCAATCAACAAGCTAGCCAATTGGTTGTATGAGAAGATTGAGAATATACCCCCAAAAGCCACAAGAAAAGCATCAAATCTCTCTCTCTCTCTCTCTCTCTCTCTCTCTCTCTCCAAATTATCAGCATTAGTCACACCCTTCTTCTTCACAAAGAGATTACTTTAATACCAGCGGCATTCTTTGCTTTTTTTACTTTTGAGAAATTAATTTCACTCCCCATTTAGTATCTGTTTAGTTAATCGCTGCAACATTTTCAAATACTCAAAAGAATTCCTTTCATTGCAGAGAGCACATTGATGCTGATAGCTTTATCAGTGACTCATAATTGTCAATGCTCTCTTCCATGAACAATCATTTCACAGAATGATTAAGCACACGTGCATCAAAATCAAGTTGCTGTACTACAAGCCTCATAATCATTAAGTGATTTTTTTTTTTTTTTTTTTTACCTTCAGAGGAGCAACCCAGTCAAATGGCTTTTCCAATGCTTGTAATCGTCCATAAAGAAATCCCTTCAAAAGCTTCGCATTATTGTTTGTTAGGAAAAGAAAGCAGGACATATTGAACTGTCTACTAACCCTTGGAAAGCATCACACTTCATATATAGACCTCAGAGATGAAGAAAAGGCGAATAATTTATAGGTGAAAGGCATCTACAACGAAAACTGCCTGTCACTAAAGATTATAAAAAATATATGTAGGCTTAGTAATAGGATGAAGCTGCATTTGTCACACGTGGTTTACACAGGAACTCTCCCTTCAGTATTGAGCCGACACGTTCTTCCGATGATAACAAATGTGGTTTAGTCTGGTAGTTTCAACCGGTTAAACAGCACAAGGAAACTTTGTTCAGGAACGACATAAAGGAAACCAAGATCTGCCCCTTTGACATATGGTCCGATGCCCTAAATGAAGTAATGGAAGGAGTTGAGAAAAACTACAAATAAAGACAAGAAGAACGCTAGCAAATATCTTGAGTACTTTTATTACCCTGCCATTAAGTTGAAGAAGTTCACCATCAACCCATTGTGGATTCTTGAAGCCAAACTCTGCTATTCTTCCTTGACCTTTGTAGCTTGCCACCTGGATAGAATTTTACAAACAATTGCATGCACTTTTAGATTTCCTGGTCAAGTTTGTGATGTGACAAATAATGTGAGAAGTACTCAGAAATGCCTGGCCTATAGTTGTTCATAGTCCGCATTGTAGAACTGTAGGATTATTAGATAAAGAGAATTAACTTTCCTCGTGTTTTTCACGAGACAGTGGTGCAATCACTACACATTTCCAAAGAACTACTTGTTTCAACATTCAGGAAAAAAAAGGCTTCTTTCATGGTTATCAAAAGTTCCATTACGTTGTGAATTTCAAGAATTTTGGGTGAAGGAAAAATGCAATGGAAAGGAGAACAGAAACAAAGATAACAACAATGGCCTTGACCAAGCTATATTTGTGCTCAGAGATAGATAGAGAGAGATCCTCTAGCAAGTATAATTACCACTCCCAATTCATCTGGATACATCCCGCGGTTGGAATTGCGTCTTCCCTTCTCAATTCTAGCACGAAATGTGACCTAAACTTTGTAGTTGGTAAATTGGTCAGCATAAATTTTACATTGCTAGCATATAAAAATTAAGCGCGATGGCCAAACTTCAAGTAATAAAAAAAAAATGCAAACCTGGCCAGCGGGGACATTAAGATCCCCAGTTAGCTTCACTGCCTCAACATACTCAAAGAACTCCACATCTGATGACTGGTCATCTCCATTATTCCAATGACCATATTTACGCTTCAATTGCACTATCTCAGTCCCATAAGGTCCAAATGCACCAACATACAGGCCTACAATTCAACCAACAGATTATAGCATCAATAATACACATCTTTTATTACTTAAATCAAAAGATAGAAAAACATGTGTACAGAAACTCACCATCAAATGGATCTAAACTGCTATTAGAAGTTGTAATTCTACTGAAAGTTGTATACTCAGATAAACTGCTTTGCTTCTGTGCCTGACTAACAGCAAGTTTGACTATTTCACGGACATTTCTAGAAACCTGAGAATAAAATGAACAAAATAATCACTGACTGTCAACAAAATAAAGTGATACAATCAAGTAGATTGGCTGCATCTAAGATTTTTGATCCTCAAACAATTCTCAAACTTCGGTTATCAATATCCATTCAGCATTAAGGAAGAAGAAAAACAAACTATTCAGATTGTCCAATCTGAAGCTGAAACAACAAGATAAAAACTTCACCATCTTCACAGTGAAGGTATTCACACAAAGTTTTGAAAAAATAGAGAGGTTTTTTCTGGCACTAAGGCAAAACGTAAATGAACACCAACAGTCTTCTATCTTGAACAGAGTGTTCAGAAAGGATAACAGGCAAATTTGTCCTCACAGTTCATGAAAGGTACCACTTAGATCCCTGAAAAAAAAATTGTTTGAATGTTACTAGTATAGTTGGCCCCACCTGTCACAATTGATGATACAAATGGATGGAAATTTCCACCATGGCACATGAGATCAATTGAGAATTCTGTCTAAACATGGCATCTTAGATGACAGGGGCCCCACAGGAAAAATCTAGTATATTATATGTACTAATGGTTGGGAAGATGGCATGTAATGGTTATAAGTGCCAAATTTTTCCAGGTAACAGTGCACCCTTTTTCTTTTTCTCCAAGGAAGCCTGATGTAAGATATTGTTCAGTACCCCAAAGAAACTAAAATTCCTATCTATATCAAGAGTGACTTCTATAACAACAATTGGAAGATGTCATGTAAATGGTATGAAAACCCTCCAACGATCAAAATTCCTGAATCTAGTGCATTAATCTCACCTTTGAAGAAACTTTGTCAGCACCCCAAAATGCCTTGGCAATATCTGAAGGCATAAGCTCAGAAACACCTTTGGCTGCTAAAGATGCCACTTTTGCCTTGGATGCTTTACTTTCTTTACTGCCAGAATCTAGACTTCCTTGAAAATGTAGTGTAAAAGAATCTTTCTCTATATTTTTAATTTCAGCTGGAAGACGCACATTCTCATCCTTGCTTGGTGTATCTTCATTGTTATGCACAACCCCACCAATAAAAAGCTTCGTGTCTAAATCCTTTCCATCCTTTGACGAATCATTAGTGCCTTCCAAAGCATCCTCATCAGGCTGTATCTCTTCTAAATTACTGGCATCATCTTCTGAATTTTCACTGGAACCTGTTTTATCACCATCTTCTTGCATCAACTGCTTCACAGAATCACTATCCTCCATCACTTCCCCTGTAGCATTAACATTCATGACTTTTACTTTCAACCCTGGAATCTTATCTTTGAGAAAATTTATCACACTTTTTATCCCTTCCTCAGTTGCTTCTTCAATATTTATGCTCTTCTCCTCACTTTTCTCTACCTTAACATCATTTGCCTGAACATCCACTACAGATGCATTCTCAGCTTTGGAAGTGGATGGAACTTGTGCAGATTTGGATGGGGAACTTGAGGAGTTTGTTGAACTTCCTTTAGCTCGTTGCAGACATACTACCTGTCAACAAATGCAATGTCAGAAAATTGGACATTTCATAAGAAATATTAAAGAGAACTGAAGATCCAAGACCAGATACTCCACTGAGGAGATGCCACGTGACTAGAAGAATGAAAATGGCTAAAACAAAAATTACAAACTTCTGAAACACTTTCACCTATATAAGATCCTTCTTGTTGGAGATTCTCAGAACTTGTCAAAACATCTCCACCTATAATAAGATCCTTCTTGGAAATTCTCATTGTTTTCATCACAATAACATATAGTTCCGACACATATATGAACACCGCACATGCATACATTCATGCATGGACACATCAATGTCTATGTGTATACAAACATACATATCCAACATATAAAGAAAAGTAATTGACAGTTTTCCTTTTAACATTTGCTGACAATTATAATACAAACATACATATCCAACAAAGCAAAAGGAAATATAAAGAAAAGTAATTGACAGTTTTCCTTTTAGCATTTGCTGACAATTACTATAATTTTCTCCATGCCCAACACTACATGCCAACATCAACACAGTATGCTACATATCTTTAAACTTTAGCACTGTACTCCTAAATTCAGATGCATATTAGCAGGCCAACCATCATAAGCCAAAAGGGAAATCTTCACCCAATGACAAAAACCCTCCTAATGGCTAACCGGAACTATGAGATAGAGAGTGGAAATGGAAACATGATTGGTTGAAAAGGCAAAAATGGAGACATAAAATAAATTTGTCTCCAAGATAATTTTTGAGTGGATTTTTGTACTTTCAAAACAGAAACAAACAATATAGGGAGACATATCCCCTTTGCCTACACTGTCTTTGTCTTTTCCATCCCAAGACAGTAACCAAATGCTACCTTGGAGTTCATAAAGAAAATAAGAGAAAGGAGATTAGCTCAACAGAGAGTTGATTCATTTGACTCTCTTTGATCAGCTGATCAACAAAACATCATTGCAACTCCTAAAGAATAAACAGAGCTGCACAATGTGTCACATGCATGTTGTTTACAAGCTCACACACCATAAAGACTTGTTCTGTAATCAATGGGTATTCTAGATTACAAAATTTGCAGAACTTGATTATCACAATAAATTTTAAGCATAACCACTTGGCATGTGCCTCACAGCAAATTCATATTGCAGTTCTGACATTCTGTGCATGTGCGCTGTCTGCTCTTACTAGTCCCGAATCAGTATGAGCACATCAACAAAGTGAGTATCATCCCGTCCCATGACTCTTCATATTAGCAATGCAGAGTATGAAGTCAACAAACTCAATTTGGTCGATAACTAGAGAATTTGAATTGAGGTACAATCTAAAAGGAAATTGTGGCTCACCTGCATAACATACTTTTCTTCTTCATCTTTGACCACAAAAATTTCAAACAATGGAGTTCCAGGAGATGAATTGACCAACTGCCTGCAGCAAACGAGATTTTACAAAAATTGCTCCAGTGCATCAAACATTAATCAAGACAACAAAGATTACCTTGGAGTATAACTCCGGCCAACAAATCTGCCCACATCTGGTGTTATGCGAACCAGTCTGCCAAAGGGATCATCAGAATCCGATGAGTAGCCCACCCACCAACCTACCTGTTAACTCAAAGAATAGAAGTTAAGTTGACATTGCAAGAAAGACAAAGGACTGATCTTTGAACATGAAAGGAGAGTTTTAATTGGTTTTCAATATTCTTCTTATATGGTTGAAACCAGTCATGTTTAATAATTATCATCTGATAAAGACCCATACAGTGCCATCACAAGGAAATGTTAACAGGTGTGGTTGTGAGATTAATACAGTGACATAATGATACAAGGCAGACACTTGAGGACAATATTTCATGCAAAGTGTCAGTACTGCCACTAATGGGAATTGTTTTTTCCCAACAAGTCAATTGCAGGAAGATTAAACAAAATTATGTGATCTAATTTTGTTGGTTGATAGCCCGCATGAAACAATATGTGATCTACTTTGTTAGGCTAAATCTACACTCCAACAGAAAAACTCATGAAGGTAAAAGAAATATGAAATCAAACAGGACATGAATAAAGTCACAAAAAAAAAATCTAGGAGCCCTGTAATAAAAAGCAACCAGTCCATACTAATAGTTGAAGGCTTTCACATAAAATCTCAGGAAGCCATGCCTCCAAAGGAAGCAACCTAAACTAGTTTATCCCCTTTGTAGTTAAACAACAGGGGTGCAACCAAAACAAATTTCTTTAATTCTTGTCTAAGAATGCAGTTTACTATATTTATTCTCCAGCCCTTCCATCCAGGACAAGAAATGCCAATTGACAATTTCACTTGAAAACCTAAAGCAGATGATCTCTAACTGTAAGAGTAAGAATCAACAATAGTGTAGATGCTACTGTAATTACCAATCCACTTCCTGTATATTTACACAATCTTGAAGCATCATGGTATCGTTCTTCATCTACTGCATTCTGCAGATAACAGAAGGTTTTTAGTAAGAGCCAAAAGTTATACATCCAGGTCCAGACTTCAAGGGACTGGTATAGAATTCTATGCACACAGTTCTAATGCCCCATATAGAGCTCAAACCTTCAGTTGAGACATTATTTGGGCTACATTATCCTTTGACGTAGCTTCAGCAATGGCTATTTTCAACTTTGCAGCCTCTTGGAAGTCCTCATTTTCAATTGCATCTTCCAGTTGAAACTGAGAAAATGGCATTCAATTAAATAAATAAAAAAACAAGAAATATGGAA
>Ga0307509_10012158_pt1 | contig 10326 bp, 16 predicted proteins | sample 10_EM_MG_FD_202245 | JGI IMG/M metagenome (GOLD analysis project Ga0307509, IMG submission 202245) | Populus trichocarpa ectomycorrhiza microbial communities from riparian zone in the Pacific Northwest, United States - 10_EM | ecosystem: Host-associated > Plants > Roots > Unclassified | place...
GCTTAAACCATTACACCAAAAGGTAGAATAACTGAATAATTAATAGTTCAGCCATCCGGTTCTATATATGGTGTTGGACCCTGATCCAGACAGTAGGTTACGGCACAGTAAGCCGACCAGGATTACATGGTGACGCATCTGCACAGGTTCATCGAGCAAATCCTAGGTGATCCTGATTCCTGATGGTCTTATATTTGATGACCGCCAAGAATTGGAAGGGCTTGCCCTAAGCGACGAAGCAGAAATTCCTCTGATGATTCAAACACTTGTACAACTCACCTTCCTGAATGGTTCATGTGACATGTCAGCACATCAAACCATTTTCACCAAATTCTCCCCAACCTGACTGGCCTCCAGCGTCTGTGTTGAATCCTTGGAGCCCACTTGCTGCCCTTGGAATCGACTCCATAATTTCTATCCAAATGGTCGGGAAATAGAGGCAAGCTGGGATGAAACTCGCTGCAAGTGATGTCATGAAGAGCTGGACTATTGGGGAGATGCTTCAAAGTAAAATCACCCCAAGCGGAGAAACTCTGGTACAAGGAAGACGAATATTGGATATGCTCTGGAACTTGGAAGGCCCTGAGGTCGTCAGCGTTGAAGCACAATTCGACGCAGCCGAGATCGAGGGCATCAGTAAAGTTTCGTCTGGAATGAAGTGGCTCATACACGTATTTGCCTTTCAACTCCCTCTAAACGTCGATATCGTACATGGTTTTCCTTGTTGGGCCGTCACTCCATCCTGAGACGACGTTCGCATGTGCAAGTGGGTATCGTGAGCCGCGACCAGTCACTTTCAAGGCGGCTCCTGCCCAATCATGGCCAGAGGAACATGCAGCGGACGAGTCTTCCTTTGGGTCTATACTTTCAAAGATGAAACTTCTTGTATCTCCTCCCCTATCAACCAGCGTCGCCCAAGCACGAGCACTTGTCATTTCCAATGTGATGCATGGGGCCTTCAATTGTTGGCACAGGAACTGTGTTGTCTATACAACACAACCTTACCAGCTGAAATTTCAAGCGACATTTAATCTTTTCTCGACTATTACTCCCCCAACCCTCACCATCGGGTTGAACAAAATTTTTTTTTGGCAGGACCGCTTCTCTTCGAGCTTCTAGCCAGTTACGTTCCCGGTTCTGAATGCAAATTTACGAACATCTCATGCAACAAAGCGACTTATTCGAACCAGTGATGACTGTATACCACACGCCTTAAGCTGTGAGGAACGCGCCTGACGACTGGGTGTCGTTACAATCAAATTTCTTGGCGTGTTGGGCCTTTGTACAAACTTGTCCTTGGGCTTGAGGACAACAACATCCTAAAAATTGCCAAAGGCCTTCAAATGGATCTTCAGCAACGGAGACATGTAGTCCAACAGAGCGATCAGGTGCAGGTAAATGGGTGGGTGCTGAGAACAAACCGATGTGTGTAACGTTTTCGTCAACATCATCGAAGTTGCACCTGCATTGCTCATCCCCAGACGCGATATTGGACCCCGTACATGTAAGCATTGTACTGCACGGCCCAAAACCTTTTTCTGACGTTGCCAATCAGGTTCCCTACATCGTTTCTGACTATGTCACGCCGGAAGAAACCTTCCTATCAGCAAGGACGACATCATGATTGCAGCGACGATAGGTAAAACCAACAATATAATGATGTCGATTGATTCGGCGGCCCACATGGTGGATGAAAGCCAGGCGGATGAGCTCATGTCTTGTTGGGCGAGAGAGGTAAAAATGGCGTTGGGAATTAGTCTGTAAATAACACTATGGAAATTGATTCTGCTTAAACTTCATGACCGCGCCGAGCAACAGCAAGACACTCAGCCTTTAATCCCTCAAGCCAGATAACGCCAATCCCAGCATCCTGCAATTTTCGAGCCCCTTCACATGTAACAAAATCCTCGGGTTCACCGGCGCCAATAAAGCATCTCTTCACCTTAGCGGCTATAAGCGCGTCGGCACATGGGGCAAGCCCTGACGTTCGAACAGAACAAGGCTCAAGGGTTGTGTAGATGTCGGTGTGCGCCATGATATCGTTGAAGGTTAGCGGAGTAGAGTGAGACGAAATTTGATCAGGGAAGAGGCTCAGGGCCTTCGCCAATGCATTTGCTTCGGCATGCGTATTACCCAAGAGTTCCCTGGAATATCCAGTAGCGATAATGATTGGTTGATCTGAGAGGCGAACAACGAGCACACAGCCAACGCAGAAGGCAGTGGGAGTTGGGATGCATTTCTTGGCCTCTTCGAGGGCGAGAGTGAGATATCGCATGTGGTCGTTCATATTGGACCTTGCATATTATGTAAGCGAACAGGCAAACTTCGACCACAGCTTGAACCTGTCCACAACATGACTTCCCCAATCACTGACGTGCCAATGCATGAGGTACGCCCCTATGAAGCAGATGATCCCATGCAAGGGTCAGGACAAGAAGATGAAGAAAGAGATGGTGATCCTGTTCCCAACGTTTCAGACGATAGTTCGGAGGAGGGAGAGGACGACGAGGAAGAAGCGCGTCGGATAAGAGAGGGCTTCATTGTCGACGAAGACGAGGAAGAGGAAGGAGGAGATGAGGAAGCAGACGAAGCCCCACGAAAACGCCGCAAAAGACGAAAGAGGCACCATCGAGGTGAGCTGCCTCTATTGTATTTCTAGATGTTTGTTTAATCCTGTCTTTTCTCAAATTTAGAGGAAGAAACATTAGAAGATGACGACCTGGACTTGCTCGAAGAAAATACCGGAGGCGCTTTTAAGCGGAACCGCCGCTTAACGCGCCTTCGACACCATGGCGAATCTCCGTCTCCCCCTGCGGCTTCGTCTTCCACTCGGCGAGTAGTCGTGGAATCCTCTGAGGACGACCTCGATAATGAAGAAGCAAACGAAGTTCCTGACATACGGAAGATCTGGGATGACGACCGTAGGGGCGACGACGATGACGAGGGCATGTCAGATTTCATCGAGTACAGTGACGAAGAGGAAGGAGGTGTCGCTATGAATGAAGAAGCTCGGGAAGCTAGGAGACAAGAGAAGAAACAAGAACAAATGCGTCGCAAGAGAGCCCGCGCCCGTCCTGAACTTGCCGGCATTGACGCAAAGTAAGTCTTCCACTACGCTACCGAAGCAAAAAGTAATATTAGCTCATTCCAGTGCTTGGGACGAGATTCACGACGTTTTTGGAGATGGGCACGAATATGACTGGGCATTAGTCGGTGATGACGAGGCCGAGTACGAGGAAGAACATTTGAAACCAGAGATGAAATATCAGGATGTCAGAACCCTTACTTGACATCGTTGTAACACCATGCTGACTTCTGACTTCACTTGATAGGTTTTTGAGCCCTCTGAAATCAAGAAGCGGATGCTCACAGACGATGATGATCTCATTCGAGGTCAGGATATCCCTGAGCGAATGCAACTCGCGACTTCTTCCTTGTCGCAGTCGTCCACATTGTCATTACACACTCCACTGACAGAAGAAGACCTTGGAGGAGCAGCGATGTGGGTCACTCAGCGGTTGTCCCCGCAAAAGAACATTGAATTCTTTAGTCCTGATGGAGTTCACCAACACCTAAAAGGAGCACTTGTTATGGCGGTCACCTTTGCTCTTCGACAATTATTTGTGGAGGAGTATGAGGTTCCCTACATCTGGGCTCACAAACGAGATTATGTCACATATTTTGACGTCCATGATATCCGATCTCGCTTTGAACTCCTGAATCTCACAGAACTGTGGCGGATCAATACCATGGGCGAAAAGTATAGATCCCTGCTGGAGCGCCGACGAGCTTTATTGGTGTCCTATGAGCGACTCCAAGTTAAGGATGACTATTATGAGGATGAAATACGACCTCAAATTGACAGTGTGGAAGTTGTGGCAGATGCAACGGAGTGGTTGTCAATGAAATATAAAGACAAGAAGCAGGACGCAAATTCCGAGTTCCGATTTCACGACGACGACGAGCCCGACGTCAGCAAAAAGAGGAAGATGCCTAGTCGGATCTCTGCCTACGAGGTTACGAAAAAGAGTATTGTCTCCAAACTGGCCGAGGTAAGAGCAGATTTATCTCTAACAGTCAACACCTGTAAATTTTTATTGCATTGCCAGAAATTTGGTATTCAACCACATCAAGTTGTTTTGAACTTCTTAGCGTCACATCACATTTACTTTGTGGATGATCTGGACTTCAATCCTATTGCTTACGCAGAGCAGTTTGCCGACTCTGTTCCAGCCAATGGACAGTCTCCGGAAGAGTTGCTCCGCAAAGCTCGTATGATTTTCTCTACAGAGCTCGGCAAGGACCCTCTGCTTCGCAACCAAATCCGCAGGTTATTCAGGGAGGAGGCATTGATCACCGTGGAACCAACGGAGCGAGGGATCACCAAAATTGATGAAAACCACCCATACTTCGTATGTCAAATGATCGGTTCATACCCTCTTAATTGTTTATTCATTCATTACAGAACTTCAAATACTTGAATCAGAAACCCATCCATATCATGCTTGAGACTCCTCAGTTCTTGCATATTCTGGCCGCTGAGGCTGAACATCTTGTCACAATCTCGGTCTTCATTCCCCCAGAAGTCAAAGCCGATTTTGAACGCAAGTTACTTGATGCATTCTCTTCCGACAGTTTCACGGAGTCCGCAAAAGCGTGGAATGCCGAACGTTCCCGAGTTGTTCAAGAAGTCCTGGACCAACATTTAATGCCCGCTGGAGTTAAATGGGCAAGGGAGTATATTCGCGAGGAGGTAGAAGATTACCTCGCTGCTAAATGTAGTGACCAATTGCATTCTGTGAGCAATCCACAATGCATGGACACCCGCTTCGTTGCTAATTTTTCAACAGCGAATTGATGTTGCACCATACATAACGCGGGAACTACGTCCTGGTGAATCGACATCCTCTGTATTGGCGATCTCTTGGGGCAAGGGCGACCCTCACAAAGACGCCATAACATTGGTCTATGTCGACGAAGCCGGTCGCATGCGAGAACATACGAAAATCGATAACCTTCACGACTCAGACAACACCGACGAATTCATTGACTTACTGACAAGGCGGAAGCCTGATGTTGCTGTTGTGGGCGGTTTCAGTATCGCCACCCTCAAACTCATGCACAGAGTCAAAGAACTATTTCGTGGCTCTCCAAATCAAGATGGTGATCCCTTGAGAGGTGAAGGAGCCTTTGACATTCCTGCCATATACGTCCACGACGACGTTGCTCGAATCTACCAACATAGCAAGCGAGCAGCTGACGAATTCAGTGCATTATCGCCGACTGCTAAATATTGCGTGGGATTGGCACGTTATGTTCAAAGCCCTCTGAATGAATTTGCGGCCCTCGGCCCAGACATCACTGCGATATCCTTCGACGAAGATAATCAGCATCTAGTGCGTGTTTTTGTTCTTTCCACCTTTTTTTATGACGCGCTGAGGCTCCAGTAGGTCCCCAAAGGTAAACTCTTGAAAGCGTTTGAACAAGTACTCGTCGACGTTACAAATAAAGTGGGAGTCGACATCAATCGCGCTGTTGCAGATTCGTACTACCAGCACCTTCTCCCCTTCGTTTGTGGTCTAGGCCCAAGAAAAGCTCAGGTATTGGTGAAGAAAATTGCTGCACAGGTTTGTGACATCATTACCCTATAATTATACTAAATTGACACGAATCGTTAGGGAGGTACCCTTGTTAATCGTGACCAATTCATTAAATCGGGCTTGCTTACGACGAAGATTTTCTTGAATGCTTCTGGCTTCTTGCGTATTATCCAGGATCGCGAGATGAAACCGGGCAAGTATCGACCCGATGACGAAACTGCTCCGGATCCTTTGGACGACACTCGCATCCACCCAGAAGATTATGAACTGGCTCGGAAAATGGCAACTGATGCACTTGAACTGGATGAGGAAGATATCCATGACGAGCACCCTTCTCAGGTGGTAACTGTCATCATGAACGATAAGGACCGGGAAAGGAAACTCGTGGAACTTAATCTGGACGAATTCGCAATCAGTCTATACGAGGCGAATCACGACCAAAAACGCCATACCCTCAATGTCATTCGTGAGGAACTTCTCAAACCTTTTGCCGAGAAGCGACAGAAATTCCACTTTCCCACCGACTGGGACATTCTCACAATGCTTAGTGGAGAGACCACAAAAACTCTCCAAGTTGGTCTTATCGTGTCCGCCCTCGTATTTCGCATTCAAAAGGAGTCCGTAAACGTTCGCCTCGATTCTGGGATCGAAGGTGTTATTTCCGCACAGTATTTGACTGACAATACTCGAAATCCATTTGATGTCGTAAAAAAGGGCCAGACCATAACAGGCGTCGTTGTCGAGACTATATTCCAACTCGACCATGATGAATTCTCTGTTGCTCTATCATGTCGGCCAGAGGACCTTGCAGAGGGAGACCGAGTCTTCAGACATGTGAAACATGACTCCATGTGGGATGAAGGTCGGTATAAAAAAGATCAGGATATGCTTACGAGGAAAAAACGTGCCGAAACGGATCGTACACGCCGTGTCATAAAGCACCCCAACTTCCATAATTTCAACACCGCACAGGCCGAAGCATATCTTGAGAAACAGCAGCGCGGTGACGTTGTCATTCGGCCGTCCTCCAAGGGAATCAACCATCTTGCTGTAACATGGAAAGTTGATGACAAGCTATACCAACACATTGGTATGCGCTGTTGTTGTTTTATTAGCTGCGAGCTTATACGATTTGGCAGATGTAACCGAGCTTAACGCAGATCCCTCTGGTCAAATCATTGGGGCCCAGCTCATTGTTGACGCCACTCATACATACTCAGACTTGGATGAGCTCATCGTCAACCATGTCCAAGCTATGTCACGCCGCGTTGAGGAACTCATGGCTCATGAGAAGTTCAAACAAGGCTCTGAGGATGAACTCCGTATGTTTTAAATACCCTACATTGCGCAGTTCATAATTTCAAGCTTTCTCAGACCTCTTTCTGAAGAACTTCCTGGCGGCCAATCCAGCTAAAAGTATGTATGGCTTTACACTCAACAGAAAGCGTCCAGGCCATTTCAGTTTGTGCTTCCTGGCCAACAAGAACTCTAATGTTCAAACATGGGTGAGTTTGACTTCTCGTGATATATTCAATTACGCTCCCTGATTCGTCCCTTCAGCCAATCCGAGTTACTCCAGAAGCCTACTATCTGTTTGATGCTGCGGCTGTGGGGGTTCCTGAGTTATGTGATGCATTCAAAGTCCGGTATGCTTGGAAAAACTCTCGGACTCGTTCATTCGCTCACAGCCTTATAGACACCTTCACGAATCTCAAAATCTGGCAGCAACGGGTGGAAAGACTCCGTTTGGCGCTGGGATGCGTACACCTGCTAGAACTGGTGGTGCCACACCAGGATATCTGTCTGTTCGCCAAGTTGGTCGAACACCTAACCCTTATGGTGGGGGTTCTCAAACGCCTTTCGTCTCAAATATTCCTCCAAGTTTCGCGCCTCCCCAACACACTAGCTTTGGATATCAGACACCATCTCATCGACCGCCTGTTTTCCCTGGGCAAGCCCCACCTCACCCACCTAATATAAATTCTTCTCGGCCTCCTCCTGGTGTCTGGCAGTCATTCACATCTTAGTCACTTCTGTATATATGGGTTTTGTGGACATTCCCACGTGTAAAACAGTATATATCACGCGCAAATTTTTAATTCTGATTTGAAAACAGTAAGTACTATGTACAGGAGGGGAATTCTTGAATTTTTTAGTGTTTGATATCATGTACAAAAACTGTCTTCGTTGAATCCCCATGCAACCCACGGTTACTACTTGCACTGACAAGAAACCGAGCGCCAGAATCAATAACTAAGTGGATATGTGGTCAGAACCAGAGTGAGATATATTCTGAAGTACTCACGCATTTGAGAAATGTAACCTCCATGGTGACCCGGAATGATTTTGAACTGCACAGCACTTTTCGTCTTTGACCAGCTATCTTCTGCGCTTTCTGCCACGTTCCAGAGTCGGATATTATCCACAGAAGCACTGTCGACAAGAGGTTTGAGTGAGGGATCTAAGTTACTTAAGGAAGGCTTGGAACTTCACCAAGCAATATGCCTAGCATCCGGAAATGCCACGACACAAGACACGACACCAGAGCTGGTGGGATTACGAAGCATTTTTAACAATCGGGGTGTATTGGCAGGCCCCGACTGTCCAAGCACACGGACATCCCACACATCGACAGTGCCATTCCGCCTTCCTGCGTAAATTTGGCCGCCATCGGCTGACCAACATGCCTAAAGTTCAAGAGTCGTCGCATTTGGCAGCATGGAAAATACAACAAATTCGAGCGTACTGAGAGGCACCATGGAGGTGTTTTTTCGCTCATCCACAGCCTTCCGACTCCCTGTCCGTGGCTTTGGGCTCGCCTATCCCAAAGGATCACCTGTCCGTCAATGAATGAGGTCATAAGTAACTCGGGAGACAAGTTGGCATAATTGGCGGAGTCGAAGAGTGGTGGGGCTCCTTTTGGAGGGGGGATGGTGGTGGAGATTCCTCGAGAAGTCGTCTGCGGTTGTTGTGAATTAGAGCTTCCGGGCATCGCAAGTTTGGTTTCACTGTGAGATGGAGTGGGAAGGCTTTCTTCCGGAACATCATCGAATAGAGGATCAAAGGAAGCGTCTGAACGTGTATCTGAGTCAATTGGGGGATGCTGAGAGATACTGGTGGCTCTATCTCCCATGAGGGGCAGTCGTGTTGAGTCTGTAGCGTCCGCAACAGTGTCTGCCTCCATACCGTCCGATCCTGAATGATTACCATCGGCGTTTTCTTGTCCAATGGGTTGTTGCGTAGACTTGGTAGCTACTGGAGGGCACGGCTGTGCATACGTTGATACGATAGGGCGTACCGCGATGCTCGTCAATTGTGCATTATGGGCAGTGAAGTTGCGAATGTTTTGCCCAGTATTGAGATCCCATTGCTACAATGGGGGAGGGGGATCAAAAAAGTTAGTTCTTAGTAGATCGACTAGCTCACAATCGCGACACCATCCCACCCGGCACTGAAAAAGCCTTTTTCGTCGTAATCCAAGCAGAGGGCTGAGATAGCAGTACGATTATGTCCAGTCATGACATGGCACAACCTTCCGGGTTCATGGCGCAGCGTAAATAAATTGATCGCTCCTGACTGAATCCCACAGATTATTAGTATTGAAAAATACTGGAAAATCGAATCAACAGACATCTGTCCCCGCCAAAGCCCATAGTGCATCAGATTGCATAGCAAGGCTATAAACCGGAGCGAGGCCGGATTCTTCTTCCCCGGTCAACTTGGGTGGATCTGGGGGCAAGGAAGGGTTCTCCCACCAGCAGCGGAGCTGTCCCGACTTCATGAGTCCTTCCACGACGGCCGCGTGGTGTCGTTGGGGAGCAGTTAGAAAGTTCTTGCCATTGACAGCAGAAAATATATCGTAATCCCTGATGTACCCATCGTCTGAGCCTGTGAGGAGGTGCGTCATACATGAGGACGAAGCGAGAGAATGCGTTGGAACAGGATGCGGGATGGCGCATATAGCTTCTACCGTATAGGATCGCGGTGCCCTGTCCAACGCGAAGGTCAGGGCATTTCTTCTGATATGTGCAGGGGAAAGGGAGCGGTTCCGAGTCGTTGAGGGTGCTATGAATGGAAAATAACTCAGAACTCTCTGCAAATTGCCAACAAAGTAAAAAGAACCTCGAGGTGGTGATGACGGCGAACGACGTGCGGGACTGGATGCCAGTTCGCTCGGGGGAGGTACAGGGTCTTCTGTTAAACCCAAGTCCAGCGATGGCTCGTCTTCGTCTTCATCCTCTTCATCCTCTTCTTCGTCCTCTTCTTCGTCGGAATCATCAGTTGGGGAGTCCTGCAGCGAAAATAACGTTCAGATACTTCAAAGAGAGGACGACCTCAAGAAGCAGGTACACACACATCGTCGCCGTCCTCTGTCGCGTCATCCACGCCCTCTCCAGGAGCCAGATTGAGCAACGCATCCGGATCCTCGTCCAATTCCGCCTCAGCATCGGCGTCGTCTTCACCATCATACAAATCTTCGAGAGTGTCGTCCTCCGAATCATACTCTACGTCCCGCATATTTATCTCTATCTTGTGGCTCGTGGATAGAAAAGGCAAGGTGTATTGATCAATTGCGGGATTTGCCACAATCCCTGCCTTTAAGGTAGATGTCATCCACATACAGCAAGGTCATGTGCCGTGACTCCTTGTGACACAGGACCTTGGATATATTGGGACAGTACTTTTAAATACCTTGTTACTTCGGGTTCAACAGTAAAATCGAGGA
>Ga0307509_10012159_pt1 | contig 10325 bp, 10 predicted proteins | sample 10_EM_MG_FD_202245 | JGI IMG/M metagenome (GOLD analysis project Ga0307509, IMG submission 202245) | Populus trichocarpa ectomycorrhiza microbial communities from riparian zone in the Pacific Northwest, United States - 10_EM | ecosystem: Host-associated > Plants > Roots > Unclassified | place...
CCATGATCGAACCAACAAAGGGGCCAGCTTTGTTATCGAACCTCTCAGCATTGCAGACATATTCTGCAACCGACATCTGCGAGGCATAAGATAGACTTGTCACGATAATCGCACCAATAGCCATTATTCTTCTATAGTCATATCCTTATCGTATGGTTCCGTCAGCATCCTACGGATGTTATTGACGTGTGTGAGTACGGGTATGCCTGATTTCTCAGACTACCTCATCCAACAACACTATTCACTTCTGTGACTTTCATCGCGAGTGCGTGGAGTATAGAATATGTTGCTTAACCATTGTCCGTAAAAACGTCTCGTTACTTAGTAACCACTTTCGCGACTCTCGTCTTTAGTGCTTAGTAACCTTATGCGACGTCGACCGATCTGGCTCGAACCACTTGCATAAGCTCGCCAAAGGTCTTCCCTCATATATCCTGCGAACAGGATCCGGTCGGACGGACGGCCGTGACGTAAATGGGGTTACGAGGTGGGTTCCAATGACCATGTCTTTGGTGAGGGGACGCAACTATAGCGGTGTCTGGTGGTGTAGCGCCGTCCCAACGCTGATGTGGGAGGGGGGTGTTGGCTTGTCCTTTTGAACTCAGAATCCTAAGGTAGGGTAACTATAGGTCTTTATTCACTAATGGAAGGCTAAGCCTTCCGGTATGCCTAACAGTCCCACCTTTGCACACTTAGTGCACCACTCCACCTCTTTCCTGTCAATATATCTCTTCAACCTATACTCCTCTCCTCCCCACTTCATACCATTCTCCAACCATTTCACCCTCTCCCCTTCCCTCGCCCCATATACCACCACCCCTACAAACTTCAAATTCATCCTCTTCGCACTCCTCTCATTCACCAACCAAAAAGGATCTCTCATCAACCTCATTCCCACCTGTTCCTCTAGCCCCCTCCTCAATTCCTTCATTTTTCCTTCCCATACCGCCAATTCCACCCCTGGTATCACTATACCCACCCATACATCCATCGCCCTCACCACTTCTACTTTCTTTCCAACTACCTCACTCCACTTCTCTTTTCCCACCTCCATCACTTTATCCACTCCATCCCCGCTACTAATCTCCACTCTCACCTTCCCCTTCACCCCCTCAATCTTCTTCACCTCTCCCTTCACTAAACCCAACTCCTCCTCCACCCTCTCCGTGCTCCATACACTCCCACTCCCCAGACCCTCTCCCTGCGAATCCAATACCACTTCCACCTTTAAACTCCTCTTTTCTCTCTCCTCCATCACATCCTCTACCACCCTTCTTTCTTTTTCCTTCTTCTCCTCCAACTCTACCACTTCTTTACCCTTTGCTCCCACTTCCACACCCATCAAAACCTCCTTATAGCTCCTCCCACCCTCCACCACCACCTCCCTTTCAATACTCTCTCCCCTTATCTCCTTTTCAACCCCGTTGCCTTCCCCCCCACCCCTCTCATCCAAACCCTTCCCACCTCTCATATCCAAAATTAAATCACCCAATCCATTCACTCTTTTCCTCAAATCCTTATGCCACCTCTTCATCTCCAAATCCATCGCAAATCCTCTCGCTTCCTCCACCCCCACTCCCAAAATATACCTTATTTCTTTCACCTCCTCCTTCCAATCCCTACAATCCTTCCTCAAATCCTTCACCTCTGCCCTCGACCTACCCATATCCTTCCCTCTGCTCACCATACCCTCCTTCTCCCTCATCTTTCTCTCCACCTTTTCCAACGTCTCTTTCCTCAATCTTTTCATCTTCCACCCCTCCAAACTATCTATCCCCTCCTCCATATCACTTTCATCCTCCTCCATCATCTCCACTCTTTCTACCTTCTCCTTTTTCACCACCCTCTCCTTACCCTTAACCTCCCCACCCATCTTAAACAAACTCTTCCTCACCTCCTCCAACCCTCTTTCCACCTCAGCAAACTTACTGTCCCCCAACTCATCCCCCTCCGTAGTTTTCCCATCCTCCAACCCCATAGCCACATCACTTTCCTCCCACATTTTCGCCACCACACCCTCTTTTTGCTTCTTCCCTTTCCCACCAATCACCTTTTTTCCTACCCCACTCTCCTTCCTAATAAAAACTTCCCCATTCTCCCACCCTCTATCCACTTCCACCAATCCATCAAAAATCTCCCACCCCTTCTCACTATTCCCTTTCATCACCACCTCACCACCTATCACCCTCACACACTTCTCCTCCAATAACCTCTTGCCACCTCTTCCCCCTCCAACCCTAGCCCCCAAAATTCCACCCTTATTCCCCTTCCCACTTTTTTCCTTATTTCCAACCATGGCCTCCTTAGAAATCCACGTAGTCTAAAGAGTAAATGAAGCCTTAGCTGAAAGGCAAAGAAAGCGCCTCTTTGGTCGATCGCTCGAAATCGTGTTTTGCTCATAGTGGTTATTTCAAAAACCAGGTAAATACCAGTCGTCATGGATGTGTGCGAAAACATATCTCCTGGTACTTGTACTGGTACCGTACGGAGGTACAGGTCATAAGTTTTGTAGGTTCCACAAACAGGGGTGTGCGATAAGCATGTGGGAGTATACCAGATCAGGTATAGCGGCCTAGTACTGGTCTTGGGCAATAATGAGCCCGGAGAATAATTTGTATTCACCATCGCTTAAAATACAAGTATCATAGAGACGGTAAAGCTATGGTGGCGTGAGTCCACAGTAAAGTGAGAATACCTATACAAATAGTGGCTATCTAGTAATAGTTTAATGAAGCATTCTCACCCGACCGTGGATTACCATATCTAATACTTTGTAAAAAGCCATTCACATCAATGACTGCCTGACACCTTGCCAGTATACTTTCCACCAACTCTCTGAACTCAAACTGTCCAATAACTTCCCATGCTTCCTTAACTGCACTCCTTAATCTATCATATGACATATGTTCTGGAAAATTATCCTGTAGATAATTTTGCATAATATCACATACTCTTTCAATAGGGTTTAAGTCAGGTGAGAAAGCAGGCCAGAAAATTACCTCAATCCCTCTCTCCTGAAGATCAGTTGCTGTATCTCCTGCAGCAGGTCTAGGTGCTCCATCCTGCATAAGCTTCAGGTAAATTCCATCTCTCCTACACAGCTCAATATACCCATGAATGATGGGTACAGTATGTGCACAGTAGCTTTCTGCATTGATGGACCACCAATCCTTCTCCCAAAAAATGCCTGGACCTTTTATATCACCATGGAAACAGCCCCAAAACATCCAGCCTCGCTTTCTCTGATGCTTCTCTACTATACAAGTAGGATCTCACTCTTCACCAGCTCTTCTTGTAACCGAAGTCCTGGTATGTCTTCCACCAGTAATCCATGTCTCATCAGTCCATAGGATTGAATTACACTCCTCCTGTGTCCAGTTGACATGTTCCTGAGCCCATCTCAGTCGGATTTGTTGATTTCTTTCACAGATTGGAGGCTTTCTCATTGCCAAGCACCGGTGGAAACCTTCCTTAATCAAAGCAGCTAGAACAGCTCTCCCCCCAACACTCAGATCTAACTCCTCAGCCAGTTGCTGAAATGAGAGGCGCCTATTCCAGGCAGATCGGGAGACATAGGCCACCAAGTCCTCAATTTGGGCTTGGGTAAGTGTGGGAGGACGACCGGGCCTTTTGGTTGGAGTTGCCGGGCATGCCGGGGAGCATGCATATCCGATCTGCCGCAGCGAGAACCCAGTTTTCTCTCGGATCTGACTATATTTCCACCCAATTGAGCGCAAAGGGTGGCCATTGCGTCGCTGATCACGAGTAAGATGTGTGGTCTTTGGATGTGATGCCAGACTTGGAGTAACAGATATTGTGGTCTTATAGGTGAGGCGAAGGTCTAGTTGTAGGGCACGGAGGTGGGAGATAGTGGTTGGGCCGAGCAGTCACTGGTAGACAGTCCCGGGAGCTTGGAGTGGAATAAATATTCTGGTATTAAGAAGCAATATCTTCAATGATTCTGAAGTTAAGATCGGCTATCAAACTTCACAAAATAAAACATCACGAAAATTTTACCCTTCAGGATTGCCAAGCACCCTTACCGAATCTGTCTTTGCCTCCCTGCTAGTAGCATACCCCTGTTTGTGGAACCTACAAAACTTATGACCTGTACTTCTGTATTATCTTGAATATAAGAGAATCGCGCTAAGAGGTCTTTGACACTGCATCACGTCAGTACTTGGTAAGTGAGACAGCCGATCAGTGTCTGAGACAGAAAATAAGGAGAGAAGCTAAACCTCACCCCAAGTGAGGTAAAATACGATGGCATGAGGGAAGAAAGCCAATAAAAGAAATCTCGTCAACTCTTCTAGTATTACCAGACTCGACGTGTTTGTTACCTGAAAAATGATAGAATCTTCTCGTGCTACCCAGGTTCATGCCAGTATTCTTAATACTGTAGATGTTGATGTCTTTTATGATTGTATCTCCACTCAAGTACCGGTAGCTAAGAAACACCCAGGACCTAAGCGTGTTGCAATTTCTACCAACCTCCAACCTGATACCAGATTTTATCCTGCCATCTCAGTTGCGAGAAAGTCTTATACAGTACGGTACAAGCTCCAAGTTCTCGCATATTTACATCAGGCTAGTGTTCCAGATAGCCTACAATCCACCGATCAAGTACGAAAGCCCACCTTTGCCGAGACTTCTCTCCGATTTAAAATCCCTGTAGCAAATATATCATGGTGGAAGCAGGCTGAATCAAAATTACTTACAAGAGTGGGAACAGAGAGACAGTGCAGGATAGGAAAGACAAAATGGCCTGCACTTGAGAAGGAGCTCTATGATGCTTTTCGGGCACACCGCAAGCAGGGAAAGATCATGCTTTGAGGTTTCTTTCGTGTTAAAGCCAAGCTATTATTTAAGGACTACCACCCTGACGAAGGGGTATTTAAGTTTTCTAATAGCTGGTTCAATGGTATAATTAAGAATAGAATTCCTGGGGGTGGTTGAATGAAAGCTTATATAAAGTGCTCTAATAGGATTTCTCAATTGGTACAATATTTCGCTACGGTTTGGTACAAATAAATCAACTTCGATACCAATGGATCTATTTAATACACAAGCAAATTTTGCACGCTTCAACCGTCGCAACTCTCAGATCGGGGATAGGAATATACCAGCTACCATTGGACGATACCGGTTACGCAACATATGCAAGATGGATCAAACCTGACTTCCCTTTTAGCTTTTAAGTGGCCAAACCTACAATACAAAGGGTGAGAAGACTGTCTGGATAAAAAAGGGGCAACAAGTGGTTGGCATAAGCGACAAGCTACTCTTCAGCTTACAGTTTTTGCAGATGGAGGGAATTATATAAAGCTATTGATCTTTTACCGTGGCAAGGGCTTGGGACCTAGTGTTCTACGAGAGATGAGAGAGTATAACCCCCGGGTTGTGGTCAAGTTTAACCCTACTGCATATGCCAATAGTGGTAATATGGTGGAATGGCTACAGGAGCAACTCATACCTGTTTTAGAACACAGCCCAACCCTTTTGGCTGTTGATTTATTCGCTGGGCATAGAACTGAAGAAGTTTTAAATACAATGAAAGCGAATAAGATTACAGTCTCAGTCATCCCAGCTGAATGTAAAAGTATTGTGTAACCATTAGATGTCTCAATCAATAGGCCTTTTAAAGAGCTGTTACGGCTATTTATTATATCCTACTCTAGTGGCCTTAGTTTTTGCTCTGTTCTGGTTGTTTAATATGCCAGACCTGCAAGTCTTGGCTAACTACTCTTGACCAGCCCTCTACTTTTGCTAACACATTATCTGAAATAAGAAAAAATTGAGGAATGGGAAGAAAGGATGAGAGAGAAAGAGGAGGCCCTTATTGCTACAGGAGGAAGGCTGGCAGGTAGCAAAGTTGGTCACAGGCGAATTATGACAACATGGGCTATTGGTGAGGCTTGAGAGGGGTTTTGTATTAAATGGCATCAGGTTATTATTCGCTCTTTTACTGCAGTGGGACTTTCTTTACCAATTGATGGTAGTCATGACCATAGTCAGCTTTCCTTAAAAGGTGTAGATATGGAGAGGTTCACTGAGGATGTACAAGATTGGCGAGTGGGTGGAATTGAGCATGTGTGGAGATGAGGACTCAGATGATGAGGAAATCATCCCGGAGGCAGAAGACAATAGTGAAGAAATTGACTACAGTGTCGGTCCCCTAAGGACTGAAGAATGATATTGCCAATCACTCTATTTTTATAAAAGTGCGCAAGTGGATGTCTCAGCCTTGATTTAACCTCTTAGCGCAATTCTCTTATATTCAAGATAATACGGTACTTAGTTTGCAAAGGGATTCGTGCAACCAGAACCGATGATTCAGAGTTCTCGCCCTGTCAGGACTCCTGCAGATTATGTAGCTAGAGCCTCACAATCCGCCCTCCCTCACCCGAACATCTAACCCAACCATGAAACTTTCAACTCGTTTAATTTACTAGGGTGAACTATGGCTACTGTGCGGACAGCTATTGTGGTTATCTGATGGTTGAATTTTGCGAGGAATCAGGGTCACGCCCGTTGTCCCAGGACAGATTCTTACCGCTATCATTGTACTTGTGCCGATACTTGCATTGTACAGTACGAGGACAAAACTAACCGATCAACGAACGCTCATAATTTTCGCCCTGATTCTTTCAACCTCTGTAATAAAACTACCCCAACCCAACCAAGAACATTAAGTAAAAATAATATAAATAAATGGCAGTAATCAGTACTCACGTGGTATACTGGTATACCATCCATCAGCCTTAATGGGAGAAAAGTGAAGGTATTATATCATGAGGTGTCTGTAGAGTGGTAATGGTTTTTGTGAGGGCCCAGGAGAGATGGGTTGCCACGCTCATTCGGGTGATCGGTTAATTTTGTCCACGCACAATAGAATACTGTCCGTTCTTCTTTATGGGTGGCTTATTGGCAATCTTAAGTGAGAGGGTTCCGGCGCAGATCACCGGCAAGAGAAAGCTGGGGATAGTAAAACGAGCAATTGAAGCTGAAAGATGAACTATGATAAAATCGAACTGATCTTCTCACAGAAGCAATCAAAGACGAAGATCAAAAGAACGATTTCTATAAGCCGAAGGAAATTCCCACAATTATCTCCCTCTCCTCTGAGGAGTTTCTAAGCTTGTCGAACAAGAAGAATTCCTCTACCCAAACCACTCGCTCCGCCACGTGAGACCCGGCAACCCAGAAAGAAATAAAAGTATTGTAATAAATAACTAAACATTGCGATGCAACCGGGCACACCTTCTCAAAACCCGACTTCACAACAAAGATATTATGATTGAATCAACAAATGATATCCAAAACTACATCTAAAAAATATTGAAAAATAAAATAAGTACATGATCCTAATTAGCATCATACCACCCTCCTGAATAATAGGTTTTTGCCATGGTAAAGGTAGGGTGGGGTTCGGAAGCGAGGGTTCAATCTTCCTTGTTTGGCTCTATATTTGCTTTGGAATAATATAGTGAGTTCCGGAATTGTACCTTACAAATCAGATGCCCTACGTTAGGCGGTATTCATTTTTACCAGAATTGCTCTGGTAAAAGTTAGGTGTTAAAGTTATTGGGTAGTTGTTCTTTGCCCGGGAGCTTAGTGCGAGTGGGAAGAAGTAACTAGCTTTAAGTCCTGCTCGCACCGCTCGCTTAGGATGGCTTCCAAGCCCAGGCCAATCTCCACCTTTTGGGGAGTCTTGTCACACTCGAGCTCGTCGCAACCGCCTCTCTAATTGATTGTGATGACTACGGTACTAGAAAAGGAATTTGGGGGGAAGGGGGGATAAGAGTGAGAAAACTCAAACACACTAGAAATTAGCCGATTACCTAGTGTTTGGCATACTTTTGTTTAATAGCTTAGCTCGTCCTTCCCCACTTTCAGACCCCTTTGTATCGTACAAAGGGTGGGTTTTGCGCTGGAAAATATTCTGAGTAGAGATGGTCAACTCGGAATTGAAAGATACGGTGAGTTAGTGTCCATCTAGCCTCACATCATGTTACTCGTCCGCAGTGTTAGTGCCAGTGCAAGTCCATGCCGCAGTCAGCCTACCAGTACAGGGATGCCATGATGGAGAAACATATTTCCTTGGCAGGGAAGCCCCGCTTTTGTGTACAGTACTGTTCAGCACTTGCACCCGCAGCAAGGAAGGTCGGAGTCCATCAGCCTCGTCAATAAACCACAGTACCGCTAAACCGCCCGGGCCCTCAGCGAGGCGCGGCATGACTTGGCCTTTCTAAAATAGCTAGTAGACTTAAGATAATTAGTAAGACAAATTGGATCACTGAATTGAAAGTGAAGGCGAAGAATCAATCAAAAAAGTGAATCTCTTTCATACCTTATATACAAATTATGGCTTCAAAAGACACAATTCCTACCCCAGTACGAGAACAAATGGCCATTGAGATGACAGTTACCCAAACAGCTCCAAGTCTTACTGTTGCAGCGGTAAAATCCTGAACACCCGATAGGAAACCACATGTTAAATCCTCAGAAATAACCCTGAAATGAACAATAAAACACCATAATATATGTCTTAGCTGTAGTAATGTAAGCGGTGGACAGGCGTAGCCGAAACACAAACTAAGTAAAAGAATACACGGTAGTGTTATGAAATACTAGGAAATATACGGAAAATTTCAAAATCTTCCCGGTCTAAAATCTGCTTCACTACTGACTGGTGCCCTAGAAATGCGGCCACTATGAGCGGTGTAATGCCCCTGTTGTCCGGCTGGTTTGGGTTGACGTCCTCCCAGTCCAAAAGCTTTTTCACCACTGACCCGTGCCCCTTGTTCGCACCCCAATAAAGTGGTGTGCAGCCATTGTTGTCGGGCTTGTTGGGGCAGAGGGCGCCCAGCCCCAGCAACAGCTCCACCGCTTCCTCATGTCCGCCTCTCACAGCCCATATCAGTGGCGTTGTGCCCTCAGAATCTCCCCGGTTGACATCCCAACCACCCCTTCCTAACAAACCAGTCATAATACCAACGACCCCGAAAAAAGATGCACAGTGTAGTCCACTAAAGAGTGAAGGTGCACTAGCTTCCCGTATATTATCCGGATCTAATTTCTCCTCAAAAAGTGCCCTGGCGGCTACGTGGTCCTCGAACTGGCCCAAGAGCTCTAGTGCAAGCAATATCGTGCGGTCTGATATTTCTCTCTTTGCGTGTGTGCCCCAATATCGCGAGGAATATTTGAGGAAAGGCAAGCTTGAAAGGTCAGGTTGCGGTTTAGCCGGAAGAGCCTTGGCTTGGACAGAACTCAGATATGTCAAGCAAGTCTCTGCCATCGTCGAGTGGGCTCGGGGGAAAAAGTTATGATGAACGGAGAGATACTCGCGGAGTGTGTGGTGCACCAACCGGAAGGTTGAAGCTTCGTTATCTACCGTGACCAGCCCTTGACAGCAAGCGAGTAGCGTCTCTACCGCTGGGACATTGTCGTTATTGAAATTTGTAGATCCAATTTCTACAGCAAGCGCGTGGCACAGTTCGTCTACCTGTAACGGCCTTTCCGAATTGCATACCCACACCAGCGTGGCCATAGCAAGCTTTTCTTTCTCCCCTCCCTGTGCTCCTATCCGTTCCAATGTTGCCGCATATGCATCTCCCAGCCCTAACCCATCCCTCATTGCATTGAGCCTATTTCGCCCTCGATATATGGTGGTTTCTCTCAATATTGTTTCGACCTTGAGCGAAGCCAGTAGGAATCTAGATTTTCATCTGTGAGTATATGGGCTATAGGGCTTACTAGGTCCTGGACTGCCACATACGTTTCTGAGATATCTTCGGGAATGATCTTCATAACATCATTCTCTAAGAAACTATCCATCGCTTCGGGGGTTGTGTCCTTCCTCAGTCTCGTGCGCAGGTATGTCATTAGATCGCAGTTTCTTGTATTAATCGGTAGAACTGTTGCTCTTGGACCAAGTCCCCTCCGAACAGCCACCCCGATATGTGACCTCCCGGTCATGAAAACTCGAACTTTTGGCAACATCTCGAGAATTTGCTCTAACGCATCAAGAACTTCCAGTTGATGCTCCGGAAGGCATTCGTCAAAAGCGTCAACACATACGAACGTGCGCTGTGAAGCCGAAACAGTCGCGAAAATATGCACAAGATCGGGAAGTTGTAGTTTTCGACCTCCAATCACCTTCTTCTGGCTCCGGAATTTCTGCACGATTTCCCCTGGAATTTCTCCTAACCCAGTCAGAAGCTGCCTGACCAGGGAGCCGAGCATATTTGTTGGAGTCTGGGCTTCTCGGGAAGCAAAGTCGTAGTAAAAACAGGCCACTGCCATATCTTGCTCGATGGCGTGAT
>Ga0307509_10012161_pt1 | contig 10325 bp, 10 predicted proteins | sample 10_EM_MG_FD_202245 | JGI IMG/M metagenome (GOLD analysis project Ga0307509, IMG submission 202245) | Populus trichocarpa ectomycorrhiza microbial communities from riparian zone in the Pacific Northwest, United States - 10_EM | ecosystem: Host-associated > Plants > Roots > Unclassified | place...
TATGCAACGATCAGTATCGGACGCGGTATGTTTGTCATGTTGAGAGCAGCGACGAAATCGACTATAATGCATGTGCAGATGCATCAGATAACCATGTTGTCGACGGTCCGAAGCCCATCCATATTGGGTGGCCTTCGCTTCGCCAGGCAAACATCTTTTGATGTCATAATTGTAGCCCCATGGTCTGATGTAGGGTGAGTGTTCGTCTATGTATGAGATGACATGCTTGGGAGTACCCACGACATTCTTTCAGCCCATGATTTATCAATGGTTTTTAAAGTAGTGCCTCATATACTCCTGTATGTAACTCCCAAAAGTCCTCCTGTAAGAGGGAGGAGACCGAAAATCCTTCGACGATGATATAAAGAGGTTGCCCGTGTCTCTTACCTGAGCAAGATCGCCAACGTTAAATTATCGCAAACTTTTTTCCATGTCTCTTCCGCCGCGCGTCCGACAGTTCCGAGTCTGCTTCTATCATCACCATACTTATAGATTTTCTTGCTTTGCCCTCTTTCCCAACTTGCTCTAGTGGGCCACTACTTTGTATGGCATATCTGAGTTCTCTCAGATGTGTACAGCTAAAAATGGATCATTCTATTTGAATTGATGAAATATCTAGTGACTTGCAACTGGAGGTGTCAGCTGTTGTGCATTGGTTGTTGGCTGCTGTTGGGGGGGGTTTTTTTTCTTGATTCAAATTTAGTGTCATTAACGCGAGCTACCTGACAATATTGTACACTACAAACTACAGCCTACTCTGTGTGTAAGCCCCATGTCTACCAATGGCCAGACGGCTGCAACCTCTATGTGTGCTGATGTTTCCCATATGATGCCTACACCGCCGCTTGCACCCGGATTTATGCATGTGAGTGCCACAACGCGATGAAAGCTTAGTAACAGGGGGGAGAGTGGCTTGTAAGATGTACTCAAAAAAGGTAAAAGGGGGGTGTGGCATCGTGTCCTGAACAATATCAAGAATGCACAACATCCGCTGAAACGTCACGTTTGCGACGAAATGGTACCTGGTGGTCAGCTGTAGTAATGGTACTCGGAGGTCGTCTGGCTGCAGGTGCAAATGTCCTATTTCGCAGAATCCGTGAGGTTATCGTCCCGCTACAACGGGTCAAAATATCCATGCACTGATAAGGAGACGAGACCACGGTGGTTGTCCGTGTACAGCAACTGAAATCTCACAACTAGCAAATGAGGACGACGTAAATGACACCAAACCTGAATAAGAAATGAGGAGAGCACCTATGGTTCATCAACCTCCTGCATTTCCTGCTCTTTCCCAACGTCGGACACCCACATGGCGGCCGAAGAGCTACCTCCCGGCGGCGAACTTCCCGATGGCTTCAGGAACAGGTTCAGCAGACTGGGATCCCTCTAAGATGAGGACTTGGAGCAGTGGTAAAACACGCGGCGCATCTTCCTCGTCGAGCTTTTGTAGGGCATAAACAATGCGCAGAGAAATTCCTTCAGATAGATCCAGTTTCTTCACGGCAATAAACGGCGTCCATGTTGTCTTGCCAGTGTGATTGCCGAAATTGCTCGTCGCAGGTGTCGAGGCGTTCTACAGCGGAGAGAGGAGGCAAAGATAAGGTGCAGACCTGGGCTCAAAATCTACCAATCTGACGCTATGAACCAAAAGACGACGAAGAACGGGAAGGGTGTGGACGTCGGCTTGCTCGGTGTGGACTAGATAGAGGGGAAGAACGCTTAAGGGTAAGAATTTTAAGGATTTAGGTAGACCAGGTTGGCCGCAGACAAAAGTAATTTCGGTCAGGTCATGTTGGAGATGGAATGCCTGGAAATGTAGTTCTCGCAGACGCGGGGCGGGCGGATCTGCCCAAGATTGCATCTTTGAACACTGAACGTACTGAACGCTGAACAGCAAGGTGACGCACACGTAGGCCTAGACTGGTATCACTACTGTACCGTTACTGGTGCAGTGGTGTTAGTTGCACTTATTACAATGAGTAACGTCGACACCTTTTTCGGCACCAGTCTCCTGCAGCTTTGGTCAGCAATTTCGGCAGACTCTCCCCTGGTTCCTTTAATCACCCAGTCTTTCCATACCACCATTTTATAATATTGTCCGCTAGAAAGGCAAGGAGAAGTCATGTTTGGGCTCATCGCAGCAGGTGGGGAGAGGGGAGAAAGGAAGACGGAAAGAGAGAGGAAAACAATGTGCCGATTGCAAGGGGCATGTCAGCAGGTGTGTTGAATGTGAATGTTAGCCCAAATTGAATGGAGCCCACTTTAACCAACCGGAAGGCAGAAAGACTAGAAAGGGGACAGCGGGGGGTTGGATGGGATCAGATTTACTGTTCACATTCTGGGTCCAGTACTTGCTCCCCGAGAACGCCGAGATGTGTATGTCAAGATGTGGGTCAAGTCGCATAAATTGTTGACGGCTGACACCTGAAGCACTGGCAAAGGCAGTGCCTGTTCACCACACCTTGTCTAGTGGTGCCCCAGCTCTACTGGTGACCCGGTTGTTGTGATGACGGATTTGAGGGCATTGGTGAGTTAGGAAAGTATTGGAGGATGGAGGGAATGGGAGAGGCGGATGTGGACATGATGCATGATGGTGGTCAAGATCTCCGCCATCGGGGCTTATGCAGAGTGCCATCAAGCTATCCATCACAGCTCTTTGGTTACCCTGTGGTGTACCGTACACGTACACTGTTAGAGGCGAGTCAATGATTAGTGAATATTTTCATCTCATCATCCCATGAACCCATTAACGCTTCCTGTAAATCCTGTCGTCTACCCACCGCCTATTAGTCTGTTTACACTTGATGTTTAGCTCCTGAGACACCAGTCAAAGTACCTATGCTGCTCCCCTTCATTTGCACATTGTATTGAACCTAGTATCATATGGGTTGGACATGTTGCACCAAATCAAGGTGACCTGGCGACAGATCCAGACCTAGAATTGGGTTTCTTGTGAGTCCTGATCACACATGTCCGAACGGTGAGGCTTGCTGTACGCGGGGACAATGATATACAAAGGAAAGCCTTGAAAGTTATACACAAGGTCTTCCTTAGTGTCTCCCATATCCATGGAGCACACAATACCTTTCTCCCGCAGCCACGAACGACGAATACCGAAAGCCACAGATTTAGATATCAGTTTCAACCAAGTGAACGTGATAAAGAGGGCAATTGTTGAGCGTGGGGTCTTGGAGTGTGAATGTGGGTGTGTATGTGGTACATGGCTCACCATACTAGCGATCCATTATATATTTCATCGTAGGATCGGGTGTAGACAACGTAAGTAATACAAGGCGCACGAGTAAGCGCACGGGGCATTACATCCGCAGCTTTCGCTCCATATCCGCATGGATGTCCATAGGTGGGTCAGTGGGAACGTCTGAAAAGCAAATAAGCTACTGAGAGAAAAGTATGGGGATGACGCACTAAAGAAATCGGTAACATCGAGAGTTTCGTCGCGTCCCTCGAGGATATCAAGATGAATGTTAGATTGGGGCATGGCTGGCATGTGGGGACTCTGTATCGCCAAAGCCCAAGATGAAACCATTATCGTAAGAAAATACGTTATTCAAGGACGAACGTAGGATACGAGCTTGCGCTCCATGAGCTGGCGCATTGGCGCATGCAAGCCATAAATGTTGCGATGCATTGTCAACTTGAGGTTTCGCTGAGTCTCATCCCACTGTCGCGTCGCGACTGGATTTCAGCGAGGCGTTATGGAACGCGGTAGAAAGTAACGTACGTTTTCGAGTCGCGCCTGCAACGGATTCGTTGACTTGACTTCATCGGCGAGATTGCGTGGACCATACTTGAGAGTGTCGTGAAGGCCAAGAGAGTTGGCCGTGTCAGAGATGGACGCCTTTATGGGTGCCTTGGCGGGGACGAGACGAAGTGAAGGCTCCTGATTTATACGAGTGAGTAATGAGGGCGGTAAGTGAGGAGGGATTATGTTACAGACCATAGCTAAGTAGGTGAGTGAGAAGAGAGAGTATGCGAGACGCGCGTTGGCTGTGGTGGTTGTCACGGGGTGTTGTGATTTGTGTGCGTGTGACGCTCGGGGATGCCGAATAGGGCACTCGTGAGTTGCAAGCCTCAGAGGGAGAGAGAAAGAGATGGCGACCAGGCCATCTCCACCTAATCGCTCATCCAGCATGTCTATCCCGAGACTTCCGCTACCTTCCCTCGAGGATATCATATCTTCAGTCTCACCCACCAACACCCGCACCATGTCCACTCATCGTCAACCATCCAGCTCTTCTCCTTCGGGTTCTATGCCCTCTCATTCGCCCGCATTTCCTCGAATCATTCGCGCCAACAATGCTTCTACCAGTTCTTCTGCCCAGTCTATCAGCGCTTCTCGGGCAGATGTCGCGTGCACCCCCCCTCTCTCGAATTCTCCCACACGTACTCGACGAGCCAGCGCAGGTCCGTTGAGCCTTCGCTCACCCAACCAGCATCGCCCGGGGTCTCACACTCACACGTCCCTCTCGTCTCCACATCTGGCCCTTCACCAGGGTCCCCCTCCCTTCGCGCGGCCAGTGTACCTCGAACATTCGTCTCTTCGTCATCTCCTTCAAACGGAGCTCGCTCCTAACCTCCCTCCCTCGCGCTACTCACAGTCCACCATCTACCCCTTCGTGCCTCGTCACCAGCACACCTCGGTCACACCTGCCCTCCTGGATGACAGTGACGCAGAGAGTACTGCTGCCAGTCCACCCCCTGGGCTTCCTCCCACCTCCCAAAGTTCTGCCACCGCCAAGCCTCCGAGCGAAATTGTAACCCTGGTTAGCAGCAGCCCTGTGTTCAGACTGCCAACTCGCTGGAGCGAACAAGATCGTCATCCATACCTGAGCGTGTCGGCCGACGGTAGGGAACTTACCTACCACGGTTAGTATTTTTTATTCTTTCTCGATATATCCAGTGCTCATCTTGCCCTTTCAGGGGGGAACTTCCAGAGTAAGGTGTTATCACTCGCGTTATTTTAACCCCCTGACTCTCCCCAGATGGTAGTTCCACCGACAACGCCGGTATGGCCCGCACCAATCACCCCATACCTCCGGCGTGTGGTATCTACTACTACGAACTAGAAGTCTTGAGCAAAGCGCCGAAAGCGTGAGCTCTTCTCCTTTGTTCTATATCATCCTCATGTCAACATCTCTCCAGTCACATAAGCATCGGGTATTCGACATTATCCATTCTACGATACTCTGGGTGACCTCTCCCCTTCTCCAGGTTCGCTGCCGGAGATACTCGCCTCAACAAACTTCCTGGCTGGGAGAAAAACTCATGGGGCTACCATGGTGATGACGGTTACTCCTTCTCCGCCGAGAAAGCAGGGAATACCTATGGGCCCACCTTTGGTGGTATGTATATAGTATTCCGTTCCTCTTAATGCATGTTGGTCTGACACATTTCAAGGTGGAGATACTATTGGTGCTGGCGTTGACTTCAGCCAAAATCGTGCTTTCTTTACCAAAAACGGCGCTCTCATTGGTATGGCAACTTAAATAACTTGCCCCTCTGGTTTATTATTGATATCTCCGGCCTTCAGGGATGGTTTTCGAACACGTCGCTTGCGATGTACAAGTATTCCCTTCCGTTGGCTTGCGGCACTCCAACGAACATGTTCGGGTCAATTTCGGGCACGCACCATTTACATATGATATCGATGATCACGTACAACAGCGACGCGATTCTGTGTGGACCACTATTCAGAGCAAACCGCTGGACTGGCGCATTCTTACTTCAGGAAGGGATAGCACCGGTGCGCCGGCTTCGCAGGCAGATGCGGACGATACTCCACGCACCACGTTGGATGATAATGGGCACGACGAAGCGGCGCGTCTGGTGCTCAACTACCTTGTTCATCACGGTTACGCCAAGACAGCAGAGGCGTTCCAAGCTCAGCTAGCTCGCGCGCCAACTCGTGCTGTCTCCCCTGCTCTCCCCGTACCGCCGCCCACATCGGCCTCGGCTCCCGCGCCTGACGTTGATTCACCAATGCCATCTGCGGACCATGAGAACGAGGGAGGTGAGCCAAACATTTTCGAACAGCGCCTAATGATCTTGCGCGCCGTCCGACGAGGAGATATCGAGGGTGCGCTCAACGACCTCAGGGAGCGCTTCCCGGATGTGCTGGCCCGCGATGGGGGGATAATGCGACTCAAGCTGCGTTGCCGCCAGTTCGTCGAGCTCGTCAATGCCGCGGCCGAAGCGAAGCGCGCCTTTTCCGCTTCGGCGTCCTCACACAACGGGGCGCAGGACGTGGATGCTATGGACGTGGACGACGACGCGCCTGCGCAGGCCGCGTTGAAGGCTGCGTTGGCGTACGGTCGGACGTTGCGGACGGAGTACAAGAAGGAGGCGGCTGAGCGTCCGGAGGTCCACGCGTTGTTGGAGCGCACGTGGAGCGTCATTGCGTACCATTTCCCGGTCGAGGCTGGAGGTGATGTCGGCCGATGGGCAGGACAGGATGCTCGGGATGCTCTTGCAGGAGAAGTGAACCAGGCCATCTTAGGTGCGTGACTATATGATTCATCTGCTTGTTCAGCAGTGCTCATGGTTCCCCCTCCGTTTCACATCGTGGTTTTCTCGCGTAGAATCGCAAGGATTCCCTAGGCGACCGGCGCTCGAGCGTATATATCGGCAGACCGGCGCAAGTCTAGTCCAACTGGGCTTCCTTGGTGTCGGCGCGGCAGTTTTTGCAGACATGCAACGCGAACTGTTGGAATAGTTGTCGGTCGATTCATCGACTCGCTCGCATGACACCAGAGTCTGCAAATCGGACTATTGCAAACCCCTCCCTCTCCCCACTCATGTGTACTTATACTTGTGGCGTATGCGTTTGCTTGCATACTTCGGTTGCTGCTGCTAAGCCGCACCCTGTCCCTCTGGTAAGGATATATTGTACGATAAATAATGTATACCAGACTAGCGTCGAGGGCTTCGCAGTCCATAACATGTTGGTCTCGAAATCTGAGTCTATCGAACGATGCCATATATTGAGTATGTATGGGTATTGTGCTGCATTTTCTGGTCACGCCAAGTATTGGTTTGTCTGGATTTAGGCTAGCATTGGCTTCGTAAACTGTACGCGAAACAAGTTGGTGTAGTGTTGGAGTAGGGTCTCTGCTTGTGTGTAGATGTACATGAGTGTGACTGTATTGAGAGGGGCAAGTTGTAAAATCTTGTAAATTAGAGGACGAGGATGGTGGTGTGCAGGACATTATTATAAGGATACAATCGGTGGGGTCGTGTTATGTGTTTACGGTGAACGACTCGCCACACCCACAGGCATCCGTAACATTAGGATTGTTGAATACAAACTTCGAGCTAAATTCGCGGATATTGAGCAATCGGCTTAGCATTAGCCAGAAAGTTGAGTGGGGACGTACCTAAGCGCGTCTTCGTTCCAGTCCATTTCGCTTCCAATGATGGAAAAGAGCGCTTTGCTGTCTATGACGACTTTGACACCGTCCTGCTCTACGACTTCGTCGAACTTGGCCGGACTGTCTACGTATTCGAGGTGATAGGACAAGCCCGCACAGCCCTTGTTGCGGACTCCTATGCGGACGAGCTGTGGCGTTGGACTGCTCATCAGGATCCGCAAACGTTCCACAGCCAGAGGAGTCTACACGTATTTTAACGAGTCAACAACAGAAGAACAAAAAAAAGGAAAGTTCAGAGGAGATCGGGTTGGGGTTGGAAGAGGAGTGGGGTCGAAGCGACGTTTGCTTACGAGAGTGATGGCCGCCTTTTGCGCACGAATTGTGGGCTTCGGGCGTGTCGTCTTGGGTGCCGGAGGAGGACGAGCGGCGATTTGTGGAGAAGCGGCGTCGGGACTTAAGGGTGTTGTAGAGTTGGGTATGACGATTGGGGGTTGGTCGCGCAGAGGAGGTTTGGGATTGGCGACGGTTTGGGGTTGGGGAGAGCTGCGAGATGACCAGGCCGACATCATGGCGCGGCGACGACATGAATACGATAGACAGGTAGAAAGTAGCATCCGATGAGATGCGTGGATGCGGACGAGCGACAAGGACATCGTGGTTGCAAAAGTACAGGTTACAAGGCAATCCGGATCTGCCCAATCACCATCGTTGAGTTTCGTACAATCACGTGATTGGTGACCCTGAGAAATGTTATCCACATTTGGGAAGATGGTGGTCTTTTCGGGTGCGAGCACAGCACGGTGCGGTGCGAGAAGAATCCCCGTACTTGTCTTGGGCCCCCATCTCATGCAATAGCTCGTCCACAACCAACTCTCTGATGGTAGCCTTTACGATCTCTTTCTGGTACTTCTTCTCCGTCTGACCTTGTCCCGTCAATAGGTATTTATTAACAGCCAGAAATTTGCATGGTGCGTATTCCGGCGCCTGCTGTTTTCGGCCTCATTAACTTCGTACGTTCAGCGAGTCCTGCATCAAGGGCCACCGCTCTTCGTCATGCACCCATACAGAGAGGCCTTTGTATGAAATCAAGAAGAAGGGGCGACCTGTTTCACAATGCGAACGTTGTCGGCAGCTGCGTAACACGAAGAGGGTGCACTCCAAATGCACTTGTTCGGAGGGACCCATTAGGACTCGTGAGGTTACTGATAAGGTCTTTGGAACGAAACGTCTGTCTTTCTCCCCGCCCCGAGCTTGACCACTTTCTCATGACCTCTATATCCTCTCAGAGAAACGCTATATTCCGATCGTCCCTGCTCTACCCAATGGCTTGAAGGACGCCCTCACTTCATCAAATACGACACCAATAGCCCCAGCGCATCCACTCCAGAAAGGTATACCCCGACCATCGTTATCTTTCATGTCCGCCAAAAGCCTCACCTTGTCTCCCGTGTCCTTGCAGTTGCTTCCTTGCTTAACCCTTGTCAGTGCAACGACGTATGGAACTGCGGATGCAGAACACCTACTGCGTCAGAAACGCCGCACTCTAATAGCGAATTTGCCTCTGAAACTCAAACCCCCTCTCCCAATGGCAATAATAGCGCCTCTGCTCCACCGTCCTGCGGTGGTCTTGAAACACTTGCTCGTGCCGCCGCTGCCATTCTCTTCCCGCCCCTAAACCCTCAGACTCCACCCGCCTGCTCGCAACCATCTTCGGGGGCGAATGAGCATGCCTCCCCTGGACCAACTCACACATCTAATGCGACAATACCATCTTCCCCCACAGCGACCCCTGCCACTGTGCTCGATCTCCCTCCCCTTGTCTTCCCCAATGTCTCCGGTCCCTCCCCCGTTGTACCCCCCTTCAGTACTTTCACCACGCTCGCCGGCTCCGGCTGCACGTGCGGGTTGACGTGCCAGTGTCCTGACTGCGCCAGCCATCGTCCCAATCTCGCTGTCAACTCAAGCGAAGCCCAGGATTGCATGAACTGCGTTGATCAGTCGCTACACGTGATAGACCGAGGCACAACCGGCGGGTTCCACATAAAGTCTCCCATACTCGAAAAATTCTTCGCAGACGCAGAGCGAGTACCTCTACCTCCCACTGTGGGAGGTCAGCCGGTGGAACTTCCGAAGCTATGCTGTGGAGGTTCGTGTAACTGTGGAGGTGCGTGTGGTTGCAGTGGAGACTGCAATGGTTGTTGTGAGAGCGAGACACCCGAGAACACACGAAACGATCTGGTCTCAGTTGCGGTAAACCCTCTCACGTAGTCACGTTCTCGGTAGATTTTGGTTTTTGAGTGCGTACGCTTTTTAGTGGCATAGTAGGTCGGCTTATTAGTCTATTGTTCGCACCTCGGTACCGTTTACGCTGCTTCTTCTTTGGGGATTTCAGTCACCTTTTGTATATCTAGCACACGTAGTATTCGCTTGAACCATGCTGCCTACTCTGTGGGTGGATACCATCTCTTGCATCAAATCTAGCAGACTCATTGAATCCCGTTTTGGGATAATATATGTACACTGTATTCGACTACTAGGCCGCCCGAACCACCGAGAAATGGTGTGCTAAGAAATATGGTGTTATGTTGATAGAGAACAATTAAAACGAATACAGATTGCACGGTTGACCAGCGACCGAAGGGTGTAAAGCAGATGGAACCAAATCAGTGAGACGCACACCACGTTCTACACGCTGTTAGTAGCATGTTGCTTGTGAGTGATGTGGTATGATCCATAGAAATAAAGATACGAACGTATCATCTGGGACAATAGGGACCGAATCAACAAAAACAGAAATAGGAACGGATACATGACACGTACCGTGATAAACAAACCGAGTCTTGAAAATGATCCAATGTGATCAGTATTCTATGATGCGAGCATACACGTGCACATGCCCACCTTCTTGGGATTATCAGGGGCTGTGCGGGCGTAGTC
>Ga0307509_10012162_pt1 | contig 10324 bp, 6 predicted proteins | sample 10_EM_MG_FD_202245 | JGI IMG/M metagenome (GOLD analysis project Ga0307509, IMG submission 202245) | Populus trichocarpa ectomycorrhiza microbial communities from riparian zone in the Pacific Northwest, United States - 10_EM | ecosystem: Host-associated > Plants > Roots > Unclassified | place...
CAGCCTGGACACCGTCGATTTGCCGCTGCCGGAGCCACCGACCAGTGCCACCTGCTGGCCCGGGCCGACCGTCAGGTCGAAGCCGGTGAGCAGCGGCTTGTCGAGCGGGCTGTAGCCGAAGGTGATGTTCTCCAGCTCGACGTGTCCCTGCAGCCGGCGGGTCGAATCGGCGCCGCCCGCACGGGAGTAGAGGGGATCGGCCTGGAAGTTCTCGACGTCCTTGAGGCGGGCCACGTCGGCCGCGAAGTCCTGGATGCGTCCCGCGACGCCGTTGAGCCGGGTGATCGGCGCGGTGAAGCGGGTGACCAGCGCCTGGAAGGCGACCAGCAAGCCGACCGAGATGCCGCCCTCAACGGCCCGCATGCCGCCGATCCACAGGATCAGCGCGCTGTTGAGCGAGGCGAGCGTCGGCGCGACCACGCCCAGCCAGGCGCTCGGCACACCGAGCCGCTGCTGTTCCTCCAGGGTGGTGGCGTGCTGTCCGGCCCACTTGCGGAAGTAGCCGTCCTCACCGCCGGTCGCCTTCATCGTCTCGATCAACTGGAGCCCGGTGTATGCCGTGTTGGTGAGCCGGGCGCTGTCGGCGCGCAACTTCGCGGTACGGGTCGCACGCAGCCGGATGACCACCCGCATCGCCACCACGTTCAGCAGGGCAACACCTATGCCGAGGTACGTGAGTTGGGGGTCGTACGTATAGAGGAGGAACGCGTAGAGCACCACGACCACCGCGTCCACGCCCGCCGCCGACAGGTCGCGGGCCAGGGTCTCGGCGACGGCGTCGTTCGACTGGAGCCGCTGCACCAGGTCGGCCGGGCTGCGCTGGGAGAAGAACGTGACCGGTAGCCGCAGCAGGTGGCGCAGGAAGCGGGCGCTGGAGAGTGTGGAGGAGATGATGCGGCCGTGCAGCAGGTTCGCCTGTTGCAGCCAGGTCAGCGCCAGGGTGAGCAGCACGCAGGCGCCCATCGACGTGAACAGGACGCCCAGCAGGGACGTCTGACCACCTATCAGGAACATGTCGATGTAGGTCCGGCTGAGCGCGGGCATCGCCGCACCGACCAGCACCAGCAGCAGACTCGCGAGCACGGCGGCGGGCATCGTGCCCGCGGTGCCGCGCAACCGGGCAGGCATCGCGCCGAGGACACCCGGCTTGCGCCCGCCCTTCTCGAAACCGTCGCCCGGCTCCATGACCAGGACGACACCGGTGAAGCTGGCGTCGAAGTCCTCCATGGGCACGAACCGGCGGCCTTTTCCGGGGTCGTTGATGTACACCCCGCGCCGGCCGAAGCGGCGCCCCATGCCGTCGTAGACGACGTAGTGGTTGAACTCCCAGAACAGGACGGCCGGGGACCGCACTTCGGCGAGGGCGGCCGTGTCCATCTGCATGCCCTTGGCCGTGAGGCCGTAACTGCGTGCCGCTTTGAGGAGGTTGCTGGCACGGGAGCCGTCGCGGGAGACACCGCAGGCGATGCGCAGTTCCTCCAGTGGGATGTGGCGGCCGTAGAAGCCGAGGACCATCGCGAGGGAGGCGGCGCCGCACTCGACGGCCTCCATCTGGAGGACGGTCGGTGAACGGACCGTTTTCACACGGCCCTTGGGGACCGGGCGTTTCGGCGGGGCGGAGCGGCGGCGTGAACGGGTGTCCTGTGCGGGGCTCATGGCAGCAGCCAATCGAGGGGGCGCTGATCGGCCAGCCGGATCGAGGCCGAGGCCATGGTCATGGAGGTGAGGACGAAGGGGGGGCCGTCCTGGGACGACCACTTGTAACCGCTCTTCGTCCGCGCCGACTTGTCGAGCTTCACCAGGACGGCCACCGGCCTGCCCTTCTTGGTGAACTGCTCACCGAGCTGACTGTCCCCGAGGAACGCGGCGATCTGCTGCGCCGACTCGGCCGACCGGTCCACCGCCTTCACCTGGCCGCGCAGCACGCCGTACGTCTGCGTCGGAGCCGACGAGACGGTCAGGTCGACGGCGGCGTTCGCGGGGATGGCAGCGGCGTTCTCGGCGGGCACGTACACCGTCGCGTACAGCGGGTCGGTGGCGTGCGCGACCTTCTCCACGGCGGCGACGTTCGTGCCGGTCTGGATGATCTGGCCGATGGTGGCGGCGAGCGCGGTGATGCGACCCGCGGCGACCGTACGCACGACGGAGTCGCCGTCGCTCGAACGGACCTTGAGGACGGGCGAGTTGGCGGGGAGCCGTTCGCCTTCCTCCGCGAGGACGGCGGTGACCTGTCCGGCCACGGGGCTCTGCAGGATGTAACTGCCCTCCCCGTGCGTGAGGATGGCGGACGCGCTGACGGTCGACGCCACCGATCCGGTCACCGCCCACACGGACGCGGCGGCCACCACGACCACCGTCACAGCGAGCACGAGCCAGCCCTGCGGACGCGCGAAGCGCACCGGAAGATCGAGCTCTTCGGGCGACTGGAGCTTGGCGAGGGCCTGTTGGCGGAACTGCACGGGACTTCCCTCACCTGTGGGAGAGATCTTTTACGGCACCCGAAATCCCGGAGCCGGGAAACGGCTCCGGGACTCGGTCAAACAAGGTGCGATCAGAGACCGGCGACCAGGTTCGTGACCGGGGTCACGTTGAGGCCGGTGACACCCTCGACGGTGCCGACGACCGTGTCGACCAGGCCCGAGACCGGGGCAATGCCGTCGACCAGGCCGGTGACGGTGCCGAGGGCGTTCACGGACAGACCGCCGGAGACGTTGTCGAGCTCGGCGTCGGAGATCTCGACGGTCTCAACCTGGGGGGTGGAGTTCATGGGGGAACTTCCCTTCATATGGATATTCACAAGGGGGAGCGGCCCCCTCTGGGGACAGACGACGGCCGCGACCGCAGGCGCCGGGCGCCGTTTCCGGAGCCCGTTCGGCTCCTGCGGTGCGATGGATCAAAGCACGCTGCGGGCGGACGCAGCCAATCAAACTCCGGTCCCACCAGGGCACTTGAGCCCCAGGAGCCACGAACCGTGCAGGCGTGGGCACGAGGTGTCGGCGACTTCTTCACACACCGCGCGGCGTCACTCCGCGGGAGGGCTTGCGGCGCCGATGCGGAATCGGGCACTCCCCACCAAAGACGTTCCCGGAGGCGTGTGCATGTGCAGATCCGTGGAGGCCGGTGACTTCGTTGGGTACGCGCTGTGCAGATTCCCTGAAGCGAGGATTCTTCTCGCTGTTCTCGACGGACCGTTGTCGACCGATCGCGGTCCGTGTCGGTCCGGGTGTGGATCGGGAGGGGACCGGGAGTGTGTGAACTGCCCATCCGCACGGGCAGGTTTGAGCGGCACCGATTCGATCAAGACATCCGGCCGCTCGCCGCGCACCGGACGGACCCGGGTCGCAACGCCGTGGGCACTGGCCCGCAGCCCCTTCGTACCCCTGCCAGGTCAGGGCTTGCACATGGCCGATTCCCGGTTTTGCAAAGGAAGTTGGGAAACGGAATTGAACGCCCCACGTGACACGTGCGTATCAACGGGCATCCAGGCGCCCCCCATAAGCCGCCGCCCCGGCGGCACAGACCCCGGTCCCCAGGAGGTCGAGCAGTTTGAGTCACAAGCGAATTCCGAAGCGCAAGGCAGTCATAGCGGTTGGCGGTGTCGCGGCTCTCGGAGCGGCGGCGATCCTGCTCCCGAACGCCAACGCGTCCCAGGACAATTCGGCAGGCGCCGCCACCCCCAAGACCCTCAAGGCGACGGGCGCCTCCGACCTCTCCTCGCAGATCGCCGACCTGCTGGGTGACGCCTTCGCCGGGTCCTACTACGACAGCGCCACCCAGCAGCTCGTCGTCAACGTGATCTCGGGCGACAACAACAACGTGGTCGTGCAGGCGGAGAAGGCCGGCGCCAAGGTGCGCGAGGTGCAGAACAGCACCGCCGAACTCACCGCCGCCGCCCAGGTGTTGAAGACCAAGGCGACGGTCCCCGGTACCGCCTGGTCGGTCGACCCGAAGACCAACAAGATCCAGGTCCTCGCCGACAGCACCGTCACGGGCACCAAGTGGGACACCGTGCTGTCGACGGTCAAGAGCCTCGGCACCGACATGGCCACCGTCAAGAAGACCGCGGGCTCCTTCAAGACGCTGGTCTCGGGCGGCGACGCCATCTTCGCCCAGACCGACCAGGGCGGCGTGCGCTGCTCGCTGGGCTTCAACGTCACCGCGAGCGACGGCACCCCCGCCTTCCTGACCGCCGGACACTGCGGCGTCGCGGCGAAGCAGTGGTCCGACTCGCAGGACGGCGCCCCGATCGCCACCGTCGACCAGGCCACCTTCCCCGTCAGCGACTTCTCCCTCGTGAAGTACGACGACCCGGCGACGCAGACCACGAGTGATGTCAACGTGGGCAACGGCCAGACCGTCCAGATCACCCAGGCCGAGGATGCCACGGTCGGCACGCAGGTCTTCCGGATGGGCTCCACCACCGGTCTGCACGACGGCACGGTCACCGGCCTCGACGCGACGGTCAACTTCCAGAGCGAGACCGACCCCAACGGTGTCGACACCGTCAACGGCCTCATCCAGACGGACGTCTGCGCCGAGGCGGGTGACAGCGGCGGCTCGCTCTTCACCCAGGACGGCGGCGCGGTCGGCCTCACCTCCGGCGGCAGCGGCGACTGCACCAGCGGCGGCGAGACCTTCTTCCAGCCGGTCACCGCCGCGCTGACGGCGACCGGGGCCACCCTCGGTGACGCCGGTGCCGGCGCGGGTGCGGGCGACGACACCGCCACGGCGGACCCGTCGGCGACCGCCGCCGACCCGTCGGCCACCGATGGCACGGGCGACGAGTCCGGAGTCGTGGACCCGAACGCGACCGACGGCACCGGTGACCAGTCCGGCGCTGTCGACCCGTCCGCGACCGACGGCACCGGCACCGGTGAGGACCAGAGCGGCACCGGCCAGGACACCGGCAACGGGGCCGACGACGGTTCGTCGCTCACCTCGAACCACTGATCCGACCCCTTCCATCAGGTCGGCGGTGGATCGGTCCGGCCCTCCGGCGGGAGGGCCGGACCGCCCTGCGTTCAGGGCAGTTGATCCGGTCCCGGCTCCCGGGCCCGCAGCAGAAGCAGCGCCACGTCGTCGATCCGCTCCTGTGCCGCGGCACTGTGCCGCACCAGTTCGTCGGCGATCTCCTCCAGCGGCAAGTCCCCTGCCGCTGCGAGGCGTTGGCCCAGTTCGGCCAGCGCGTCCTCGATGTCGACGCCGGGCGACTCGATGAGCCCGTCGGTGTAGAGGGCGAGGACGGAACCGGGCGCGAGATCGACCTCCGTCGTCGGATAGACGGCGTCGGCGTCGATGCCCAGCAGCGGTCCGCCCGCCAGGTCCAGCACCCGTACCCGCCCGTCGGGGCGGCGCAGCAACGGCGGCGGATGCCCGGCCCGTGCCATCACGGCCGTACCGCGCGCGGGATCGAGCCGTAGATACAGACAGCTCGCGAAGAGTTCGGACCCGAGGTCGATCAGCAGCCGGTTGGTGCTGCGCATGACCTCCTCCGGCGCCTGACCGACCGTGGTGTACGCGCGGACGGCGGTCCGGATCTGCCCCATCAGCCCGGCCGCGGTCACGTTGTGCCCCTGTACGTCACCGATCACCGCCGCCAGCCCCTCGGACGTCACCAGGTCGTAGAAGTCGCCGCCGATCTCCATGCCCTGAGTGGCCGGCAGATAGCGGGCGGCGGCCTCGATGCCCGGCAGCGGCGGCAGCGAGTGCGGCAGCAGCGCCTCCTGCAAGCCGTGCGCCAGCTGGTTCTTCGCGTCGTAGAGCAGCGCACGCTCCAGCGCCTGCGCGATCAGCCCGCCCAGACTCGTCAGCACGGCCCGCTCGTCCGCGGGGAAGACATGCGGTTCGCCGTAGGCCAGCACACAGGTGCCGACCGGGCGTCCGGACGCGATCAGCGGCAGATACGCCCAGGCCGCGAAGCCGTCGGGCGTCGCGTGCCGGCTCGGATACAGCCGTTCCAGCTCCCGCCGGGAGTCGAAGAACGCGGGCACACCGTTGTTCAGCGCGGCCGTCCCCGGCGTCGACCCGTCCAGCGCCATCCCGTCGAAGCGCTCCACGATCCGCGGGTCCGGATAGCCGCGGTGCCCCAGCACATGCAGCCGCCCGCCCCGCGAACCGAGGAGCACCAGCGCCTGACTGCCCACGGCCGGGGCGACCTCGTCCGCGATCAGCTGCACCACGTCCTCCACCCCGACCGCTTCGGTGAGTGCCCCGGCCAGGCTCAGCACCTGCGAGATGGTCACCAGGCGTGATGGCCCTTCACCCGGCTCCGGTGCCGCCCGGCTCAGCTCGGTCATCGCCCGCGCCCGGCTGATCCGTACGCTCAGCCCGGTCGTGTTCGGATACAGCCGGAACGACAGCCACTCGCCCGGTGGCCGCAGCGCCACGAACGACGTGACCTGCTGACTGAGCAGCGCGGCCCGGTAACGGTCCTCGTACACCGGGTCGTTGAGCCAGGGCACCGCCGCCCACAACTGGGTGCCCAGCAGACTGCTCACCGACCTGCCGAGCAGCTCCCCGGCCGCCGCGTTCGCGAAGCCGACCCGCCCGTGCAGATCCAGCGAACACAGCCCGTACGGCAGCCGGGCCACCATCCGGGCCGCCTCGACCGTGCCCAGTGTCCCGGCCACGCTCGACGCGGGTCCGGTGGCGAGCAGATCGTGCTCCGCGCGCAACGGCTGCCGCTCCTCGACGGCCCGCTCCAGCCGCAGGGCGAGCCGGTCGCAGGCGGTGGTCAGCTGCTCGCGGTCCCGGTCGGAGAGGACCGGCGGATGCGAACCGGGCCAGGTCACGAAGATCGAGCCGTACACCGTGGACGGCGTCGCGACGGGCACCGCGGCCAGCGCGAAAGGGTACGGCAGCACGACCGCGATGCGCGGATAGCGGCGGGCCATGTCCTCCTCGCCGCCGACCCAGATCAGCCGCCGCTCTCTCACCGCCTCGGCCACCGGGATCGGCGCGCTCAGCCCGACCCGCTCCCAGGGCGCCGCGAAGGCGCGGGGCAGCCCGGCCATCACCGCCATCTCCAGCACCGGCTCGTCGGGCGTCAGCAGATACACCGCGCCCGAGTGCGCGTGGACGCCGTCCATCATCGCGGCCAGCGCGAGAGACAGCGTCGGCCGCCCGACCGGTGTCCGCCGGGACGCCTGCGCGTCGGACACGCCGACCACCTCCTCGCCCGGCCGTACGGTCCTGGTCCTGTTCCAGTGATCAGGCTCCACCCTGGGAGCCGGACGCGCACGGCGAGCTACGGCCCGGCGGAGGGGGGACCATCCGGGCCCTCATCTCCACGGAACGGTCACAGGGGCTGCGCACCTGGCGCATAAGCGCTGTAATTGCGGACGTGGTCAGTGAGGGCACTGAGGGACGCGGAGCGCGAACGCTGCGTGCCGAACTTGCCCTCAAGACGCTCACGATCGATCTCGGCTCCCGCGAACGGCTGCGCCGCGTCCTCGAACAGGCCCTCGTCTTCGCCGGTACGAGCTTCGCCGGGGTGTACACACCCGGTGACGACACCGACTTCCTGTGCCTGGTCGAGTCGGTCGGGGTGCCGCGCACGCTGTACGGGCTGCGGGACGGCTATCCGGCGTCCGGCGGATCACCGGTCGCCGAAGTGCGCAGGACCGGGCACGCGGTGTGGTTCGGCCCTGCGGAACTGGCCGCGGGCTGCGACGCGCGTCGGCTGCCGTCGGGGGAGTTCCACCTGGCGGCGCTGCCCGTGCGAGGTGACCGGGGCGGCGGCTGTCTGCTCGCGGTGAGCGAACGCCGGGACGGCTTCGAAGCCGAGGACCGCGCGTGTCTCGCGCTGATCGCCGAGGCGGTCGCGATCCCGGTACCGGCCGAGGCCCTGGTCGGCGAGGACCTGGCCGCGGGCGCCTTCGACCTGGCCATGGACACCGGGCGGGTCGAGGTCGGCGGCGACGTCCTGGACCTGTTCGGACTCGGCCCCGGCGACTTCGACGGCAAGGTGGAGACCCTGCTGGGGCTGACCGTGCCGGAGGACCTGCCCTCACTGATGTCCGTCGTCGAGGCCGACCACATGGCCATCGGTGACCGGGAGTTGGAGTTCCGGGTGCTCCAGCCCTCGGGGACACCGAAGTGGCTGCGGCTGCGCGGCCGGCTGCTGCCCGGCGGCGACGGCCGTCCCGCCCGCCTCGTGGGCACCGTCGGCGCCGCCTCCCAGCTGCGCTCCGGCGTCAACGACGTGGCCCGCGTCCAGCGCCTCGCCGCCGCGCTCGCCATGGCCGGCACGGTCCGTGACGTCAGCCAGGCCGTGGTCGCCGCCCTGCGCAAACCGCTGCGCGCCGACCGGATCGCCCTCGCCGAACTGGAGGGCGACCGGCTCGTCGTCACCGTCCTCGACCCGCCCGAACCGGAGGCCTGGCCCGAGCTGTGGCGCCTGGAGTGGCGCAGCGAATGGCCCGACGCGCCCGTCCGCACGATGCCCACCCTCGCCGCCGCCCTGCGCGAGGGCCGCGCCGCGATCTGGCCCGCGGGCACCGACCTGGAACCGGCCCTCGCCGAGGTCGGCCCCGGCGGCCTCGCCGTCCTGCCGCTGTCCGCCGGTGGCCGGGTGTCCGGTGCCTGCCTCATCGGCTGGGACGACCCACACGTCTTCGGCCCCGACGAACGCGCCCTGCTCACCGCCTCCGCCGGCCTCGCGGGCCAGGCCCTGATGCGCGCCCACGCCTTCGACGCCGAGCACGAACTCGTCGGCATGCTCCAGCGCCAGCTGCTGCCGCGCCGACTGCCGAACCTGCCCGGCGCGGTCGCCGTCGCCCGCTATCTGCCGACCACGGCAGGGCTTGAGGTCGGCGGCGACTGGTACGACGTGATCCCGCTGCCCGACAACCACGTCGCCCTCGTCATCGGCGACGTCCAGGGCCACAACGCGGGCGCCGCCACCCTCATGGGCCAGATGCGCACCGCGCTGCGCGCCTACGCCGTCGAGGGACACCCGCCCGACGTGGTCGTCTCGCACGCCAACCGCCTCCTCATCGACCTGGAGACCGACCTCTTCGCCACCTGCTGCTACGTCGACGTCGACCTGGAGGAGGGCTTCGCCTGGTACGTCCGTGCAGGTCACCTCCCGCCCGTCCTGCGGCACCCGGACGGCAGCACCGAGATCCCCGACGCGGACGGCGGACCACCGCTCGGCGTGGTGACCCAGGCCGACTTCCCCATGAGCCCGCTGCGGCTCCAGCCCGGCACGGTCATCGCCCTCACCACCGACGGCCTCGTGGAGTCCAAGGAGGCCGACATCGACGAGGGCCTCGACCGCCTCGCCCACGGCCTCGCCGTCTCCGACCCCGCCCACCTGGGCCTCGTCGCCGACGCCCTGCTGGGCAACGCCCGCCGCGAGGACGACGTAGCCCTCCTCCTCATGCGCTACGACGGTCTGGCCACTCGCCCCCGCCGGGAGAACTGGACGGTGTGGCGCGTCCCCGAGGCGGCCCGGCACGCCCGCCGCTTCACCAAGCGCACCCTGCGCACCTGGGGCGTCACCGAGGAGACCGACACCATCCTGCTCGTCGTCTCCGAACTGGTCACCAACGCCCTGGTGCACACCGACGGCCCGGTCCGTCTCGACCTCACCCTCGTCAACCAGCGGTTCCGCGTCGCCGTCGCGGATTCCTCGCCGCGCACCCCGGTCAAACCGACCAGCATCGGCTGGGAGGCCACCGGCGGGCGCGGCATCCTCCTCGTGGAGGCCATGTCGGCGGCCTGGGGGACGGTGCCGGTGAGTGGCGGCAAACAGGTGTGGGCCGAGGTCGCACTCGACCGGTAGACCGCCGCACGGGTGCCTGCGCGGACGTATATCGGCAGGTCGGGACGGTCGTGCGCCCTTGCCGTGATGGGGTGCCTGCTTGTGGCACACACCTTCGAAGAACTGGTCGAGAAGCACCGCGCGGCCCAAGCGGCACGCGCCCGGGTCCAGGAGATGCGGGACTCCCTGGGAGCCCCCGCCCACGAGTCCTGGACCGAGGCCGAGACCGACATCTACGAGACCGCCTGGCGGGCCTGGCGCGACCTCGCCCGTGACATGCAGGCCGCCGCCGACGAGTACGCGAGGGACGAGGGCCTCGACCGGGCCGAGGTGGAGGCGGACGTGGCACGGGCCGCGGGCGATTTGCCCGGTCAGTCGGCAGGCTAGACACCTCATGGCCTCCTCATTGTTGGCCGGTCGTAATAAACGAACATAGGGAGGAACGATGCACGTCCGAAGATGACGCTAAGGTGAAGCGATGAAGGCTCTCGTTCTCTCCGGCGGCACTGGATCCCGCCTGAGGCCGATCACACACACATCGGCAAAACAGCTCGTCCC
>Ga0307509_10012166_pt1 | contig 10322 bp, 12 predicted proteins | sample 10_EM_MG_FD_202245 | JGI IMG/M metagenome (GOLD analysis project Ga0307509, IMG submission 202245) | Populus trichocarpa ectomycorrhiza microbial communities from riparian zone in the Pacific Northwest, United States - 10_EM | ecosystem: Host-associated > Plants > Roots > Unclassified | place...
ACCCCCCCCCCCCCCCCCCCCCCGCCCCCCCCCCCCCCCCCCCCCCCCCCGGCCGCCGCCCCCCCGGATTATAGGCGCTAGCGAGGTAGTGATTTGCAAACGGGGAGGAGGAGTGTGTGCAACTGCTGTGCTAATTGTCTTGGGAGGATTGCGGGGGGTTTAAGTGATAAAGCTGTGCCGTTTGTTTCATAAATTATCACTCGATGGAGGAGTTAATTAGGGTGGCTTTTTTTTATATAACATGGCAGGTCGGAACACACTAAAATTGGAGGGTCCCCGAGCTATCGTATTTCTATAGATATCTTGAAACGCGGGTTCGGATTTTTTTTTGAGAATTCTTCTGGCGTGGCTGAAGTATGGTATGTGTTTATTTCAGGTAAATTATTTGTCTGGAGTTTGCGTAGAGATGTGGGCACGTGAATCTCTTCCATGTGGCGGGGAAAACCTGGCCTCGGTAGGTATCACATGTGATACCGGTGGAGCTTGAAGAGAGCACGGGAGAAGAAGGGAGGAAGGAACAAAAGTGGGTTGGTTGGCTGCTCCCTCTCCCTGCTGGCTAAGGGCGTGCCAAGAGGTATATATCTCCGTCTAACTATTATAACAACACCGCAAGACTCCCGAAACTCAGCTAGGCCGTACCTCAGGATGCATGCCGTCCTGTACTAGTTAAGAATAAACCGCGGATTTAACAAAAAAACAAAAAAACACCCGGAACTCAGCGAACTCTAAAGAAACAGTCTAAGCTAACAAATAGTAAACCCTGGCGGCCCCCGGCAAGAAACCATAACCCATAAAACCGGATACCTCCTAGCAACATATCCACCTATCCACACATAATAATATCATACCAGCTTATCAACATATCCGTACAATTACATAACCGGATGCCCTATAGGAAATCCAACACATAAGAGTCAGGGTTGAGAGGCCCCACAAAGAAAAATTCTATGATATTATCATAAAACAATATGTTACGCCACGACCTGGGCCCGGCCGATTAGGTGAAGCAATATAGAGATACAAGAATAGTAGAAAGGGGGGCTTATGCGTGAAAAAAACCAACTTGGGTGCGCGAAGAAGAAAAAGAGAAATGTGGAAGAGGGTAAGTGAATTATACTTCATATATATAAGGCCTGATGGCATACGCTCCGCCTATTCACCTGACATTTCCATTTCTCGTGAATTTTGAGAAAGCCTCCGGTACTAACAAACCGCGATGTCCAGAGCGCGATCTCGGCTTGTTGGGAGGTGGTATGGTATGAGAATTAGAGGGGAGGTTAGGAATGGTCCAAGAGCCTTGAATACGGGTGTGTTGTGGGGGGCGCATGGGCGGGGGGGTTCGGGGAAGCCGAAAGTGGCCCTAGCGTCAGGGCCTTATACCATACTGGGGGACGCAGGTCTTTGGGTCTTGAGCTGGTTCGTCGATCTGAAGGTGAATGCGGAGCGGGGAATGGGTGGGGTTCTGGTTCGCCGGATGGAGCTAAAATCTTCCTGTCCCAGTAGTATCCTCACTAGTCTATCGTACTTATTCCTGGTGGCCCACTCGAGCAGTGTTTGGCCATTGTTGTCTGGCCTATCGGGGCTGACCTCTTCCCGCCCCAACAGTAGCTCCACTACTATATCATATCCATTCTTGGCGGCCCACATGAGAGGTGTTTGGCCATCGTTGTCTTGCCTATCGGGGCTGACCTCTTCCCGTCCCAACAGTAGCTCCACTACTATATCATATCCATTCTTGGCGGCCCACATGAGAGGTGTTTGGCCACCGTTGTCTTGCCTATCGGGGCTGACCTCTTCCCGCCCCAACAGTAGCTCCACTACTCTATCATATCCATTCTTGGCGGCCCACATGAGAGGTGTTTGGCCATCGTTGTCTGGCCTATCGGGGCTGACCTCTTCCCGCCCCAATAGTAGCTCCACTACTCTATGATGCCCACCCTTGGCGGCCCACACGAGCGGTGTCTCGCTGTGACCGTCAGGCTTGTCCGGGTTGACGCATTTCTTTCCTAATAGGACACTCACTACTTGCCGTATTCTTCCCCACCGACGGCCTGTGTTCCCAGGATAAACACATAGCGGACCAAGAAATAGCTCAATCACCCCCACATGCCCACCCCCAGCAGCCCAAGAGAGCGCGGTTCGACCGGATTTTGTGGCCGGCATATCAGGTTGAGTATGCTTCTCTTCCAAGAGCAATTTTACTACTTCTTCACGCCCATGCCTCGCAGCCCACATGAGTGGCGTCAGACCCGTACTATCTTTTTGGTTGACATCCCATCTCCCTGTCCTTATCAAATCGATTGCAACTTCGGCAATGCCGAAATACGAAATGCAGTGTAGCGCAGAAAATGGCTTGCCTAAACCAAAGTTCCACTCGTCGACTGACCTCCAAAGTAATTCGGCAGATATGTGATTCTCGTATCGATCGAGAAGGTTAAGAGCGAGGTATCTTGAGCGATCTGAGAGCTCCACTCGCATATGGGTTCCCTAGTATAAAGAAGAATATTTCAGGAAGGGTGTATCCAGCCGGTTATAAGAGGCGCTTGCCGAAAGATCCCTAATGGCCTGGAAACTGAGATACGTCAAACAAGTCTCCGCTATTATCGAATGAGGTCTGTCAAATAAATTGGCATGACGAGAAAGATGCTCTTTGAGCGTGAAATGGATAAGCCTAACTGTAGAGGATCCTTCATCGACGGTGGCAAGTCCTTGACAACAGCCTAGCACTGTCCGGATTGAAGGCACATTGTTGGCGTTAATATCGCTCGATCCTATCTCGACCGCTAGGGCATGACATATATCATCCACCTCCAACGGCTGCTCGGAATGTGAAATCCACATTAGAGCGGCCATCCCGAGTGTTGCTCTATTCCCTTCCTGTGCTTTTATCCGTCCTATAGTTGCATCGTAGGCATCCCCCAAGCCTAAACCATTTGTCATTGCACTGAGCTTCTCTCGCCTCCGGTGGAGTGTAGGTTCCTGTAGGATCGCCTTGATGTTTAAAGATACTAGTATAAATCTAGACACAGATCTGTCAGCTCATAACCTTATACATCTTTGCTAACGTCCTTGCTCTCTACTTACATTTCCGAAACAGTCTCGGGAATGCTTTTTATAATGTCCTCCTCTAGGTACTTGTCCATCGCGTCCGGTATTGTATCCTCTTTCAATTTTGCTCGGAGGAATCGAACGATATCATCCTTGGTGGGTGCGATAGACATAGCCACTACCCTCCCGGCAAGGTGCTTCTCCACCTCATCTCGGATATGCAATCTTCCAGCTAGAAATATGCGAGCGCTTGGGGACTTGTGGAGAATTTGGTTCAATGAATTAAGTAGTTTTGCCCGATACTCCGGCATGCACTCATCGAGAGCATCGATGCAGATGAAAGTGGGACGCGAGGATGAGATATCCTGCAACGTCTCCACAATTTCGGCGAGTCCTAGCTTCCTACCCCCAATGGCTCTTTCCTGGTCCCGAAACGACTGGACGATTTTTGTGGGAATCCTCTCGAGTCCGCCGACAACTTGTTTTAGGAGAGAACTTAGGATGCTCGTTGGAGATTGCTCCTTCTGGGCCGCGAAGTCGAAGTAGAAGCACGCAGCTATAGCATTTTGTCCCGTTACCCAGTCGCATAACCTATCAATTACCAAGGATCTAGAATCATAGCTTCTTAGTAACACCTTTCTTTCTTTCGTGGGAGATATGCATTCTTACGTGATGTACGTCTTCCCGACCCCCGGAGCCCCACAGCAAAATAAGGCCGAATTATCGGGTTTCCCATCTCGGGTACCATCGAACCAGTTCCGATACTCCTCTGTCTGTAGGAGCCAGTCCCCTACATCTTCAACCCGATGGGCTCTGATACCATGGTGACGTATTCTGGGCTCTAGTGGAGATATCCATGCGAGAATCCTATCCCTCTCGTCGGTGCTGCCAAGGTTATTCACGTTATGCACATTCTTGAATGAAAAGGTATTATTAAAGGAGTTGTTGGTATTAAAAGAGTTGCTGTTATTGCAAGAGTTGCTACTTTCCCCGACCCGAGATTGTGACATTTCCGGTTTTTGGCCGTTTGGAAGGCTGCGGATTCAATGTAGGAAATTCGGAGGATATTTCTTGGGCACAGTAGAGTCTATAGATAAAATTCGCGAGGCTGAAGAAAAGCGGGGTCACCATTATCTTGTCGCCTTGTTGGCGAACACTTAGTCCAATCAGCTCGTCCGGAAACCATATGCACAGGGAAAAGTTCTGAGACAGAATGGCAGTTCTTCATTTGTCCTGTACCAGGACTCGAGTATGACTACTGTATCGGTATTCTAGAACGAAGACCCCATCCTTCCTCGCTTTGCAACACCAGTTGTTCAATAGCTTTATGTTCCATCTCTTGTTAGGTGAGAGCCTCCGCTATGGCCCTATTATATCAAGATTCAAAAGCGTATGAGTCCGCTTTTGTAGCTTGCGTGAACTCTAGAGGTAGTCATTTCTTAGAAAGAAAAGTAAAAAAATTGCCGGTAACTTTTTGTACAAGTCTCAATGCAAATACAGGTGTGATGCCGGCACTACCGTGCGGTAACATGGGCGCTTGAACCGAATTCCCAAACTCTTCCAATCCCCAGTATCCCGCACGCATGGATATCATGAGTGATAAGGTAGAGATCCACTCCCTGGGCATATATAGTTTCATGATAACTTAAGGTGGTGTTGATATTGGGGATGGCTGGCGGGCGACAAGCTACCGGAGTAAAGTTGATAATATGGTAGTTCATTAGGGTTAGGTGTCTTTGCCCAAACCATCAGCCCCATTAGAGCCGCATAACAGATCCCGGTACTCTACGTACTCGAAATGTCGAGGCGTTTTTTAAAAGGATAGCTACCACATACAATCGCGGAACACTCAAATATACGACCCCCTCAAATATACAGGTGGGTTGGCGGCAACCCTCATTGGAGAACAGAGATTGGCTAGTGGCCAATCATATCTGTTGCTCATGATGATCATTTCCAAGGAGAATTTCAGCAGACCGCCATAGTTAACGGTGCAGCAGTAAGCAGAATGCTTAAGGTAGTAATTTGGATACAAAGTGTCCGGCAGCACAAGAATGCTTCTAGAAATTCACAACTCTGGATATCGGATACTTCATGCCTGCTACAAGTATACACATTAAACCATAGAATTGAAATGCCCAAGACAAAGAACCTGACTCCCAGTGGGAGTAGGATCAATAGTATCAGCAATACAATCCTTCGAATCTCTGCGTGCCTTCTTTTTCCTTCCATTTTTAATACCTTCTGACGGGAGAATATTTTCCTTTCCCACCAGGACTCCTGCATCCTCTTCAGCCATATCTTCATCTTTTCCTCCGCCAATCCCCTTCTTCATGTCCTGGCCCTTGGCTGTATCCTTCCCACCAAGGGCAATTCCATCCCCTGTATCTCTTGCCCCCTTCCCCAAATCCCGTTCCCTTTTCCGTTTTGCAAGGTACTGTGATGTGCAAAGACGAGTTTTTGTAAGCACTCTCCGGTCAGCCTTGGTCCCCTTTATTCTCTCCAACTCCATAGCTGTATTTTCCTGTTCAACTTCCTTGCATGCCAGCTGCGTACGTACTCGAACAAGCTCAGAACTCAGATTTGAAATCTCTTCCGCGGCATCCGTAAAAAGTGAGCCACTTGGTGTACATTCTCGTAAGCTAGCTTCGATCTTCTCAGCCTTGTTTTCAAGACTTCGCTCGTAGTGTGGAGGGGTAGGTGGTGCCGGGGGAGGCGGGGGAAAACGGTCCTCAATTCGAGCCTGATTCAATGGCCAAATACCAGTAGCTTCAAATGCATTCGCTGCCAATCTCTTCTCTGGGGCAAATGTTTTGTCACGGGCAGGAAACAAAAATTGTAGAAAGTTTTCTTTGCCAATTCCAGAGCCAGCTGAACGAGAGAATTTGTCTACCTCTTGGGAATAAAAATGTTGATAACTTGAAAAAACAGCCACATCTAATGGCTGGAGATAGTGAGTGGAATGTGATGGTACTAAACAAACTACCAATATCTGATGGTTAAGACAAAATTCAATGATATCAATGTGAATATGCTCTCTCAAGCCATCCACAATTAGGAGCCGCCAGTTTCCATTTGCCCTATGCATAAGTTAACTAAATTGTAATTATTGATAGTTTGATACTTCTTACCTTGTACGAGTCTGTGGCTCAAAAATCTTTTCTAACCACTCATAATACAAAATTGTATCAATCCAACCATTGTCTGAAACACCATAGCTATAGCTATAGCCTTCAAAGTTTGCTGGATACCAGCCATAGTTATGGCTCTTTCCTTTAAATATGATACATGGTGTAGCTACGTAGTTGTCGGCAGCAATGCACTCCAATACGGTAATCAGTTCTCGCTCGTTATCTTGACGTACGGCAGTGGGATTTGGCATGCGCGTATGCTTTGGGACAAGCACTTTTGACTGCAGGGCAATCCCCATACGAATTCCCTTTTCATCGAGATTATAGATGTTTTCTGGTAAAATATAGTACTGGCTGAAGGCGGTTTCTAACTATTTGGTTTGTGCTCAAGTGCAAATTTAATTAGTTCATTGTATAGGTTTATATAATACAAGTTTTGTACACTAACCTTAACAAAGAAGTCTTCAAATACAGCACGATCTGAAGCTTCAGCCCGGGAAGAATCAATCCTACAGCTAAGTTTCGACTCCCACTCTGACCATCTCTTAACAAATCGATCCTTCCAATGATGTCCTACTTGGATATCTGCCCGCTTTATTCCTGTACGTCTGCTGAGGACATGGGCAGCTAGGGCTTCTGCTGTTCGCATAGTAACTGGAAAGTTTTCCTCACAAAGCCTCCGACAATGCCCTAGTAAATCTCCTTCCTCTTTTCCTATTTACTATAGTCAATTATCCATATATGAGAGATTATTGAGCCTCTACTTACGAGATAGTAGTTGTCTTTTCTCTGCGACAGTGGACTTGGCCCAGGTATGGCCTGCAGTCCTCTTTTGAAGGGTGGAAAAACAGCGGATTCCGAAGGCAGTTGCTGTTTTCCGGTACGACCAGTATTCTGGGGCCGTTTTGTATGCTTTTACTGCTCGGTCCAGCTTCTCCTCTAGCAGCACTGTCCTTGTACTGACCATTGTGGATTTCAATAAAATAGGTTACAAAATAGACTTGGACGGGAGGTGGAGAAACTGTTGCGATTGTTTACAGAAGGTTCATATTGTCCTTTTCCAAGACTTAATATCATTATGTTGTCATGGCCTTCAGACCAACAACCAATTACACTTAGTTACCACCCACCTGTATATTTGAGGGGGTCGTGTATTTGAGTGTTCCGCGATCGTAATATGCTAGGGCATTGGAATTTCCCTACCCGGCTATGGGGGGGAGGCACCGCAAACTCAGCCATTAGTTGGGGAGAAACAATAGGAATATGCGTGGCGCCTTACTACAAGCGCGGCCGATATATTATAAAAGTCACGTGGGTCTGATAAGACAAGTTTGGTGAGCTCTTTGATTGCACTGCGTTTACATAAGGCACGTGACTGTTATATCTATCGTCCCCTCTTGTATGATACAGGGGGGGTTGCAACTGCAATGTCCTAGTACATTTTTCTATGATAATATTATTCGAGTTTTTACGGTATGTCTAAGGACAAAGGGTATGAGAGACATAACCAAATACCCGATACCAAATGCTTAATGGCGGTGGATATCAAAAAAAACCAAGAACTAGTACCCACTGCTAAGCGCCGAGTCACCGCACGCCTTTTTTTTTTTGTTAATTCCGTGGATTGTTTTTAGGTGCTACCTAAGGTACATCTGCTGCATTCGGGAAATATCCCATGGCAAAGAAACCCTACCCGCTCCAGCCAAGGGAAAAACAAGTCGTCCCAGGTCCCTCTGGTATGAAACCAACCGCACATATATCTCCAACCGGAAAGGCACAAGACAAAATAACTTGAACCAACATAATAAGCAGGACAGTTGTCCGACAACCTAGCCGCCAGAAGCAGAAGACAACAAGAAAACCTGTCTGAACATCGCATGACTTATGAAAAGCAAAAGAAAAAATTAGTAACACAACTCGCGTCTGATCCTTCATCATCCTGGGTGTAGGGCCATCAGACAAACCCCCCCTTGCTTTTGGCAGGAGCAAGGAAACCTTTTCTTGTGAATAACCTTATGCCAACCCAAGAGTAAGGCATTAGGGAAAGAGGTAGTAAATGGTAGGCAGGGCGGTAGTGCAGCTAGAGGTAGTGCTATACTAGCCACACAGTGCTCAGAGAATCCGACCGAGTTGTTTTGTGGTGGAGGCCAAACTCATGACATTCCATCGCGACGGTTGTTGTGAGATTTGACCAAAGTATTGAGGTATTTGTCCCTGTTGGCTATGGCGAGGGGCCACCAAGTGGGATGTATTGAGGTAGTAGTAAGGTACCAGCTAGTAGGGTGTGTTTGTCTCACGAAAGTGCCTTTCCAGCCCCTTATGAAGCTCCAAGTTCAGGGGTGGGTGAGGATCGTGATGTTGATGTGTGTGTTGTGTGGTGTTTTACCTCGCTTACACCTTGCCAGTTCCCAAAAAGAAAGGTGAAAAGCGGGGTAGGAGAATTGAGGGATTCAATATCTTTTATTTATAACTAAACTAGCTAATGGAGTGACTACCTATCCGGGCTTGCACAACCATACAGCAGTACGTTCCAAGGAGTACGCCAGTCCCAACCCCGCCTAGCCCGCAGTACATCTGAAAAAGTACCACCCGCGCGATTCATAGACCGAAGTCCGAGTATCCGGGCAGCACACGGGAATCACAAAATAAACCACCCAACTAGGGTACGAACAAAGTAAATCCACCTCCCACAGCCATCCACCAAACACAACTGCAAGCAAGGTCATAGCCACAACCAAGCCCACATTCCGGCAAACCGGTCACGCAAACACGACAAAAGAAATCCAACACAATCTTAATGGCGCCCGCCAGGCCCTCTTCGACGCCGACCACGGCCGACAGTAATAAAACCAGGATCACGAGCATGACGATCGGATCCTTCCCCCCCAGCAGCCGAAGCCACCGAAGAACAGGTATGACCAGCGGGAACCGGAGGAGGCGATGAGGAAACAACCTCAATCACCCGAGCCTTCTGAGAAGCCACGCCAGCCTCATCGTCCACCCAACGCACATGACACGGGCGACGTTTGGCAACAGCCCCATCCGCCGACGGCGACCATTCAACCTGTACCTCCACCGGCAACTCTGGCTCAGCCACACTGGGCTCAGGCTCCTGCGCCATAACAGCGGAAGCCACAGTAGTCACCGTCAACGCCTCCACATGCGCCCCGAGGGACGCCACCGTAAGCGCAGCAGGCTCAGCCACCGGGGCGAGCACCGCCACTTCATCAGCCACCTCCTCACGAAGAGGAGAGGCTTCAGCACCGTCACCCTCACGAGAGAGGTGAGCGACCGAGCGAAGAGCGTCGAGCTCACGGCGGAGGGACTCACTCTGCAGAGCCGACAAATGAAGCCGGCGGGAGAGGACGGAAATGTGATGGCGGAGGCGGAAAACCTCGGCCTCGAGGGCCAAAGTTTTCTCGACCGTCCGACCAAGAGCCAGCCCCGATCTCGCGACCGCGGCGGCAGAAAAGGTTGAGGAACCTCGCTTAACCATGACGATCAACCTGACCGAAGGAAGACCAACCGTACGATCAACCTGACCGAAGGAAGACCAACCGTACGACTAACCGACCGATGGGAAGAAAACCACCGACCTTTCGACCGAACTGAAGGGAGGAAAACCGCTGACCTCAACCAAAGGAGGAAGAAGCAGATGCGTTAACCACCAAAGGAACTTGAAGGAAGAAGCAGAGGGCAAGCCGACCGAAGGAAGAAGAAAGCAGAGGGGAAAGATGAGGAACCTCGAGATTTCAAACGATCGTAATCGAAAGGAAAGAATTAAAATCAAGCAGAGCCCAGCGGAGTACTTGAAGTTAAAGACTTGAAGCTATCGCGAGAGGGGGGATAAGGAATCAAGGAAGCGAACTCGTTGAAAACCAGAATGTGACGGATCACAAGGAGGTTACGTGGCCAATTTTCAAAAAGTGAGGAAAATTGAGGGAAGGGAGCTTGGTCGCCGCACGCCTTAGAACCATATAACCTATATAACCGGATGTCTCCTAGCAACATATCCGCCTACCGTAAAGACCGAAATAATTGGGCATCACGCTAGGACGTTGGAGTTGCCTCTCCTGGTAAGGTCTGCTGTCTCAGGTGAGGGCTGAAAGAGAATCTTCGCGGTGTGTTTTGTCCCCCTAATCA
>Ga0307509_10012167_pt1 | contig 10322 bp, 8 predicted proteins | sample 10_EM_MG_FD_202245 | JGI IMG/M metagenome (GOLD analysis project Ga0307509, IMG submission 202245) | Populus trichocarpa ectomycorrhiza microbial communities from riparian zone in the Pacific Northwest, United States - 10_EM | ecosystem: Host-associated > Plants > Roots > Unclassified | place...
GTATCTGTATATATGCATGTGTTTTAATTTCGAATTATGTAAAATCACTAAATGACTATAGATTAATATTTTTTAGGGTTAATTTTAAAACATAATAAGTTCCATACGCTATATATTTTGGTTGACTTTTACATCGTGACTAAATGGTTGAATATTTAGAGCATGTTTGTTTAAGCTGCATGATTATTTTTAAAAAAAAAATAAAAAAATCACTTCAAATTAATTTTTTTTGTGTTTTGGATCATTTTGATATGTTATTATCAAAATAAATTTAAAAAATAAAAAATATATTATTTTAATGTGTTTTTAAATAAAAAATCTTTTTAAAAATAATCACTATCACAATATCTAACACTAACTTAACACAGGAACACTCCCCGGTCAAATATATATAATGAGACGAGGAAGTTTGTAGGAATTTCGAGCTTAATTTAGACAAATAAACTACACCCCTTTCAACAATATACATCGTAATTCTATTTTATTGGTACTACCTTCTAAAATCAAACTAATTTGTCAGCTCCCACTGGGTAATACATGTGCAGAATTGACTACAGAGAGATGTTTTAGGTGGTATTTAGAACTGTGGTAATGTTTTTTATTTCTTAAAATTTATTTTTAATATTGTTAAAACGATTCAAAATTATAAAAGAATAATTAAAGTAAACAAATCTTCAAAAAAGAATTAAAAATATTTTTTGAACAAAAAAGCAAAGATCCTGTTAATGCACATCGAAGGAAGAAAATTCCATGGGCATGAAAAGAGAAATTAAAAGCCATGCTACTGTAGTAGTAACTTACCCACTAAGTTGCTGAATAGAAGCATCCCACTCACATCTCCATCCCTGCTTTCCCACTAAAGTTGAATAGCATTTCCTTTGACTCGATCCCACTCACTTCTCCATCCCTGCTTTCTTCATATTGCTCGACATTCGGCCTCTTTCAATCATGACTCTGGATTATGGTTTTAATGCTTTGATTTTGATTAATTCAAAATAATTTTTAAAATGGTATTTGAGAATGGAGTGGTAACTATTTTTAAAGTGTTTTTTGGTTTAGAAATGTATTAAAATAATATATTTTTTATTTTTTAAAAATTATTTTTGATATCTGTGATCTAGAAACATTAAAAAATATTAATTTAAAATTTAAAAAAATTAAAAAAATTGAAATATTTCTAAAAATACTTTTAAAAGACAGAAAGAAACATTCTCTCCCACCGTACATGCATCATTTTTCTTAAGAATTCTAAAAAAAAAAAAAAAACCTAGCAAGACCAATAACTAACTTTTTTTTTTTAATATATATAAATCTTATAGTGTTCAACAGTCTATTAGTTATTTTTTAATCTCATTTATTAAAATGTCATTTCATCAACTTGTTCGTGCAGCTCTTTCACCCAAAATAATCACAGCCATGACATCTATAGCCCCCTCTATCTTCATCCAAGATACCAAAAAGTTCAGCCATCTAGATAGTAACTTAGTGGTAAGAATTTGTGATTAAGAGGTTTATTTTTTCTATGATCTCAGGTTCAAACCCTGTAGTTGCTCATATGATAGCCACTGGGGACTTACATGGTCGTTAACTTCAGGACCCATGAGATTAGTCGAGGTACGCGCAAGTTGGTCCGGACACCCACGGTAAACTAAAAAAAAAATTCAAACCCAAGCCTTCATCTCTCTATGCTGACCATAACGAATCATCAATTCAACGAAGTCAGCATTGATCACTTCAATCTTTGCTTCTCTAGTTTATATTTTCCTGCTTTCAAAATCAAAATCAAGATTAATCTATCACTCAAGGGCATAAGTTAAAATTAATTAAGAGAATAAAAAGTTTTTTTCTCTCCTTAGACAAACCTGATGGTTGTGGATTGGATGCCATCTGAGTTGCAAAGAAAAGGCAGGCATCAGTTATGGCGAAAGACCAAGCAGAGACTGTGATTTTTTGGTCGGGAGAGAGGAGGCGTGGGTTTTATTTTGGATAAATTGGGCATAAAATTTTAAAAAAATCATGAATTAATATAAGGGCAAAAAGTTTTTGTGAAATATCATAGATTTATCATCTCAGCTCAACCGGTTGAACGATTCTAAAAATAATATGAAAAATCTCAAAACTATCAAAATCAGGGGGTTTCGATAAGATTTTTGATATTTAAAGATCCAATAGTTTGCGTAGTGACACAATAAATACTATAGATAAACAACATCCAGAAACTCCTATAAAAATTTGAGCGAGATCAAAAGGTTGGATAAAAAGTTATGGTCATTTTGAGCTGTTATTCTAGTATGGCGCAACCAGACCTTCTATTGGATCTATACCTATCTCATTTTATTTATAAATGCTAGGCTATCCACGCAATTTGTTTGAGGGGAGATACTTATTTAATTATGATATACTCACACCTGACTATTGAGAATCTCACAATTCATAAAATTATGCCTTTTTGTGTGAAAAGATCGGCCGATCAATACAACTAGATCCAACTGGTTAAGGTAAAATATTGAAGTTCGACCATGTCATGTTTCTGAAGCGTAACATGATTAAATAATGTTATTCTACCAAAAAAAAATTTGAAACGGTATTATTATGTTAAATTTTTAAGTTTATTTTTTTTTAAATAATTTCTATGATTTTATAATGTTATGGACGAAGATATATGGAACGTTTGGGAACGCGGCTGCGGCTGCGTTCCCAAAAAATAATTTTTTTTTTTTACTAAAATTTAATATGGTTTGTATGTTTTGGATCGTTTTGATGTGCTGATGTCAAAAATAATTTTTAAAAAATGAAAAAACATTATTGGTATATATTTTAACATGAAAAGTTATTTGAAAAGCACCCGTAACCACACTGCCAAACACGCTCATTCTGTTGTTACAGAGGTCAGGGTGGTGAATTGTTTTTTTTTTTTTTTAAGGATCAGGGTTGCCGAAGTAGTTGCTGACATGGAATAAGTTGATGACATGACATATGAAGTTAGAAAATAACCAATAAAATATCCTTATTTACCATAAAATTTCTAGTGTATTTTTCATTAAACCTAATCAAACAAAACACAAAAAAACAAGCAATACCCAACATTTTCTTACCCTCCTAGGAAGTCACAAAGACTATGCAAGTTGAAGTCCCATACACCTGTGCCTCTGGCCTCCTACTAGTTTGATCAAACTGTACGAAGAGAAAACACCACTGCCTATTTCTTCCTTCCCGCACACCTTATACCCTCTCGGAATCACACTCTTGACACCCTCTGCTTACCACCCACGCTAGGCTACTGCTCCTTTCTTTCCAGGGTTTTTGTTTTTCTCCTGAACCTTCATGTAATTATGAGAAAGTCATCTTTTCACCGCACCACTACCCGGCGCAACCCATCTCCACCCCGCCACCACCGTCCTCCCTTCACCACCAACAACAACAACAACAATTTTCCCACAACAAGAAACGCCCGTAGGACTTCCCCTAACTTCATAATCCACCTTCACCTGGACCCCACGCTCGCACCTTCCAACAAAAGACCAGACCCCAACACTGTAAACTCTGTAATCTCCCAATGCAACCCAACACCACCACCTGACCGTATCATATTACCGACAACCACTACCACCAAGACAAAACTAACTGCTTCCTTGCATTTTCAGGAATGGTCCCACACGCTGAATTTTATGACAACCTTATGGGAACTCCGTCTTCGGGGAGCCCACAGTTTCAGTCCAAAGCTGCAATCATACATCCTCTTACCTTCTGATACCGAGGAGTTGAAAAGGAATTTAACGAAGAAGTTTAGTGATTATCTTAAAGGACTCATTAAGGGTGTGGGTAGTAATGTTAATGATGATGAAAATGTGGTTGGGAGATGGCAGGCGAAAGTGAGTGAAAAAAGCGATGAGATTGCGCAGTTGATGAAGTTGCTTAAGGGGAGGAATAGAATGATGGGTTTTAGTGAGTTGAATGAGAGGAAAAAAGGGTTGATGGCGGAAAGGGACTTGATCGTGAAGAGATTGGAGGAATTTAGGGCTTCCATGAAGTGTATTTTGAAGTATATTGAAGGAGGAAGGGAGGAGGAAGGGGAAAGGGGTTTAGAAGTGTTTGTGTTTGATGGGGAGATTGATTGGGAAAGGATTCATAGATTGGTTTTGAGGGAAATTAGGAGGTTGGTTGATGGGTTGCCTATTTATGCTTATAGGCAGCAGATTTTGGAGAAGATTCACAGCAAGCAGGTGTGGTTTTTAGTTGTTATTTCTCTGTTTAGTAAGTAGAATGATGTTTGGATTGTTTTGCTAAATGGTTAAATGCTCCTGGAGTAACGTGGAAAATGTGGGAAATAATGGATTTTGAATTTTGTCTTTTGAATAAACGTGGAGGGGAATTGGGGATTTGATTGTTTATTTGTGATTTATGTTGCAGATTTTAAGTTGTTAGATTGTGGCTTTATAATAAGTACGTGTGGTAGCTGCTTGTTTTTAGGATTAATTGTTTTTTACCTGCATTGTTGTATACAGCATGCAAGGTTGCTACTTTGTGCATGATGAATGTTATACCATGTGTTCTTGATCATTTGTTAGTTTCTTTGTTCTTGATTGGCACATTACAATTGAGAGCAGACAGTAAGAAAGGTTTCTTTGCTGTGAAGTTGTGTTATTTTTTGGTTATTGTTGTTCATTTAATTCTTTTGGGCGTTCATAATTTGAGCTTGCTTTTTGACTCTTCCTTTCACTATAAACCCAGCGAGTATGCTGCTTGAATCTGCTTATGGTTTTTGTTCTAACCACTGCTCGTGTTGTGCAGGTAATGGTTTTGGTTGGGGAGACTGGTTCGGGGAAGAGTACACAGTTGGTTCAATTCCTTACTGATTCAGGAATACCTGGCAAGGAGTCCATTGTATGTACTCAGCCACGCAAGATTGCAGCCATCTCACTTGCTGATAGAGTCAATGAAGAAAGTAGGGGGTGCTATGAAAATAGTTCAGTCGTGAGTTATCCAACATTTTCATCCGCACAGCAGTTTGGTTCCAAAGTCATATTCATGACTGACCACTGTTTACTGCAGCACTACATGAATGATACCACTTTGTCTGGGATATCATGCATCATTGTTGATGAGGCTCATGAAAGAAGCTTGAACACTGATCTTCTTTTGGCATTGATTAGAGGCTTACTTTGTGAGAGACCTGATTTAAGGCTAGTGATAATGTCAGCAACAGCTGATGCAAAGCAGCTGTCAGATTATTTTTATGGTTGTGAAATCTTTCATGTTGAGGGAAGAAACTTTCCAGTAGAAGTCAGATACACTCCTTCCTCTGAGGAAACTGCTTCTGGTATTGTTTCTCCATATGTATATGACACTTTGAGGATAACGACAGAGATTCATAAACAGGAGAGTGAAGGCACCATTCTTGCCTTTTTGACTTCTCAGATGGAAGTAGAATGGGCTTGTGAGAAATTTGATGCTGCCTCTGCTGTTGCATTAGCCTTGCATGGAAAGCTTCCTTTCGAAGAGCAATCTCGTGTTTTCCAAGATTTTGATGGGAAAAGAAAAGTTATATTTGCCACTAATCTCGCAGAGACATCACTTACAATTCCTGGGGTCAAGTATGTGGTTGACTCTGGCTTGGCCAAAGAGAGTAAGTTTGAAGCAGCTACGGGCATGAATGTGCTTAGAGTGTGCAGGATCAGCCAGAGTTCTGCTAAACAGAGAGCTGGTCGTGCTGGGAGAACGGTACCTGGAATATGCTATAGACTCTACACAGAATCTGACTTTGAGTCGATGTCTCCCAATCAAGAACCTGAGATTCGCAGAGTTCATCTTGGTGTTGCTGTTCTGAGGATGCTTGCTTTGGGAATTAAGAATGTACAGGAGTTTGATTTTGTTGATGCACCTAGCACCAAAGCAATTGATATGGCCATTAGGAATCTTGTTCAGTTAGGTGCCATTACACTGAAAGGTGGCATCTGTGAACTAACTGAGGAAGGTCGCTACATGGTTAAAATGGGCATTGAGCCTCGGCTCGGTAAGATCATTATCAGCAGCTTTCATTATCGCTTAGGTAAGGAGGGCCTTGTTCTTGCTGCTGTAATGGCAAATGCCAGTAGCATATTTTGCAGAGTTGGTAGTCAGGATGATAAGCAAAAGGCTGATTGTCTTAAGGTGCAGTTTTGCCATCGCAGTGGTGACCTCTTTACTGTGCTCTCTGTGTACAAAGAGTGGGAGGCTTTGCCTCAAGACAGGAGAAATAAATGGTGTTGGGAAAACAGCATCAATGCCAAATCCATGAGGAGATGCCAAGACACGGTCAAGGAATTGGAATTTTGCCTTGAAAAGGAACTCACTGTTATTATTCCGTCATATTGGAATTGGAATCCTAATAAGTCTACCGAGCATGATAAATATTTGAAAAAGATAATACTCTCAGCCCTTGCAGAAAATGTAGCCATGCACTCTGGACACGATCGACTTGGTTATGAAGTGGCATTGACCGGGCAGCACATTCAGCTGCATCCTTCATGTTCGCTGCTAGTATTTGGTGAAAAACCAAATTGGGTTGTCTTTGGTGAACTCCTCTCAATATCTAATGATTATTTGGTTTGTGTAACTGCTTTTGACTTTGAATCATTGTCTACGCTTTGCCCCCCTCCCTTGTTTGATGCCCTTAAGATGGAAAGCCAGAAGTTGCAAGTGAAGGTGTTGACCAGTTTTGGCAGTTCCCTGCTCAAAAGGTTTTGTGGTAAATCTAACAGCAATCTGCAGTCTCTTGTAACTTGTGTTCGGATTGCCTGTATGGATGAAAGGATTGGTGTTGAGGTACATGTTGATCAGAATGAAATTCTGTTATTTGCAACAGCAGAGGACATGCAGAAGGTGTCCAGCCTTGTAAGTGAAGCTTTGGAGTGTGAGCGAAAATGGTTGCATAATGAATGCATGGAGAAATTTTTGTATCTTGGAGCTGATTTGTCACCCATGGCACTTTTTGGAGCAGGAGCTGAGATTAAGTATTTGGAACTAGAAAAGAGATGTTTGACTGTCAATGTATTTTTTTCTAATGCAAATACAATTGATGATAAGGAGGTTTTGATGTTTCTTGAGGAATATACATCTGGTACTGTTTGTTCTGTTCACAAGTCTGTCGGAAGTGGACAAGAGGGTGATGAGAAGGAAAAGTGGGGCCAAATAACATTTCTCTCTCCTGATTCTGCCAGAAAAGCTGCCCAGCTTAATGAAGTTGAATTCAAAGGCTCCAAGCTGAAGGTAGTTCCATCACAAACAATCATTGGAGGCAATCACAAAATGTTTTCATTTCCTGCTGTTAAAGCAAAAATTGTTTGGCCTCGTAAAGTCAGTAAGGGGCTTGCCATTGTCAAATGTTATGTTCATGATGTTGATTTCATGATTTGTGATTTCTCTAACCTGGAAATTGGAGGAAGGTATGTTCGGTGTTCAGCTGGTAGGTGTGTGGACTCGATTGTTGTCAGTGGATTTAGTAAAGAACTTTCTGAAGCTGATATTTTACGTGCATTGAGGAGTGCCACAAACAGGAGAATCCTAGATTTCTTCATAGTAAGGGGAGACGCTGTTGAAAATCCTCCATTGGGTGCTTGTGAAAAAGCACTTTTAAGAGAGATATCCCCCTTTATGCCTAAAAGGAATCCCCAAACTAGCTGCTGCAGAGTCCAAGTCTTTCCACCTGAATTAAAGGATGCTTTTATGAAGGCTTTCATTACCTTTGATGGAAGATTGCACTTGGAAGCAGCAAGAGCTTTAGAGCATATGGAAGGGAAAGTATTACCTGGGTGCCATTCATGGCAGAAAATTAAGTGCGAGCAGATGTTTCATAGCTTGATATCCTGCTCAGCTAGTATCTATGTTGCAATCAAGAAGCAACTGGATTCTTTGCTTGCAAGCTTCAGTCGTGTAAAGGGTACTTTCAGTGGTTTAACTTTTCTCCTTTTACATTTTGTGAAATTTTGTTACTTATTCTGTGATTGCAGTCATGAAACCCTTACAGTTTATTTTCCAAAATTTTCTTTGTTCCCCTTTTCTTTTCAGAAGGTGTTTTTTATAGGTGCAGCCTTGCAGGATGGAATATTTTACAGTTTCTTTCTTTTCTTTTCCCGATGTGGTTGCATAATCTATTTTACTATTATTGCAATCTGATCTTGTTTTTCTCGTCCCCTTTCTTGTACTTACTGGGATGTTAAAAAAAAAATGCTACTCATAAGCCTTGATATGTATGAATACGCATGAGCTACTTTGACCACTCTCAGACAATGGTTGTCTGTTTGTCAACTTCTTGACGATAGTGATCAATTATGATTAAGGGTCCTTTTTTCAAATGTCATAAATTGATGTCTTGAAGCATGCTCAAGTTTGTTCTCATGATTACTAAGTTTGTTCCACAATTAAGTATTCAATACATGAATCTTTAATACAATTTTTCCATGAAATTCAGTCTGACCACTTTGTGTACCATTTTCCCACATATCTAGTTAGGAACTTGATTTATTTTCTTATTTCAAATTTGTCTTGACACTCTAGATTGGAGATATAATCCTTCAGAATTGGTTGGATCCCTATGCTATTGTTGTTGTTGGTGATTGACTGTCCCTCAGTTTATGTGCTCTTTGATCATCTTCCAATCTGTTGGTGGTTATAATAAAAGTAGTCTCCTCGTAATTTTTCAAATTTGTTTTGAATATTATGTAAATCATGTGCTCCTAGCAAGTTCTGAACATTTACTTCATATGCAGCTTGTATGGTTGTACAACTGATTTTATAGGCTTTGCTGGTTGATTAATGGCATATTATGTGGATTTGCTTGATCTCTGTTTGAAAATCATTTACCTAGAGGCATGTATTGTATCATTCACAGGTGCAGAATGCAGTCTAGACAGGAATGAAAATGGTTCCTATCGAGTGAAAATATCTGCTAATGCTACAAAAACTGTTGCAGAGCTAAGAAGACCTCTGGAAGAGCTTATGAGAGGACAGACCATAAACCATCCAAGCCTCACTCCAACTATTCTACAGCATCTGTTCTCTGGTCAAGGTATCAATCTGATGAAGTCAATACAGAGAGAGACCGGTACCTACATTCACTTTGACAGGCGCAACTTCAATCTTAAGATTTTTGGTCGTCCAGACAAGATTGCTCCAGCGCAGCAGAAATTTATTCAATTACTTCTGGCCAATCATGAAAGCAAGCAACTCGAGATCCACCTCAGAGGTGGAGATCTGCCCCCAGACTTGATGAAGGAAGTAGTTAAGAGGTTTGGGCCAGATCTTCATGGTCTCAAAGAGAAGGTACCTGGGGCAGATCTTACACTTAGCACCCGTCACCATGTTATCTCTGTTCATGGTGACAAAGAACTAAAGCAAAACGTGGAAGAAATAATTTTTGAGATGGCGCAAATGGGTTATGATTCAGCTGAGAGGCTTGATGGTGGAGATGCCTGCCCTGTTTGTTTGTGTGAAGTTGAGGATGCTTACCGGCTTGAAAGCTGCGGACATTTGTTTTGTCGAATGTGCTTGGTGGAGCAACTTGAATCAGCATTGAAAAACTTGGATAGTTTCCCAATATGCTGCGCCCATGGGAGCTGCAGGGCTCCCATATTGCTGACAGACTTGAGGTCTCTCTTGTCGAGTGACAAGTTAGAGGAACTCTTTAGGGCTTCTTTGGGGTCATTTGTAGCATCAAGTGGGGGAACCTACCGGTTTTGCCCATCTCCTGACTGCCCTTCAGTTTATAGAGTTGCTGATCCTGTCACAGGTGGTGACCCATTTGTCTGCGGGGCTTGTTTTGCGGAGACTTGTACCAGGTGCCACTTGGATTATCATCCATACCTCTCGTGTAAGAAATACATGGAGTTCAAGGAAGATCCTGATTTATCACTAAAGGACTGGTGCAAAGGAAAAGAGAATGTGAAAAGCTGTCCTGTCTGTGGATATACAATCGAGAAAGGGGAAGGTTGCAACCATGTCGAGTGCAAGTGCGGCGGGCATGTCTGCTGGGTCTGTCTAGAGTCTTATAATAACAGCGAGGACTGCTATAACCATTTGAGGTCAATGCACGGGGGCATAGCTTGATTTTTAACTACTTTCTTCTCCGGTTGTCTTTGTAAATATACTCAAATGTATATATAGGAAATAGGATTGCATATACTCTACTGTATTTATAGGATGTACGATTATAAATATAAACAAGTAGGATCATTCAGGATAACTTATATTTTCTGCTGAGCTGCTGTACATGCTTTTGGTTATTTCCAGTATAGCCTGCACTCGGTAATCTACTGCCGCCATTTATTAGTAGTTTGTTGTGTGTG
>Ga0307509_10012168_pt1 | contig 10321 bp, 11 predicted proteins | sample 10_EM_MG_FD_202245 | JGI IMG/M metagenome (GOLD analysis project Ga0307509, IMG submission 202245) | Populus trichocarpa ectomycorrhiza microbial communities from riparian zone in the Pacific Northwest, United States - 10_EM | ecosystem: Host-associated > Plants > Roots > Unclassified | place...
AAAAAAAAAACAAATTTTTATAAAACAGCACCTAAATCTGGCAGTAGGTATCAACTATAAGCAATAATCCAGAAGCTTGTATATAAGCTGGAATAAAGAATGAGAAAGGCATGTAATGAAAGATGTAACAATTTTTGTATCTTCTTTTTTTTCTTAGATTGAACCTGTTAGGCTGTAGCCTAACAGATGGACCGAGTAGAGGCAACTCAGATCTGGCAGCAGCCGGTGGCGTGGTCAGAGATGCTTGTGGGCGGTGGTTGGAAGGTTTTGTTGCAAATATAGGGTGCTGTTTTTCACTAAAAGCAGAGTTGTTGGGTGCTTTATGTAGTCTTCAAGTTGCTTGGGAGGCTGACGAGCGCAAAGCAGAATTCCGCATGCTTTTAGCTGTACAAGAGAATCTTTACTTGTGAATCCATTAGTTCTGGAAAGAGAGATCGCAGATGTCGTCAAGGAAACTATCATGCTGTTTTTTTTTTTTTGCCCACGAGTCATGGTTTTCATATTGGCTTACATGTTCTTTATAATCACTGCGGGTATCCTTTTTCCATTCTGATGCAGCTAGGACGGCCTCACCTTGGCTGCGGCCCCGTTATTAAACAAAGAAATAAATGAAACAAAAATAATATATCGGTTTCACACCTCGAATCATGCATGCACCATCTGAAGAACGTAAAACCAACAAACCCAATCAAAAACTATACAGAAATGTTTATAACCATGAACAAATTAGGAACGAGATAGTTCAAAGCATGGGTGAAGAAGTTGATGTTTGCCCTTGTCTAATCTTCATATACATACACTCCCACCTACAATCTTACCTGCCACTGTATATTTATAACGTGGGGGGGGGGGGAAGCATAAGGCCACCTGAGTTGACCCCGGTTGGCAGCTGCAAATACACATTTTCATGAGACGTTTCTCTGCCTCGGAATTTCCTTTGCATGATCTGTTTTGATTTTTTTTTCCCAGCTCCTGGCTCATCAGAAATCTCAGCCTCGTGGCCTCCTTCTGACTGAAATTATATCATCATGGTACATGGGTAGAAATCGAGATTGAAATGCCCTGTATGAGAAGTATGGTAGCAGCGTCGAAATAACAACAAGAAGAGTGACAAGCCAATATAGAATACTGGGTGCACAGGCTTCCACAAAAACCTTATGTGCTGTTGTAGATACTCCGGGTGGAAGAAAACCATATATCACCATAAATATATACCAGAAAGCTATGCTTCCCCAGATGAAGAAGTGCTGAATCCAGGTGAAGTAATGGATAGAGAGTGCTATTTGGCAATTTACGGCCCAAACTACACAAGTATACATCGTCGCCCCAAGGATCTCATAGTCAACAACTTGACCATCTCTCCGGAAGGCTTGATTGATCATGGAATTGATGGTGAAGAAGAAGATAATTATGGAAGTAAGAACTCCATTACACATCCAAAGAAGGATGTGGGGCCAGCTGAAGAGGATGTTTTTGATTCCCTCTCTATATAACAAAGGATACTGTAAAAAAGATGATCTACAGTCAACAAAAGGCCTTCTGATCTACAGTCATAGAGGTAACATTTGAAAGTATTGACTATTGAAAAAAAGTATTCAATTATGTGCTAATAAATGGAGTTTGTAGCATAAATTTCCACTCCAGTTGCTCACTGTTGCATGCCTGCATATTCATACCCTCGTATTTTTTAGAATGTGCATCTTAATACTTTTACATTTGCATCGGTTTCAAGGGGTTAAGTCATTCTGAGAGGGGGGGGGGGGGATGAACAGTAACAAAGCCATTCCACCAGAACTTGATCAAATCCCAGATACCATCTTAATAATGAAAGTATAGTACATGAGGTGTGAAGCAAATAAATCCAATGGACTTGTTCCAAATTATCAATTATGAAATTGAAATTGCATATTATGGTAGTATGTGGGAAGCAAAATGTCAGAAGAATATTGGTGTCACTAAGGTTTCCAGAAGCAGGCAACTCGGAGGAAAAAAATCAGCAAGAAAGTGTATCAAAATTAATGCTATGTCATTGACAGTCTAATAAAGAAAAGCAGTGTCAGAGGAAATTACCTATGTCAAACCCAATTTTTTTAATTGTAAGAATCACAAATCTCCAGTTTCTTTTTAGAAAATGTAAAGATGCTATTTGGTTATCCTCCTAGCATGTTTCTAATTCAGACACCTTCCTTTACCCGACAAAGAAGCTAGTTCTTGTATCTATATATAAGACACAAATATTAATGATTCTAATAGTCCTTTTCTGTTTCTTATAGCATACTACTGCATTCCTGAGATTCAGTAGTCAAGGCTATTTGGATTTTCCCAAGTCTAGACATTTTCTTCCTCTTTCTGTTAACATGTGCCCGATATTATATAGCAAGAATTCCCTACCTTGAGACAAAGCCGTGCAGAAACATCCTGATCAAAAACACCAAGAGCAATTACAGGAAGCGAAGTGAAGAATACATTGTAGAATGACATGTACCAATCATTATACGCTGGCTGACCAGAGAAAGAAGCATAGGCCTCAAACCAAAACAAAGTAAACCCAAATGTGATGTTCTTGTAGAAAAAGTAGCATACCTGCATCCACCCAAACAAAAAACACGCAGCAACACACTAATTAGCTAAAACAGCCATTTAATTGACAATTTTACATTTTACAACTTGGATGGAATAGCCTCCCCACATTTTGTTTAGCTCTCCTAAAATATTGCAATTACCTCTTCAACTAATGTGATCCTGATTGTTTACTATAAAACAAATTATGGCAAGAAATTCAGTTCAATTAAGCCCAAGTTCTGGACCGCCTATATGGATTCCTTTTCTCTAAATGACAATGTAAAGATGGATGCAAGAGTTTCAAGTTCCTTGGTTGGCCAACATTTTAAAATCTCTCCATAATGTGCAGAGACACATAATGCCAAATGCTCGTTTTCTTTTGAAGGAATTATATTCTTGGAACAAAAACCAAAAAAGCACAAATGACGAACAGCATAAAACCTCTAATTGCATGACAAAAAGCTGATTGCAAAGGGAAATGTGATTTTCATTTCTCCATATATTTAACATGCACTTCTAGAAAGATGAGAATGACTTGGGAACAAACAGTTTTACCATCATTGCTATTCGCCTGTAGCACCAGTGGCCATGTACCAGCAATAACCGTTCCAGAAAACAAAATTGAGCAATTGCAAAGTCACTTGACATCACAGCCTGCAGTTGAAGAAATAGCTGAAATCAGTAAGTAGGTCATGAGTTGATTTTGAGAAGTGTTTCAATAGAGATCATGGATGGGAGGACTATGACAGTGGTATTTGTTCAAGGAAATAGTTAATGCCTTGAGATGAGGATTGCAACTTAAAAAAGCAATGCAACTGTTAATACTAGAAATGGCAACAGGAACAATATGTGGGATAGTTTGCAAATGGAGAAGTCAGAGGCAAGGGTACATGGGAAGGGGAATTTATTATGTGACAGAGAAGGAAACAATAGCATCAATTAAGCAAATCTCGCCCACTCATTCCCTTTTTCCACATGATCTGGTTTTTAGACAGCAAAAAATTTGTTCCTTTTCAACAATACAAAAGGTTTCTATGGCCACCTATGATCAAGCTTGTGAGGAGATAAATAGACAGGAAATAACGTCACCAACTTGACATACAGATGATTAAACTGCATATTCGTAACCATCAAGCAATGGACTCCGCCAAAGCTCAATTTCTCTAGTTAATTTTATGAAATCTAAAGCTGAACTTTTCATATATTGAGTACTTTGCTGAAGCTGAAGATTTGAAGAAGGAAATTGCTAAATGGAAAGCTGTTTAATGGCCAAGTCATGGAGTTCTGGTCCCACAAAACAAAGATCCTAGGGAAGGAGATCTAAACCACAGGTTGAACCATTTAATTTTGAGTTCTAAACCCAATGGATCAGTCACCAGATCTTTCCTCACACTCAAAACTTGTAACAACATCATGCCACAACCGAGCTTGTATTACCACTTTAAACAGCCATAAGAAATGGTTAAGAACTTCAAGATTAAAATGAAAATAGACAAGTCAGCACAAATTCATGCATAACAGTTACACATAGAGCTAATATCAGAAAAAGAAAGCTAGTATTTCATAGTCCATAATAAATATTTTTGATGCCATATTAACATGGAACACACATCTATTTAATTGACAAGGGATGGCATCAAAGATAATATGTTGTGGAGCTATATCAAGTAAATGGAATTTAAGCTTAAATTCTGAATGGTATTGAGAATAGAAAAAATTTAACCACACATGTGGATTTTTTAAAGAATATGTAATATTGACCTCCATTCCTTCAACACCGCTAATGCCAACTCCAATATCAGCCTCCTGAAGCATGCTGACATCATTCCCCCCATCACCAATTGCCAATGTTGTTTTACTAGAATCCATTTTCACCAGTCTCGTGACCTGCATATCTTCTATACTCTTCTTAGATTTTTTACATTAATTGCAACAAAAAATGTCAATTTTTAGCAAACAAATCATTAAAATGAGCATGATTATGATGCTTACAAGAGCTTTTTGTTTGGGAGTGGACCGACAACATAGAACAGAAGCACAAGCAAGTGCAAGATTCAAAAAATTCTTCTCCAGCTTGTTGTCCAGCGCAAAAGCCAAGGACTTCCCCTCAACCACCAAACCAAACTCATTTCGGCCTTCTTTAGCAGAATCAACTTGAATTTTTCCATCTTCTAACTGCTTTTGAACACTTTGAAAAGAAGCCTGACATGATAAAATATTTCAGACTTTGCAGAATCTGAAAAATAAATTAATCCACTTTCTAGAATCCTATACCTTAGAAATAGCCTCCATGTCCCCTTGCCTTTCCAGGGCTTTAATTTCTGGCAAGTCTAGTGTGATGATAATCAGTTTCATCCCTTCTCTTAGTAGACTACAAGCATACCTGTAAAAATCATGATAGTTATAATGTGGAAACACCCCCCAAAAAAAATCATTTGGTTACAAGCTTCACGCCATACCCAATATTTATAGCAGTTTCCATCTTATCTCCAGTTAAAACCCATATTTTAATTGTTGCCTTTGCAAGCTTATCAATACACTCTGGAACCTAACATGAAAGAATAATATCAGTTCTTATCAATCAACAAAATTATTTATGAAAAATTAAGTCTCCCTAAATAATGATTTGAGCTTTCGGTTTGGTTATGGGATACCTTCTTCTTTTCTACTGGATGAGACAGTTTACAACACTTCAAACAATGGCAGAGTAAATAGGCATGGGCCAAAACAGCTAAAAATGACAATTTATCTAGGTAATGCATTTTTTAAGTTCGGTACATACCCCTTTTTGTAGTTTGTCCTCAATAGCTGTAGCGCCAAGAAGAATTAAATCCCTTTCAATCTTATCAGCAATTTCATCCATCAACACATCTCGGTATGCAGTTACATTTGCTTTGGCATTTGAAAATTCAGCTGCCCATTCTTTGTGCTCACCTTCACCAAGCTCACGATATGCAAGTAACATGGTCCGTAAACCTGCCTCAGCAAACTTTTTTACGTGTTCCTTGGTTTTAGCCTCAAATAGTCGCCCCTCATATGAGAGCCTTTCAAAAATCACACTATATATAGACAAATAAAAGAAAAACATGATTTTAGTTGTGTGCTTCATAAACTCTATTATTAGGTCATTCTGCATCAAGATCCAAACCTGTCTGCACCCTTGCAAAGAAGCAATATCTTGTTCTCCATAGTTCTTACAATTGCAGACATCCTTTTGCGATAACTACTGAACTCTAGGATTTGAAGTATCTGGTAGACTCTGGAATATATAAACTCAGTCACATGAAATGTATATATAAAAGGAACCATAGATGTGATGCCTAAATTTGAATGATTTCCATTTAACTCCTCATTTAAAGAAATTTGGTGTACGCTGAACAATTTTTCTTTTCTGGAGAGATAGAAAGATTACACCAGAGAGAGATAGAGAGATTACTCCAGAGAGAGATACAGTATGTGCATGGGCAAACAGGGTGTGTTTGATAACATGTATCAGACACAACAGTAATATGGATACATATTCCCACTGTTCTAGTAGTTAGAAGATTTATGCCTTCCAGGAAAAAAAAGAAAAAGAAAAAGAAAAGCAAACCGCTGAAATTTACTTCAATCTTTATTGCATGAACCTTATGTATTCAGCACCTAAACTTCTTTAGATAGCAACCTATAGTAAAGGCGTAGGAAGTTTATAAATTCCCAATCTGGACTATCCATCATCCCATTTTGAAGTAGGCTTTCAGAATTCAATAGTTATGCAAACACATCTTTTTCTTGGAAATAGGAAGGACACCTTTTTCTTGTGTTTATAGATTTTTACAGTAGGATCAAGTTGACAGAAATGTCTAAAAGACAATTTTGACAACCTTGGTGCAAGGAAATGAAAAGGACAAGTTAAAAAACGTCGAACTAAAGTAGAAACGGATTTATCCTGCTGATAACTCATTGGGGGAGGTGACCAAGGAATCAAATGTCACACAGCTCAAAAAGGATGTAATTTTCCTTCCAATGAATGACTTTTCAGCATAATTAAAGATAACATAATCAATAAACTTCAGTATCTCTAATTTGAAGCAAATTGCAAAATCAATAGAATTTGTTCAGAGGCGACTATGTTTGGATGGAACAAGATAACTTAACAATTTTTTATCCTAATTACCATGGATGGAAATGAAGTAACACATTGTACCTGAAAAGCTCACCTGGTAACTTTTTCACCATTAACCAACTCATGCAATGATATGCTTGATTGTTTCCTTTTAAACAACTCAAAGCCAATCTCCCTTGCAGCTATGACAAAGGCTGCTTCATCTGGGGATTCGGCTTCATAAGAAATTTCACCTGTTTCTTTGTTTCTCTCAGGAACTGCTGTGTTGCAGACTGCTAAAATTCGGAAGAACTTCTGTATGACATCTGAATGAGGTTCATTAACCCACTTTCCATTCATTATACGTTCATCTCTGAAGTTGAATCCCTTGATTGAATTTCCTGAGTTTCTAGTATCATCAGCTTCCAGTGGCCCGTCACCTGCTATCCTCGCCACGGCCCTTTCTACTTCTGTCATACCATAGCCATAAGCAACTCCTGCTATAGAACATTTGACAAATTCCATTGAGTTGCATGTCAATGTACCAGTTTTGTCAGACATTATGTATTCAACCTGCCCAAGCTCCTCATTCAAATTAGATGTGCGTGCTTGTGCAGGCTTGTTGGTTTCCTTATAGTACATATCCTGATCTTGGTTAATGAAAATGCTTTGTAAAACCTTTACAATTTCAATTGACACATACAATGATATTGGTATCAGATATCCATACAGCATAAGTCCTGTCAAGAAATGAAAAAATGCAGATATTGGTGCTCTTTTGGGGTCAAAAAACACAGTTGTGTCATCTGGTCGAAGATACCACCTTCTAAATCTCCCACCTCTAAAATCCTTCGTAGTCTCAATTCCAAAAAATATTGATCCAATAAATGATATCAAAACCAACATACTGAAAAGGAGATAAACTATCTTGTCCATTCTCCTCTCAATTTTACTCCTCTTAGAAGGGGGGGGATCTACTGCATTCTGCATCACTTTTGTGTCATGTCCCGTGAAAATAACCACACCATAGATGAATTCAGTGTTCCTGAGTTTGGAATCTCTTAAAAGAATCTGCCGAGGTAAAAGTGGGTAATCATATCCGTTATAGTACAATGTTCCAACAAAGGAATAAAGCTTCTCATTCGGGTCCTCACACTTAATCATGGCCATAAATTTCTTCAAGGATTCTTCTTCACGTAGGGAGGATGTCACCTCTAAGGCATGCTTCAATTTTAAATCAGTCTCTCCATCAAGATTCATGGTCTCAACATAACAAATTCCATCCTCATAGCTTGATGAAAGCAGAAGCAGATCAGCAGGAAAATACTCATCCTTGGACACCTTAACAATGTCTCCAACTCGGAGTTTCTTCCATCTGGTCTCATGGAAGGTAGAATTTTTATGATACACTTTGACCCTTCTATTGTTAGCCTCTATATCCTGAAACCATTCAAAGATCAGTCTAGTATGAATGAATCACTGAGGAATTGTTTTTTGGAAGGGATGAACACATGCAATAACAGTACAACAATTTGATGGAGCCTGGTAAATTGAATGAGAACACATATGAACCAAGTGAAAATTACAAGAAAAAAATGGATTTAGCCAGCATGCAAGTTTATAATCAGCGTTTGAATAATACCAAAAAAAAAAACCAACCCATTATTACATAAACTGGTGGTTTAAACATATAAATATGCACATATTGAATGAAGGCATTTGAAGGCATGTATTTATTCCCCCACACCCAGATGCCACCCCAAATTATGTGTGGAAACTGGCAGGGTAGGATGGTGGATTATATATATAAATATGCACAACTGATGACAAGAAACTGAAGTCTTAAATAATAAATTTGTTGACAGAGCACCAATGCTAAAAAGATGCAAGGAATTTGTTATCTGAAAGGGTATTTATAAAAGGACTGTTAGTTTAGAAATGTATGTATGCTATGTAACTAAGAAGCTATTACATTGTGATGCATATAAATCTTGAACCATGTATGACTGTCGAGGAACTAACTAGCACCAGAGCAACCAGCAATGCCATAATCATAACTTGTCTGACAGATCCAAAAGTAGATCAAATACAACTCTTGATATCTTGATTTAAGGAGAACAATAGGCACTAGAAGAATATACAAAAAATTTACCTCATAAATATTCTGCAACTATGCATATAACTTTTGTCTCGTGATACCAGTTACAATGGAAAAGAATCCAAAGAGCTGACCCCTGTGAATTTGGGACCAAAGTTTGTGGGTGGAATTATGTAAGCTAGAATGCCACTGAAATAGTCTCTCCCTATTTCATTTTCTCCATCACAAAATGCAATGTGTTTCTTTTCAACAAGGCTGCTTGTTGCACTTTCAAAGTATATAAATATCCAACTCTTCTTTCAATTTCTATGAAAGATCAATGGTGCTAGGGCCACTGCTTAGTTAGTCAAGGGGTGAAGAAGGAGCTCAAGCAAGATTCTAAGTTTAAAAGTCATCCATGAAAAGAAGAAGAAGAAGAAGAAGAAGGATATCATTACTAGAGAAACAAGAAAAAACTCAGTTACATAGTCTTCAGAAACAACAATAATAAATAAGCAAATGAAGCTAGTTAACAGTTTTAACTAAATGTATATATTTGCTTTCTAGAATTTAAACAGATAAATATAACATTTAATTTCTCAATCCTAATCCATAATTGAAAAGGGCCTCTACAGTCATTGATCCTCATATCCTATACAAATTATACTCATGTGTCAGAATAAATCTTAGATGGTCTAAGACTATGCAGACTGCAATTTCTCAACAGGGGAACCAAAACTTTGAGTTCACTTCATCATTAAAGCCCGCACAAAGAAATGCACAGCACACCAACAACCACAGGGTGCAAAGAAATGAAAAAAAAAGAGAGAGGGAGGGAGAAAAAGCAAAATTACCTGCTTTCTTCGCCTCCAATCTTCGATACCTTCTTTGGCCATGGTGGCTCCAATCACCACAAGCAGAGGTACAGCAACACTAGGTGCCGTATAGGGGGCTAAAGGACTAAACGAAACACAAGCTACAACAAGAAAGTAAAAATTTGCAACCCTCCTAAACTGCTCAAACAAAGACTTTGGAATAAAATTAAGCGCAGTATACTTGGTATTTGATACATAATTTCCCCTATAATTAAGCTTAATAGCCTCTGGATTATCAGGGTCATTGCAATAAACCACCCTAGAGTATCCCTTTTGCCCAATTAGACCATGATTTTCACTAGGCTGAGATTTAAAGCACGAGAATGGTAATAACTTGCTAAAATGCAAGCCCTCTCTCATAGTCATTTTGTGGCCTAATCTTCAATTGTGCCCCTTTAATTTTCCCAGAAAGAAAATGAGAACAAATCAACTCCCCCTAAGTATATATCCACATTAATGTCATAACTATTATAAACAACCAAAACACAAGATATAGACACCCGTTATTCTACTCTTTTTGATGAATCTTCGAGAGAGAAAAAGGAACTAGCAAGCAAACGATTGACACGCAAACAAGCTCAATATGCTTGTAATTCTTACATGCACGGAAAGTAGAAAATTCCTTACGTGCTTCTATTGAAAATTCCTTACTTTCAATAGAGGCGAGAGAGATCTCTTACTTGTACATTGAGACAAACAGAGAGATGTGAAATTTGTTAGTAG
>Ga0307509_10012169_pt1 | contig 10321 bp, 11 predicted proteins | sample 10_EM_MG_FD_202245 | JGI IMG/M metagenome (GOLD analysis project Ga0307509, IMG submission 202245) | Populus trichocarpa ectomycorrhiza microbial communities from riparian zone in the Pacific Northwest, United States - 10_EM | ecosystem: Host-associated > Plants > Roots > Unclassified | place...
CACCATCAGCACGTCCACCAGTTTCAGGGCTTCCTTCAGCTCATTGAGCTTGATGTCCATCCAGAAGTTCATGGTATCCATTACAATCAGCTTCGGGCGTTTCTTCATCTGCTGGATCACCTTGATTTGGATGATGGGGTCGAGGTTACCGAGCATCAGGAATTCCGCGCCCTGGTAGCTATCGGGCACTACGGGGTTGAAATCGGCCAGCACGTTGAGGTCCGTCACCAGGGTGTCGCGGCTGTTCATATCCAGGTGGTATTTGCCGCTCCAGAAAAAGGATTTTTTGTCGGCCACGGTTTCCACGCCATCCAGCTGCACGCCGCGGCGTTTCAGCTCATTGAGCTCTTCGGGGGGGAAATCATAGCCTATAATAGACACCTGCTGGATGGGCTGCACAAAATTGCCGGCCGCATACGCAACATAGGTGGCCGAGCCGCCCACGATACTATCGGTTTTGCCAAAAGGGGTTTCAATTGCATCGAAGGCCATGGTGCCTACTACAATTACAGACATAATACGGTAATTATTAAATGGATAAATATTGTTTTATGGCAAGATAGATCGTCAAAAAACCGGGCAAACCTACAGCATTTTTTCTGGTTATCATTGCTATTGAATAGGATTTATCCCTATCTTTTCCCCCTGATTTAACCCAAAATACGGCTTGCATGAAAAAGTTCTTTAAAGCCCTGCTGTTCATTGTTGCAACGGTGATCGTGCTGGTAGCCATCGCCGCCACCTATATTTCCTTCCGTACCATCCCAAAATATACCCCTGAAAAGAAAGATATTACAGTAGCCATCACGCCCGAACGCATAGCGCAGGGCACGAAGCTGGCTTCCATGCTGTGCAAGCACTGCCATTACAACGAGCAGACCGGGAAATTCACCGGCCGCGAAATGACCGAAGTACCCATGTTCGGGAAAATCTTTTCGAAAAACATCACGCATGGCGGCATCGGAAGCTGGACCGACGGCGAGCTGGTTTATTTTATCCGCACCGGCGTAGGCAGAGACGGCCAGTACGTGCCCATGTATATGCCCAAGCTGATCCATATTTCGGATGAAGACCTGAACTCCATCATCGCCTTCCTGCGGTCCGACAATGCCTGGGTGCAACCCGATACCACCCACCAGCCGGCAACACAGCCTTCTTTCCTCACCAAATTCCTGGTAACCATAGGAGCGGCCAGGCCCTTCCCTTATCCCACCGCCGTTATTGGGGGGCCCGACACCACCGATAAGGTGAAATGGGGTAAATACATCGCGGTAGAGCAGATGGAATGCTATGCCTGCCACTCGCAGGATTTTGCGAAAAACGACTACTTCACTCCCGAAAAATCACCCGGCTATTTTGCCGGCGGCAATAAAATGTTCGACAAGCAGGGCCATGAAATGCATACCCTGAATATTACCGCCGATAAGGAAACCGGCATCGGCGGCTGGTCGGAAGACGATTTTGTGAAGGCTGTACGCTTTGGGCAGGTGCCCGGTAACCAGCCGGCGCTGCGCTATCCCATGATACCCTATGCTAACCTGACGGATGACGAAGCGAAGGCTATTTTTGCGTACCTGAAAAGCATCCCGGCAATTACCAATAAAGTGGAACGCAAGTTTTATGAATAAACAGCCCTAATTTTACCGGGCTAATCTACTCTTGACTGTATGGCAAAAATCCGACAACGTAAAAACAGTACCCGAAAGGAGACGATCATTGAAACGGCCGCCCGCCTTTTCAGGGAACGAGGCTTCAGCGCCACTTCGATGCGCGACCTGGCCGAACAGGTGGGCGTGGAAGCCGCCAGCCTGTATAATCATATCAGCTCCAAGGCAGAGATTCTCCAGGAAATATGCTTTAAGGTGGCCAACCAGTTTACCCAGCATATTGAAAAAGTGGATGCCAGCGAACTCAGTGCCCTTAAAAAAATTGAGGAGATCCTGCGCTTTCAAATCAGGCAGATGCTCAACAACTACGAGGAGGTGTATGTAACCGACCGCGAATGGAAGCACCTTACCGACCCCTACCTGAGCAATATACAAAGCCAGCGCCGGCTTTACCGCCAGCGTATCGCCTCCATTATAGAGGATGGCATCCGTAAAAACGAAATTAAAAACATCGATGCCCCCACGGCCGTATTGATCATACTGCATGCCGTGAGCGGGCTGGAAAGCTGGCACCGCAGCAAACAGAAAATCAGCGGCGACAAGCTGGAAGAAAATATGGTGACCATCCTGATCGGTGGCCTAACAAATAAATAATAAGCAGTACCGTGGCTACTCATTTCCATGCGCTCCGTATAAAGGACGTTCAGTTAGAAACTCCCGATTGCGTTTCCATCGCCTTTGATATACCGGACGACCTGATAAACGAATTCCGTTTTACCCAGGGACAGAATATCACGCTTAAAACCATGCTCAACGGGCAGGAAGTGCGCCGCTCCTATTCCATTTGCAGCGCTGTGCCCGAGAATGAGCTGCGGGTAGCGGTGAAGAAAGTAGATAAGGGGCTGTTCTCCACGTTTGCCAATCATTTATTAAAGCCCGGTGATACGATTGAGATACTCCCCCCCACAGGGCGTTTCTTTACTACCTTGAATCCTGCCCATAAAAAGAACTACCTGGCTTTTGCGGCGGGCAGCGGCATCACACCTATTTTATCTATCATCAAAACCACGCTGGCAACAGAGCCGGGCAGCAGCTTCACCCTGGTGTATGGCAACCGCAACCGTGCTTCCATCATCTTCCGCGAGCAACTGGAAGCGCTGAAGAACCGTTATACTACCCGCTTTGTATTGCACCATATACTAAGTCGCGAAAAAACGGATGCCGAAATCAACCATGGCCGCATCAATAAAGACAAAAGCCTGCAACTGGGCGAGAAGCTGATTGATATAAAAGGCATGGATGAAATATTCCTGTGCGGGCCGGAAGAGATGATTTTTTCGGTGAAGGAAGGATTGGAACAGCAGGGTATCCCGGCTTCGAAAATTCACTTTGAATTGTTTACCACGCCGGGGCAGAAAACAAGTATTGCTTCAACAGGCACTGCCGGCGCTGCGCCTGCCACCAGCGGCAAGACCAGCAAAGTAACCGTTAAGCTGGATGGCATTGCGTTCGATTTTGACTTGCCTTATGATGGCATGGCCATACTGGATGCTGCATTGCAGCAGGGCGCTGATCTTCCATATGCCTGTAAGGGCGGTGTGTGCTGCACTTGTAGGGCAAAACTTACAGCGGGTCAGGTAATGATGGATAACAACTATGCGCTGGAGCCGGAAGAGGTGAAAGCGGGCTTTGTACTTACCTGCCAGTCGCACCCGAGAACGGAGAGCGTAATGATTGATTTCGACCAGAAATAAATTTTATTAAATATTTATGCCCTTTGTCTCAATAAGGGAATGAACGTGTCGTTAACAGGGCATCTTAACCAATGCCCCAGTTCATGAGAAACCCGTATTTATCGCTGCTGCGAACGTCGTGGAGATATGCAAAGAGAGATCGCAAGAAGCTGTTGGTTATCTATGGCATGTTTCTTTGCGCCAACGTCCTTTTATCGCTGAATCCCCTTTTACTTGGCTGGTTTGTGGGCAAGGCCCAGAAAGATACCACGCATATATTTGCCTATGCGGCAATGTATGTGGGCAGTTATTTTATGCTCAAACTGGCCCAATGGTGCTTTCACGGCCCGGCCCGTGTGATGGGACGCACCCTTGCCTTTAATATGAGCCGCAACTTTATGGAGGAGAAATACCACCAAACGCTGCACCTCACCGCCAAATGGCACCAGGACAACCACAGCGGGGCTACCATCAACCGCATCAGCAAAGCCTATGGGGCGCTGCGTGGCTTTTTTGATGCCGGGTTCAATTACATCTATACATTCAGTAAATTCATATTTTCCCTGACCGCTATTCTGCTGTTTTCACCGCTTTTCGGGTCCATCGCCGTGGGATTGGGCGTCATTACCATATGTGTTATTGCCCGGTTCGATAAATCGTTTATCAAAACGCTCAATGAGGTGAATGAAAAAGAACACGAGGTCAATTCCAACCTGTTCGACAGCCTGTCGAATATACGCACCGTCATTACCCTGCGCCTGGAAGCCAGCATGGAAAAAGGATTGCTGGGCAAACTGGTGACGATGGTGCGCCCCTACCGAAAAAACTCGGTGGTAAACGAATGGAAATGGTTTGTGGCGGATATGATGGTTACGCTGATATACTGTGTGATTGTGCTGGGCTTTGTGTACCAGCACTGGGTGCCCGGCACGGTGTTTTATGTAGCGGGGCTGGTAACGCTGCTGGGCTATGTAAGCCAGTTTACCAGCGTTTTCCAGAACGTGGCCGGCCAGTATACCGACCTGGTACAGTTTAACACACACATCGAGGGCGCGGCAAATATCACCGCTGAATATAACAAAAGACACCGCGGGGATGCGCCGCTTGCCTTGCCGGCGAAATGGCAATCGCTGCGCATCCGTGACCTGGATTTTTCCTACAAGCCCACCCATGATCAGCAAGGGGCGCCCCAGCACCTGCACAACCTTGACCTGCACATTCAACGGGGCAGCAAGATTGCCCTTATCGGCGAAAGCGGCAGTGGAAAAAGTACCCTGATGACGCTTTTGCGGGGACTTTATATGCCCGATAAGGAAGCAGACATAACGGTAGACGGGCAGCAATACAGCCTCGAAACGGTGCATGAATCAACCACCCTGTTTCCGCAGGAACCGGAAATATTTGAGAATACCATCGACTACAACATCACGCTCGGCCTGCCCTGCAGCCCGGAAGAAATGGAGCGCGTGTGTGAAATAGCCCATTTCAATGAGGTGATCCGCGAAATGCCGCAGGGCCTGCAAACGGATATCCGTGAAAAAGGGGTGAATTTATCGGGCGGCCAGAAACAGCGCCTGGCATTGGCAAGGGGTATCCTGGCGGCTAAAGACAGCGAGGTGATACTGCTCGATGAGCCTACCAGCAGCATAGACCCCGGCACGGAAGCACGTATCTATGAAAGGTTGTTTGCCGCGTTTCACGACAAGGCGGTGATATCTTCCATCCATCGCCTGCACCTGCTGGATAATTTTGATTATATCTATCTGCTCGACAAGGGGAAAATAATGGAAGAAGGCTCCTATAACTACCTGCTGGAACACAGCGAACGGTTCAGGACGATGCTGAACTACCAGAAAATGCACCCGGTAAGGAAGCTGGCGGTATAAACAGCTCACTAACACCCGTTAGCGAACTCCCTGATTTATTCTTATCTTTGAAGGGATTAAACTGAGTTTCATGCCCGTAACAGATTTGGAAAAAGTCTTCCAGGACAAGGTTGACAAAGAAATTAAGATCGAACCGCGCGACTGGATGCCGGATAAATACCGGCAAACGCTGATCCGCCAGGTATCGCAGCACGCCCACAGCGAAATAGTGGGTATGCTGCCCGAAGGCAATTGGATAAGCCGCGCGCCCTCGCTTCTCCGCAAGGCCATCCTGATTGCCAAAGTGCAGGATGAGGCAGGGCATGGACTGTACCTCTATTCCGCTGCCGAAACACTGGGCATCAGCCGCGAGGAGATGATCGACCAGCTGCATTCGGGCAAGGCCAAATATTCTTCTATATTCAATTACCCCACCATCACCTGGGCCGATATGGGCGCCATCGGCTGGCTGGTTGACGGCGCGGCCATCATGAACCAGGTGCCTTTGTGCCGCACTTCGTATGGCCCCTATGCCAGGTCCATGGTGCGCGTGTGCAAGGAAGAAAGCTTTCACCAGCGCCAGGGTTTTGAAATACTGCTGGTGCTGAGCAAAGGCAGCGAAGCGCAAAAGCGCATGTGCCAGGACGCTATTAACCGCTGGTGGTGGCCTTCCGTGATGATGTTTGGCCCCGCCGATGAAGCATCGCCGCACACGGCCCAAAGCATGAAATGGAAAATAAAACGTTTTACCAACGATGAGCTGCGGCAGCGGTTTGTGGATATTTGCGCCGAACAGGTAAAACTGCTGGGCATGACCCTGCCCGACCCCGATTTAACATGGAATGCCGAACGCAATCACTACGATTTCGGTCCCATTGATTGGGAGGAATTAAAAAACGTGATCAATGGCAACGGTCCCTGCAATAAAGAGCGGTTGGCCGCCCGGGTGAAAGCGCATGAAGAAGGGGCCTGGGTAAGAGAAGCGGCAGTGGCCTATGCCGAAAAGAAAAAGAAACGGGCTTCCAAAGAGGAATTGGAGGCCGCATAACATTGTATATGAAAGAGCTGATAAGAAAATATTATTATGGTGACCTGGAAGGGGGTACTTCTTCCGCGGGCGGATCTTCGTCCCCCGTTTCGGGCACCCGGGGCGGCACTGATGTGGCATGGCCCCTGTGGGAAGTATTCATCCGCAGCCGCCAGGGATTGGACCATAAGCATGTGGGCAGCCTGCATGCAGCGGATGCGCAAATGGCGATAGAAAATGCCCGGGACGTATATACACGCCGGCAGGAAGGGATTAGCATATGGGTGGTGGAATCGAAATATATCCATGCTTCCAATCCTGATGAGGCGCAAAGCCTGTATGATCCTGCCAATGATAAGGCATACCGGCACCCGACGTTTTACGATTTACCGGATGAGCTGACGCATATGTAATCACGATAAATTCTTCTTCCTTGAGCAAACAGGCACTGATAGATTACACCTTACACCTGGCCGATAACACCCTGGTACTGGCCCAGCGCAACAGCGAATGGACGGGCCACGGCCCCATACTGGAACAAGACATTGCCCTCAGCAATATCGCACTCGACCTGCTCGGGCAGGCGCGTATGCTATATCAGTATGCCGCCCGCCTGCATGGCAATGGTGCTACGGAAGACAGCCTGGCCTACCTGCGCGACAGCTGGGATTTTAAGAACTGCCTTATAACGGAGCTGGACAAAGGCGATTGGGCAAAGACGACGCTGCGCCAGTTTTTTTTCAGCGTGTACCAGTGGTGCCTGTATCGCCAGCTGCTCAACAGCAAAGACGCCGATCTATCTGCCATTGCCGAAAAAGCACTTAAAGAAGTGGCTTACCACCTTCGCTGGAGCGGCGAATGGGTGGTGCGGCTGGGAGATGGCACCGGCGAAAGCCATCAGCGCATCGCCAATGCCCTGCTGGACCTGTGGCCTTTTACCGGTGAGCTTACTACCCCTGCCGACTATGAGCAAACACTGGCAGCCGAAGGCATTGCAGCCGATCCGGCTTCTTTTAAAAATGAATGGCTCGATAAAGTAAGTACCGTATTACAGGAAGCCACCCTTGCCATTCCTTCCGGCCATTGGATGCAAAGCGGCGGTAAACAGGGAAAACATACCGAGCACCTGGGTTTTGTGCTGGCAGAAATGCAATACCTTCAGAGGACGTACCCGGGAAGTGAATGGTAGAATTAATAAGAACACCCTTCGACAGGCTCAGGGTGACAGCATCTCAATAAGGAACGACTAACGAAGATGTCCACAACTACAAACATATCAATCGAACAGCTTTGGGCTATCGTGAGCGAGGTAAACGATCCCGAAGTGCCTGTGCTTTCGGTGACCGACCTGGGCATTGTGCGTGATATAAAGCTCAACGGCGATAATGTGGAAGTGGTTATTACACCCACTTATTCCGGCTGCCCGGCGATGCAGCTGATAGAATGGGAAATCAGGGCCCGCATTGTGCAGGAAACCGGGTTGGAAAAGGAGCAGGTAACAGTGAGCACTGTGATCAGTCCTGCCTGGACCACCGACTGGATGAGCGAAGCGGGCAAAGAAAAGCTGAAAGCATACGGCATCGCCCCTCCCGGCCCGACGGCTTCGGTATGCGATATTACCCTGTTTGCAAAAGAGGAAGCGGTGCAATGCCCACGCTGCCAGTCGTACAATACCACCCTGGTCAGCCAGTTCGGCTCCACTGCCTGCAAAGCGCATTACCGCTGCAATGACTGCCTGGAACCCTTTGACTATTTCAAATGCCATTAGCATAAAAACAATATAGATGTCATCTGTTGTACTCGAAATAAAACAGGCGGTAGCCGTTATCACGCTGAACCGCCCCGACAAATTCAATTCGTTTAACCGGGCCATGGCGCTGTTGCTGCAAAAAACGCTCGACGATTGCGCTGCCGATACCAACGTGCGCTGTATTTACCTCACCGGCACCGGCAAAGCATTCTGCGCCGGGCAGGACCTGGGCGAACTGGTGGGCGAAAACCCGCCGGGCTTTGACCAGATACTAGCGGAGCATTACAATCCCATCGTATCGCGCATACGCGCCATAGACAAACCCGTTGTATGTGCTGTTAACGGTGTGGCGGCCGGTGCCGGTGCCAATATCGCCCTCTGCGCAGACGTGGTGGTAGCTACACAATCGGCTTCATTTATACAGGCTTTTTCCAAAATAGGGTTGATCCCCGACAGCGGCGGTACGTATATCCTGCCCCGTTTGATAGGCTGGCAAAAGGCCAGTGCCCTGATGATGCTGGGCGATAAGGTAAGCGCCGCGGATGCAGAACGCTATGGCATGCTGTACAAGGTATTTGCCGACGATGAATTTGCGGAGGCATCGATGAAAATAGCCATTACCCTGTCGCAGATGCCCACACAGGGATTGGCCTTTACCAAACAGGCCCTGAATGCTTCTTTCCATAATTCTTTTGAACAGCAATTGCAGGTGGAAGACAAGCTGCAGTATGCCGCCGCGTATACACAGGATTACCATGAAGGGGTGCAGGCATTCCTCGAAAAACGTACCCCTGTTTTTAAAGGAGCATAAAACAACACGCATGCAAAGCAAAGTCAGCAAAATCATCGACAAGATGATGGAGAAAGATTATTTTTCGCAATGGCTGGGCATCGAACGCCTGGAAGAAAAAGAAGGTTTCTGCAAACTGCGGATGACGCTGCGAAAAGAAATGTGCAATGGTTTTGAAATAGCCCATGGCGGCATTTGTTTTTCGCTTGCCGACAGCGCGCTGGCCTTTGCCTCCAACAGCCATGGCCGGCAGGCGGTATCCATCGAAACTTCTATCTCGCATATAAAGCCGCTGAAAGCGGGCGATACCATTATTGCCACGGCAGTGGAGCAATCGCTGACCAACCGCATCGGCAATTACTATATTGAAGTGCATCGGGAAACGGGGGAAATAGTGGCGCTCTTTAAGGGCACGGTGTTCAGAACAGAAAAAGAATGGGAGGTGTAATACGCGAATAGGGGCGAATAAGGGCGAATGATTGCGAAATGGCCAGAGGCGAACCAAACGCACTCCGCGGCACTCGCTCGCCTCTGGCCTACGGTGTACCCACATCTTTTTTGTAGCTGTTCCCTTCGTCCCGATAGGGACGTTTGGTGGGTAGCAAAGCAATGGTGCCCCCGCATCGTCCCGTTAGGGACGTTTGATGGGTTAAACATCATCAAACGTCCCTATCGGGACGAGGCCTCAGCGAAGACAATCGATCAAAAAAAAGATGTGGGTACACCGTAGGCCTCTGGCGAGTGAGTCCTGGTTGATAGCCTCCGGCTATCCCTGTGAGCCGCAGGCTTACCTCCATTGTGGCCCTCAAAAGGAAAAATGAAGCAAACGCCATTGTGTCCATTGTGAAAAAAACATTGTGCCCATTGTGGTTAAAAAGCTCGCCCGTAGGGCGAGTGGAGGGACCAGTCAAATATTGTTCATATGATTTATTCTTTCAAAGGTTTTATTCCTGTAATACATGCATCTTCATTTATCCACCCACAGGCGGCCGTAACCGGCAATGTGATCATCGGCAAAGATGTATACATCGGACCCGGTGCGGCCATCCGCGGCGACTGGGGACAAATCATCATTGAAGACGGTTGTAATGTGCAGGAAAACTGCACCATCCATATGTTTCCCGGCGTGACTGTTTTATTAAAAGCAGGGGCGCATATCGGTCACGGCGCTGTTATACACGGCGCTACCATCGGCCGCAATTGCCTTATCGGCATGAACAGCGTTATCATGGACAACGTGGTGCTGGGCGACGAATGCATCGTTGGCGCATTGAGCTTTATAAAAGCAGATGAAACATTCGGCCCGAGAAGCCTGGTGGTGGGCAACCCCGCCAAAAAGATAAAAGAGGTAAGCGATGAGATGATCGACTGGAAAACACAGGGTACCGCCCTGTACCAGGCGTTGCCAAAAGAGATGCAGGAGGAATGGATGCCCTGCGAACCGCTCAGGGAAGTGGAACCAGGAAGGCCATCGCAGGAGAAATTATATGAAACATGGAATGCAATGAATAAGAAGCCGTGATAAGCCGCACTAAGCGTAGGTTAAACT
>Ga0307509_10012172_pt1 | contig 10319 bp, 11 predicted proteins | sample 10_EM_MG_FD_202245 | JGI IMG/M metagenome (GOLD analysis project Ga0307509, IMG submission 202245) | Populus trichocarpa ectomycorrhiza microbial communities from riparian zone in the Pacific Northwest, United States - 10_EM | ecosystem: Host-associated > Plants > Roots > Unclassified | place...
GTTCGGGCGAGTACTTCATCCGCTCCAGCGCGGCGCGCCAGCTCTGCGACCGGATCGCATGGCGCGGCGCAAGCGTGCTGCAGGCGGCGCGCGACACCATCGACAACATCGGTGACATCGGCGGCGATGGCGGCATGATCGCGATGGACGGCGCAGGCACCATCGCGTTCGCCATGAATTCGAGCGGCATGTACCGCGGCTGGGTGACGAGCACGAAGCCCGCCGGAACGGCTATCTACTCGGACGAGCCGGGGCCCTGACGTCCGCTGACGTGCGCAGGTAACGGTTGAGCCAGTCGACCGTCGCGCCGTAGTAGTTTGGCCAGTCTGCGCGTGGCGTGGGCGAGCCGAAGTCGGCGCCGTGCACGCCGCCCGGAATCACCAGGAGCTTCACCGGCACGCCGGACTTGCCGAGCAGCGCCTCCATGGCGGTGGACTGTCGCAGCGGCACGAGCGCGTCCGCATCGCCGTGGATCAGCAACGTCGGCGGCGAATGATCGGTAACGTGCGCGATCGGTGACGCCGCGGCATAGGCCGCGGCCGCGGACGCCTGCGAGGGCGGTGCCTCCATGAACGAAGTGACGTACGCGATGCCTTCGACCGTGTCGATGGTGCGCAGCTCGAGCAGTGGCGCGCGCAGCACGATGGCCTGCAAGGCGGCCGACTCGCGGTTCACGGGATCGGCATCGGCAGGATTTCCGGGCGAGGCGAGCATGCCGGCAAGACCGATCAGGTGTCCGCCCGAAGAGCCACCCACGCCGCCGATGCGCGCGGGATCGATGCCGTAATCCTGCGCGTGGTGGCGCACGAAGCGGATCGCGCGCTGCACGTCGTCGATCGCGGCAGGGTAGTGGAACTGCGGCGCGGCGCGATGATTCAGCGCGAAGACCGTGTACCCGGCTGCGAGCAGCGGCGGTCCCCACAGGTTCACCTGTTGTTCCTTGAGGGGTGTCGCGCCGTAGTCGGTCGACGATTGCCAGCCACTGCCGGAGATGAAGATGACGCCCAGGCCATTGGACTTCGCCGGGCGGTGGACGTCCAGCAGCAACGCCGTGCCGGAGACCATGCCGTAGACGACGTTGCGTTCGACCGTCGTCGTCGCGGGCGCGGCGGCGGATTTTGCGGCGAACGCGAGCGGAGCGAGCACCGCGAGCAATGCGGTGGCCAGAAACGCGCGCAACGACACTAGCGCCGTCCGCCCTGGCCCTCGGCCATGACGACTTCCTCGGGCGCGTTCACGAAATAACCCTGGATGAATTGCACCCCGAGCTGCCACAGCACGGCCATCGTGTTCGCGTCCTCGACGCGCTCCGCGATGGTCTCGATCTTGTTCTTGGTGGCCTGCTCGACGAGCTTCTTGACCGCGATCTGTGTCTCGGGGTTCGCGGCGAGATCCTGAACGAGGGCGCCGTCGATCTTCACGAAATCGAGCGGCAGGCTGGTCAGCAATTTCCCGGGGTCGCGACCGGAGCCGAATCGTTCGAACGCGATGCGGAAGCCGAGCTTCTTCAAGGCGCCGAGCTGCGCGAGGCTCGCGGTCATGTACTGCTCGGCAATGGTCTCGGTGATCTGGAAGCAGAGACGCGCGGGCACGTGAGTTCCGTTGGCCAGCTGCGTCTTCAGCCATTCGACGAAGCCATTGTCGAGCACGCTGTCTTTCGAAAGGCGCACGAACAGACAGCCGGGTTTTTTCTGCGCCGCGAACGACAGCGATGCGCCCACGACCCAGCGGTCGATGTTCTTGAGCAGGTCGTTGCGCTCGGCGGCCGCCATGAACTCCGCGGGCAGGACTTCCTTGCCTTGATGGTCGAGCATGCGCACCAGCACGTCGAACATGTTCGGATCTTCGCCTTGCAGGCTCGCGACCGGCTGCTGCACGAGGCGGAAGCGGTTCTCCATGAGCGCCGTCTTGATGTGCTTCACCCAGATGCGGTCGTACGCCTGGACGCGCGTATCGGAGTCCGCCTTGTCGAGGTGGTAGATCTGGTTGCCGCCCTGGCCGCGCGCGCGCCGCACGGCTTCGAGGACGTCGGATATGACGGCGTCGACGCTCGAACCCGTCGTCGGCACCGCGGTGATGCCGATGGTGCAGCTCGAGTGCACGGTCTTCTGTCCGAAGGTCGATACGTGCTGCGAGAAGCGCTCGAGTACCTGCTCGGCCCAGGCCTCGACGTCGTGCGAATTGCCGCGCTCGATCAGCGCGAGGACCGAGACGCCGGCGAAGCGGCCGGCGATGTCATTGGGGCCGAGATGGGACTTGAGCAAGGCCGCGTATTCGGCGACGAGCTGTTCGCTCTTCTGCGCGCCGACGTCCTTCTCGAGCTCGGCGAACTTGTCGGGCCGAACCAGCGCCATGAATCGCACGCCGCCCGCCGGCGGCGCGCCGACACGGATGCCGATCGCGTCGAGCAATGGCCGGCGCAACAGGAAGCCGGTGGTGGCATCGCGCTTTACCGCGTCGGTGAGCTCATTGGTGAGTTGGCGTTCATCGCGTTTTTTCGCGGGCACCATGATGCGCACGCAGGGTTCGTTCTCGAATTCACCGGGCGTGAGCACGAGATCCATCTGGAATTGCGTGCCGTCGCCGAGCAACGCGGTGACCTTCAGCGGATGGTCGGACCACTTGCCCTGGCCGCAGGCGACCAGCGCACCCTTGAGGGCGGCGTGCGAGCGGTCGTCGAAGAGATCCATCAGCGGCTGACCGACGACGGCATCCTGATCTTCGTAGCCAAACAACTCGAGCCAGGTCTGGTTCGCATCGACGGCGATGCCTTCCTGCACCTGCAGGATTGCGTCGTTCGAACGTTGCAGGACCGACTGCAGCTGACGGCGATAGTCGCTGGCGGACTGCAGCGTGGCGTTGAGCGCGCGCTCCAGCCGAAATGACCGCAGCTCGCGCGACAGGACCGCCTGCACGCGTTCGGTGGCCGACAGGGAAATCACGTCGCGGGCGCCGAGCCGCATGCCCAGCGCGATGTCGGTTTCGGAGATCTGGGGCCGGACCAGCAGCATCGGCACTTGCGGCGCGAGCTGGTCGCGCACGGTCGCAGCCTGTCGGGTGTCGGCTTCGGAGGTGTAGGCGCAGACCAGGAGTTCGGGGTTGAGCTGCTCGAGTGCCTCGCCCAGATCGCGCACCGCGGGGATCCAGGTGCAATGCACGGGTTCACCCGCCTTGCGCATGAGGCTGTTGATGAACTCCGATGGTTCGCGTTGCGGCGAAAAAACGATGAGCGGAACGGCTGAATTGTCCGTCAAGTGATTCCCCGGGTGTGGCACAGGTGGCGCGCCACCTTCAAACAAGCGGCGGCAGTTTAGCATCGACCCCCTTGGGGTTCCGTTGAGAGACGGGTCACATTCCGGCGCCCGGCTACACGGCCCGCATCCAAACCCCGGCTTCGCGACATCCATGCGGGGTCAGAAGAAGAGGAGGAACTCACATGCGAACCTTGTTTCCAGCCCTGATCGTCTCGCTGTCGCTGGCGGCCGACGTTCACGCGGCGCAAGCGGCCCCGGTGGTGGAGAGCGTGCCCGACGAAACACCGGTCCGGCTCGGTGAGGGTGTGGAGTTGCCGCGCCCGGTGTACCGGGAGCTCGCGGCGCGAGAAGACGGCTGGGCCATCATCGAGCGCATGCAGCAACGCGCCGCTGACAGTCGCCGCTTCGAGGGCATGCCGCATCTCATTCTGATCTTCGTGTTCGTCCTGGCGTTCTTCTGGTCGGCGATGTTCTATTACAACCGCAAGCACGCGCGGCTGCATCGCACGATCCAGCTCATGCTGGAGAAGGGTCAGCCGTTGCCGCCGGAGATCCTGCGTGCGGCCGAGCAACTCGACGCGGGTAGTGAGTCGCCGCCATCCGCGCCGACGCCGGCGTGGGCCTCGAACCTCCTGTGGGGCGGCATCCTGTGGATCACGGTCGGCGTCACCGGCATCGTCTATCTATGGATGCGCGGCAGCGACGCGTGGCCGTGGGGATTTGCGGCCGTCGCCTATGGCGTGGCCGCCGTTTTCACGGCGTACCGGAAGCGCGCGGTCGCCTGAACGGTCGCGCATCGATGGAGCCCGCATCGATGGAAATGGACGCGCTGCTCATCGCGCGGGTCCTGCGGAACGACGACCGCGTGGCCTTCGGCGAGCTCGTGCGCCGGCACCAGGGCGCGGTGCGGGGCTTCTTGCGCCGCATGCAGGGAGCGAGCGGCGATTTCGCCGACGACCTCGCACAGGAAACGTTTCTCAAGGCGCATCGTTCGCTCGCGCACTTCCGCGGCGACGCCTCGTTCGTCGCCTGGCTGTGCGCCATCGCGGCAAACGAATTGCGCGCCGAGTGGCGACGGCGCCGGCGGCGCGCAGATTTCCTCGAAGTGTCGGTTCACGAATTCGTCGGGACGGTGGATGCGGTCGGCGGTGATCTCGATCTCGCGGTTGCGCTCGCGCAATTGCCGGAGACCCAGCGCGCTGCGCTCGCGCTGTGCTTTGAACACGGACTCACGCACGAGGAGGCCGCGGCAGTTCTGCAATGCCCGGTCGGTACGTTGAAATCCCACGTGGCGCGCGGCAAGCAGCGCCTGCGCGCTCTGCTCGAACCAGGAGAAGCCGATGTCCACGCCAGACAGTGACGATGTCATCGAGCGGCGGTTGCGCGACCAGGGCCTGCGGCCGGCAGACGCGGTTTTCACGCGGCGAGTGCTCGATGCGCTACCGCGGCGCACCCGGCGCATGGATTGGCCGCTGCAACGCAGTTTCGCGATCACCACGCGGGTGGGTGTCATGCTGGCCCTCGTCGTGGCGGCGGAACGCGGTTATCGGCTCCTGGGTGGCGGGCCGGAAGCGTTGTTGGTCGTCCTGCTCGCGCTGCTCCCGGCGTTCGCAGCGGCGCAAAGCCTGTGTGGAGCGCTGGTTCCGGTGTCGACGCTCCGGGTTTTGATCCGTTCGGCGCGCAATTGGCGTTGAGGGAGGGCCGCCGGTATCATGCGCGGTCTTTTTTGCAGGCCCAAACGGGATCCCCCAAATGTCCACTTATTCGATGAACGAAATCCGCGGCGGCATGAAACTCCTCATCGATGGAGATCCGTATTCCGTCATCGAGAACGAGTATGTGAAGCCCGGCAAGGGCCAGGCGTTCAATCGAGTTCGCGTGCGCAACCTGCGCACCGGCCGTACGGTGGAGAAGACCTATCGCTCGAGTGAGTCCATCGAGGGCGCCGACGTCATGGATTCGGAGATGCAGTATCTCTACAAGGACGGCGACTTCTGGACTTTCATGAATCCCGAGAACTACGAGCAGCTGCAGGCTGGCGAGTCCGCGGTGGGTGAAGTCGCGCAATGGCTCAAGGACGGCACCGTCTGCATCATCACCTTGTGGAACGGCGTGCCGCTGGTGGTGACGCCGCCGCCGCACATCGAGCTCAAGGTGATCGAGACGGATCCGGGTCTGCGCGGTGACACCGCGACCGGCGGCCAGAAGCCGGCCAAGCTCGAGACCGGCGCCGTCGTGCGCGTGCCGCTGTTCATCAATGAAGGCGAGATCGTGCGCGTCGACACGCGCACCGGGGACTACATCTCGCGCGGCAAGAATGCTTAGCGAAGACCGCGAGTCTTCTAGTTAACGAACGCCGGCGCCATCTTTCAAGGATGGGCCGGCGTTTCTCATTGTGGGGCGCTGCTACTGAAGAGAATCGACGAAGATCTTCGCCAGAGCCTCGAGGCCGTGCGCTTCGACGGCGCCGAAGCGAGCGTGCAGCGGGCTGTCGAGGTCGAGCACACCGAGCAGTTCGTCACCCCGCAAGAGCGGAACCACGATCTCCGAGTTCGAAGCCGAGTCACAGGCGATGTGGCCGGGGAACGCGTGCACGTCCTCGACGATCACGGTGGTGCGGCGTGCCGCGGCGGTACCGCACACGCCCTTGCCGATGGCGATCCGGACGCAGGCCGGCTTGCCCTGGAAGGGGCCCAGAACCAGCTCGCCACTCTTATATAAGTAGAACCCGGCCCAGTTGAGCCCCGGCAGGGCATCCCAGATCAGCGCCGCAGTATTGGCGGCGTTGGCGATGAGATCCCGCTCGCCGTGCAACAGCGCCGCGAGGTCGCGCGCCAGGTCGCGCCAGGCAACGTCGGTGTCCTTGAAATCGTAGGTTTGTGCGGCGTACGTCGACATCAGGCGCGCTCCACGGGAAAGGCCAGTACCTGGTCGATATTGGTCGCGCCGGTGGCCAGCATCAAGACGCGATCGAAGCCGAGCGCGACGCCGGCGCAATCCGGCAGCCCGGCATCCAGCGCGGCCAGCAGGTGCGGATCCAGCGCCGCGGCCGGCAAGCCTCGCAGCGTGCGCTGCCGCAGATCTTCCGCGAAACGCTGGCGCTGTTCGGCGCAACTGGCGAGCTCGTGGTAGCCATTCGCGAGTTCGAGCCCGCGGAAATAAAGCTCGAAGCGCAGCGCCAGGCGCGAATCCGCGGGATCGAGCCGGGCGAGTGCCGCCTGCGACGCGGGGTAACGATGCAGAAAGGTGAGGGCGTTCGCACCCAGTGCGGGTCCGACCTGGGCGCCGACGATGAGGTCGAGGAGCTCATCGCGGCTCGCGGTCCCGGCTTGCGCGGCGTCGAAGCCAAGCGCGCGCGCGGCGCCGCGCAGTGGCGCGACATCACCGAATGGATCGAGGTCCGCGTGACGCCGCAACGCCTCCACGTAGGACACGAACTCGACCGGCACCCCGGCTCCGGCCGCGCCTAACAACCCGCGCACCAGCGCCGCGACCTCGTTCATCAGGTCTTCGAGAGAGAAACCGAGCCGGTACCACTCGAGCATGGTGAACTCGGGGTTGTGCTGCCGGCCACGCTCGGCACCGCGATATACGTGGCAGAACTGGTAGATGTCGCCCGAGCCCGCCGCGAGCAGGCGCTTCATCGCGTACTCGGGCGAGGTGTGCAGCCACATCGGCCGCGGATGTCCCGGCGCGTCGACGCGGATGCTGCCGAGATTCACGTCCGACACCGGGGCGTTCACGAGTGCCGGTGTCTCCACTTCGAGCACGTTGCGCGCGCGAAAGAATTCACGCGACCAGGAGAGGCACTCGGCGCGTCGCCGCAACGTCTGCAACGTCGCGGTCGGCCGCCAGGCGGCGGAGTCGCTCATCCGGCGGGATGCCAGGGGTGCAGGGTACCGATGCGTTCGCCCATGCGCAGCACCTTGCCCGCCGTAAGCGACGCGTTCCATTCCGCGGCTCCGGGCGGGAACAGCAGGATGACCGTCGAGCCCATGTTGAAGCGCGCCATCTCGTCGCCCTTGTTCAATGAAAGAGGGGTGAGAGTCGCCGGTGCGAGCCCATCGCCGACCGGCAGGGCCGTGACCACGCGATGTCGGCGGGGCGTCACGTCGCCGTGCCAGACGGTGGCCATGCTGCCGACGTTCAGCGCGCCGACCAGGATGATGGCCCAGGGCATTCCGCCGGAGTCGAAACCGCAGAACACGCGTTCATTGCGCGAAAACAGGCCCGGCACCAGCTGCGCCGTCGTGCGATTCACGCTGAATAGGCGCCCCGGCACGTAAAAGCTCTCGCGCAGCTCGCCCGCCAGCGCCATATGGATGCGATGGTAGTTGTACGGCGCCAGGTAGATAGTCGCGAATGTGCCACCCGCGAAGCTGCGCTCCCAGGTGCCGCCGCCGGCCAGCAGCGCGCGCAGCGTGTAGTCGTGGCCCTTGGCCTGCAGGATCCGGTCTTCGGTCAGCACGCCGGCCTCGCTCACGGTGCCATCCACCGGCGAGACGATCGCGCGCGGGTCGGCGTCGACCGGGCGGCTCCCCGGACGCAGCGCGCGCGTGAAGAATTCATTGAAGCTCGGGTAAGCGGTGGGCTCTGTCTCGACGGCATCGCTCATGTCCGGGCGGAAGCCCTTCACGAACAGCCGGATCAGCGCATTCTTGAACGCGATCGAGCGCGAGCGGGTCGCCGCCAGCACCAGGCGCGAGATCCCATGCTGCGGCAGCAGGTGCTGGAGCGCGACGAACGCGCGCCCGCCGGCGCCCGGTGTGTCGCTCATGATCGTCCACCCGCGAGGTCGCGTGACAGCCGTGCAAGGTCGCTCGTCAGCGCCGCCGCGCGAAACGGCGGCGTGAATACGGCGATGACCCGGCCTCCGGAATCCAGCGCGAAGATCGTGGCGGAATGATCCATCGTGTAGTTGCCGCCGCCGAGGTCCACGCGGCTGGACGCGACGCCGAAGTTGCGAGAGACGTCCACAATTTCGGGCGCGCTGCCGGTGAGGCCGATAAGATCGCCCCCGAATGAAGCGATGTAGCTGCCGAGTTGCGCGGGCGTGTCGCGCTCAGGATCCACGCTGATGAGCGCCACCTTGAGCCGGGCCAGAGTTTCGTCCTGTCGCGCCACCTGCTTCTGCACCTCCGCGAGGATCGCGAGCGTCGTGGGACACACGTCGGGGCAATGCGTGAAGCCGAAGAACACCAGCGTCGGATGGCCGCGCAGTATCGCTGCCGTCGCCGGAGCGCCTGTCGTGTCCACGAGCTGGAAATCCGCGAGCACTTTCGGCGTCGGCAGGAAGGTGCCCGATTCGAGCACGGGCGCGTCCGGGTTGCGGCTCATGCGCGCGAGATACGCGCCGGCGCCGGCGGCCAGCACGGCGATGACGACCACGATGATCCAGTAACGATTCGACATGCCGCGATTATTCCACAGAGCCTCCCCGGAGTCGGTGACCGCCGCGCAGTTGATCGCGGTCGTCCAGCGACGCCTGAAGCGGGCGCGCGTGTTTTACGGACACGGCACGGACAACGCGCGCGATGAAGCGGCAGCCCTGGTCTTCCACGTCATGAAGCTTGCGCCCGGCGACGCGCCGCGCGCCTTGTCGCGCCGTTCGACCGCCGCCCAGCGCGAACGCATCGGCGAGCTGACGCAGGAACGCATCCAACGGCGCATGCCGCTGGCCTACCTGACGCACGAAGCCTGGTTCGCCGGCCGCTCGTACTACGTGGACGAGCGCGTGCTGATCCCGCGCTCGCCGATCGCCGAGCTCATCGAAAAGCGGTTCATGCCCTGGATCGATCCGCGCCACGTACGTGACATCGTCGACATCGGCACGGGGTCGGGTTGCATCGCGCTCGCCTGTGCGCAGGCGTTTCCGCGCGCTCGTGTCGATGCGGTGGACATCGACCCGGGTGCCCTCGAGGTCGCGGCGATCAACCGGCGACGGCTGCGACTAACAGCCCGCGTCCAGCTGGTGGAGTCGGACCATTTCGCGGCACTCGAGCAACGTTCCTACGATATCATCGTGAGCAATCCGCCCTATGTCGGCGCGCGCGAGATGCGCGGACTACCACGCGAGTACCGGCACGAGCCGCGCCTCGCGCTCGAGTCCGGCCGCGACGGACTCGATTCCGTCGCCACCATCCTGCGCGCCGCCGGACGCCACCTGCGGCCGCTCGGTCTGCTCGTGGTGGAGGTCGGCAACACCGAGCGGTTGCTGGCCCGTGCCTATCCGAAGGTGCCGTTCACCTGGCTCGATTTCGAGCGCGGCGGCGGTGGGGTGTTCGCGCTGACGCGCGAGCAGTTGCTGAATTCGCGGGTCTGATTCACCGCAGGTCTGATCAAAAGATATGTCTGGTAACTCGATCGGCCTCCTGTTCACGGTCACCACCTTCGGCGAGAGCCACGGGCCCGCGCTCGGCTGCATCGTCGATGGCTGCCCGCCGGGTTTGCCTCTCTGCGAAGACGACATCCAGCCCGAAGTTGACCGGCGCCGGACCGGCACATCCCAGTTCGTGAGCCAGCGGCGCGAAGGCGACGTCGTGAAGATTCTCTCCGGAGTGTTCGAAGGAAAGACGACGGGAACGGCGATCGGCATCCTCATCGAGAACACCGACGCGCGCTCGCGCGATTACGACAAGATCAAGGACCGGTTCCGCCCCGGCCACGCGGACTACACCTATGAACAGAAGTACGGCTTTCGCGATTACCGCGGGGGCGGGCGTTCATCGGCGCGCGAAACCGTCATGCGCGTCGCGGCCGGCGCCATCGCGCGCAAGTATCTCGCCGAGAAGTTCGGTGTACGGATTTCCGGTTACCTCGCGCAGATCGGCGACCGGGTGATCGAGCCCGTGAAGCCGGAAGCTGCCTATGAGAATCCGTTCTTCTGCCCCGACCCGGCCCGCGTGCAGGAACTCGAAGATCTCATGTGGAAGATTCGCGGCGAAGGCGATTCGCTCGGCGCCAAGGTGACCGTCATGGCGAAAGGCGTACCGCCGGGCTGGGGCGAGCCCGTGTTCGACCGCCTCGACGCCGATCTCGCGCACGCCATGATGGGCATCAACGCGG
>Ga0307509_10012173_pt1 | contig 10318 bp, 3 predicted proteins | sample 10_EM_MG_FD_202245 | JGI IMG/M metagenome (GOLD analysis project Ga0307509, IMG submission 202245) | Populus trichocarpa ectomycorrhiza microbial communities from riparian zone in the Pacific Northwest, United States - 10_EM | ecosystem: Host-associated > Plants > Roots > Unclassified | place...
CTTAATCAATTACCTTTATAAATTTACATTCATTTATCAATAAGATTATTCCAGTGACATTAAAATAAAGGGAAAATAACTAGTTCATAAGAATAATTGATAAAAGATAACTTTTAGAAAGAAAAAATAATAATCTAAGGTGAAAATAAAATTTACCTGTTTTTTTTAACTCTAGAATAAAAAATATAATATACCTTTCTAATTTTTTTTTATTAAATATGTGTGTTTGACATTATGATAGTTTTTATAATTGAGTTTTTAAAAAATATTTTTAATTATGATTTAAAAAATAAATGTTTAACAAATATTTGTTTAAGTAAAATTACTGTGCGATTAATTTTTGCATAAAAAGTAAATCTTTACAAATAAAAAAATGTTATTTTAATCTTTCCAAACTCAAAAACTCAATATTCAAAATGCAATTAAATATAAAATCTAATAAAAGAACAAAAATTATTTAGTTAATTAAAGAACATTTTCTCTGTAACAATACCAAAAAGTCTCTAGATTTCTCTACGTGACTGATAGTTTTCGTCTTTTAATAAGAAGGAGTAGGTTCGAGCAGAGGACAAAAAGGCTGTCCCAGTAATTTAGAAAATGGCTCCAAATTAATGGAAAGTTAAGTGGGCCCCCCCCTTGTTTTCATGGACTTGACGCTCCAATCATTTCTTTCAGATTGCCTTTCCAGCCAGCAGGCATGTCTTACAAAGTGGCCCTTTGGGATCACCACCAGCTCATAAAGAAGACAAGTCAAATTGCAACAACACTTCCTTGTATTGGCTTTCTTTATGTTTGTGGCACGTTAACGACGCGGAAATTTTTTATGATTCCTAGAAGGTGGCCCCTTCTTTCCTTTTTTTGACTTTTTCTACTAAAAAAATTGATAAATAAAAATAAAAATATTAAAAATATATTTTTATCAATAAATTTTATCAACAAAAATATTCCTTTAGTATATATACTAAGAGAATTATAATAAGAAAAAAATAATTAAAACAAACCTAAAAAATAAGATGACGTGTTATTTATACCAATAGTTTTAATTTCGTCAAGTTACTCGTTGATAAATTATTCACATCTTCCTGACACTGTTCATCATGTCAATTACTAATGAAATCACCGATGGAAAATTTCGTTGGTATTTTTCAAATAACTTTGGAACTGTTCACTTTTCAATTGCATTATTAATTATTGTTCTTTACAGATGAAATCACCAACGGATTGAAAAGTCGTCGTTGTTATTTGACGGGTTTTTAAAATTTTTTTATTGAATTGAATATTTAAATTAAATATTACATATAAAATCACCGACGGATTGAAAAGTCGTCGGTGATATTTGACAGTTTCTAAAAACAATTTATTAAATTAAAAATTTAAATTAAATATTACAGACAAAATCACCAACGGAATGATTAAAAATATTAATATTTAATTATCCATCGGTAAAATCGTCAGTAAAATACCTCAATAAAAAAACTAGAATCCCTCATTTCACAACAGACAAGTCTCTTCTTCTTCTTCTTTTTCTTCCCCTTATGTTAAAAACATTAACTTCCCTTTCTTTCTCTTCTCTTCTCTCCTCAACTCCTTCTCTTCTCCTCCACGCTCAAGTATATCTTCTCCTCTTTTCTTCTTTTCTTTTCTTGGTTTTTTTTTAATTAACATACTTTATGAAATTTTTTTTCTCTTCTCAGCTTCACTCGCAACTACATTAAAGTAATTTTTTTTCTTTTTTTCGTATGTTTTTTTCATTATATATATTTTTTTATTTTTAAATTTCTCTGTTCTTAATAATTGTATGAATGTTGTTGTATAATTTTTTTTCATGTGAGATCAATTTTTAGTTGATTTATTTATAGGATTTTTAAATAGATTTTAATTATTTATCTAGTTTTGTTAAGTAGATTTTTTTGAAATATTTTTAAATAATCACCAATGGAATTGTATACGGTATTTTTGTCGGTTATATGACAAGCTTCCCGAGGGAAATACAGACGAAATGAAGTAGATAATGTTTTAGCACGTTTTTCCTGTCAGTAAATCCATCTATAATAATATTTTTTTTTATTACTAACGGACTCACCGATAGACAAAAAAATTACCAACAAAAGATTCACCGACTGAGCATTTTCGTCTATGATTTCGTCGGTAAATTAATTACCAACAGAATGGTTGTACAAATACTAATGGAAAATTCTGTCAGTAAATATAAGAATTCTGGTAGTGTTTTAATTGACAAAAAGTTTACAAATATCTTATAAATTAAACTTAGAGGTGATTTCAAATATATTACTCCTTTTTCTAAAGTTTTGCTTAATTTTTTTCCTGTAAATATTCAACTTGATGAATTTTATTTTCTTTGTTTTCTTCCATTTTTGCAACTTCTCTTTCTTAATTGAATTTTTTTATATATAAATGAGGACATATGCAAACCAAAGTTATCAATACCATTTAAAAATCTATTCTACATTTTAAATTAATACAAAAGGTTTCAGTGTTAATTAGTTCTTCAGTATATATAGAGTAATGAATCAATTATCTTAGCTTAGATATACACTTAGTTATATAACTAATTAAATATTCACCATATGTATTTTTATTCACTCTTTAATAAGTGAAACGGAACATCAAGTTGAATATGATATGCATTATGATTCTTACATAAAAAAGGTTGATTATAATGTGTATTAACATTGAGAAGGTTCAATAATGATAGCTCGTGCGAAACAACTATAAAATACCTTAACAAGTTAGATTATCACAAATAAAGCTTCGATGAGTTTGGAGGCTTGTAAATTGAATGAAAATTGTTCAAATAAGTTTGTTTGTTTTCAAATAAGACTTAGGTCATGATTTGAGAGTTTTAAAGAGTTTGAGTTTGCTGTCAACCCATTGATTAATTTGAACCCGAATGTTTCACCACTTTATTGCATTGGAAAATAAACTTATGTATGATTTTAAAGTTTAGAATGTTATTTTTCCAGTTTGTCCAACCATGCATGCATTGGAGTTTTGTATGAAAAATTATGGTTGTTTTAATTTTTGCATGTCTGTGTTTGTGTTTTATAAGTAAAATATGTGTGCTACTTATTATTTATCTAGTTTTCTAAGCAAAGTTATTTATCTGATCTCAATTATGTTATTTTGGTATTTCCTAGACTTGGAGAGTTATTCTAAGTATATAATGATGTTTCATAGAAATATTAGTCACTTTTAAAACAATATAAAACTTTTAAACTTCTTATTTAAAGAATTTTCTTCCTTGTTCTTCCATTTCCAAAATTGGTTGAAGAATAATTCAAACTTACACTCTTCATCATAAAGAGTGTAATGTTTTTTTCCCGATAGGAATTTCTTTGTGTCATCTCTGACTTATCAAAGAGTTTCATTCATATTTTATCACTCATTTTCATTACAAATCATATAATTTTCAGTCTAAATATCATAAGAAGAAGAAAAACCATATAACCAAACCTACTTTCTTTCATCTTCTTATCAGATTGCTAGTTTGTTCGAGTTAGTAAGCTAAGTCACATCCAAATGTCTCATATATTTAATTTATTTAAGTTCATTTACAAGATACAAAAATGAAATTTCAAATGATTTAAATTGCATGAGAGTTTTTTTCCGGCTTACACAACAAATACTGAATAGAATTGAATTGTGTGTGTTTGATATTATAGTGCAGAGTGTTTTTTGTTTAAAAATATATCAAAATGATTTTTATTTTTATTTTTGACATCCGCACATTAAAATCATTGAAAAACACTAAAAAAATATCAATTTAATATATTTTAACTAAAATGTATTTTTAAAATACATTTCATAACAGAAAACACCGCGGGTGTTTGAGAGTGTGGTAGCGGTTGCTTTTTAAAGTATTTTTCATTCCAAAACACATTAAAATAATGTTTTTTTATTTTTTTAAAATTATTTTTGATATCAGTATATCACAATGATATGAAAACATCAAAAACATATTAATTTTAAACAAAATAAAAAATAATTTTTTTTTAAATTTTTTCAAAACACTTTTCATACAAAGAGAGAGACACTTGGTATAAAAGCTTCTTTATTCAATTTTTGGCCTTTTATGCCAATCTCCTCCCGTCTTTGGTGTTTTCTTTTGCTTCCCTTGTGTTGTACGTCCTCACTTCAGCTCACATTGAATTTATCATCTCGTTCGCTCACCCTCTTTCTGTTTTATATAAAAAAGTTCTCTCCCCCCTTCCTCTCCGGTGGTCCACCTATAATATATATAGTGGAATTACATGTCGACAATTCTTCCTGGCTTGGTTAGACATTATTGATGTCCTTACGGTCCTGGCAATGGATAAGTGGAGCTTTTTCTCTGGTATATCAATTTGCGTCCTTTTGAATTTTGCATCAGTTGAAGCAGCTCCAAAGGGCTCGCTTATCACAGGATTGCCTGGTTTCAATGGCGTTTTCCCATCAAATCACTACTCAGGGCAAGTTAATTTTCCCTTCACTTGTTTGGTTTTTATCATCTAGTTGTATCCAGTGAAAATACTTTTACTGATTAACGGAATCTGCCGTGAGTTTTGATAGAAATATTAACTGTTATTCAAATCTCAACTTGTAGCTATATAACCTTCGATGATAAGAATCTTTTCTACTATTTCATTGTTTCCGAGAGAAATCCATCCAAAGATCCCGTGGTTCTGTGGCTTAATGGCGGGCCTGGATGCTCTAGCTTCGACGGCTTCGTTTATGAACATGGTAAGCCTTTGTCCATCAACCACCAAGATTTTACTCTGTTTCATTCTTTTATTTACTTTCTTCATCATTTTAGATTGATTTACTTATATATATTATTGCATTTAAGTCTGTAGCTAGGTTTTATAGTATTTTACGATCACAAATTAAGCCCTTTAGGTTTTTGTTTCCTAATATTTTCTCTGGGCTTGAATAATAGTAATAGTATATATATAAAGTTCATCCAATAGAATTACTTTGCTAGTTTGGGAGGATGAGGATATGGTAATGCATTACAACCTTAACTTTTAAAGATTGAGAGAGACATCTTGTTTTTCAAATTTATTTTCGTGGATGTTTTTAATTACTCGTATTAATCTGGACTTTATGACAAGAAACTGTTTCCTCGTTGATAACGACGGATTAGGTCCAAAGATTGATCAGTTCACACCGAATTTGCTTTTTTAAGTCTTTTCTCTCTCAGAGACTCGAACCACAAGTTGCCTAAATGGCGATCAACACCATGCACCACTGAGAACCATTCTCGGTGGCGCATGTAATTGCTCTACACACTAACTATTTAGGCCAAGGATTCATTACAATCCTGTTTTGTGATGATGATATAAAAAACAAAGACGAGGGCCCAACGCTTTGGCCTTTCTGCTGTGGTTTTAGTGAAGAACAAGTGCTTCCCCCCCCGTGTGTGTGTGGGCACACACACAGCACACAGCGCACACACAAATCAAATACATGCTTCCCATATATTGATGCTGAAAAAAGCTACAAATTACTTCAAATAATTTGGAGAAAAAAGTAAGTACTGTGTAGGAAAGAAAAAGACAAGCTCTTTCAAGGGAAAAAGAAGAAGAAGACTTTGCTTTGACATCTGCTTTCGTTGTCCATCTCATTCATGGAATGGACAATCTAGGATCATATGTCTGATCTAAACACAACCGCAACAATATCCTAAGAGCACATCAAACAAGCCTAAACGCAAGAGCACGAAAGATCTAGATCATAAAAGAAGTAAACACAGAGAAAGAAAGGAAGAGGTCACGAGTTAAGGAGAAATAGAGGGGGGAAAGGATCTTTTCACCATAGGCAGCGAAGATGATTTTTTGCCATATTGGGAGAGCCAAGGAAAGTGGATAGAGCTATGTTCCTTTTTATGCCTTCTTTTTTTTTTGTTCTCCAATATTATTTCCTTTTTATTTCATTTCTAGGTTACGTTGATGAAAATATATACAAAATATGATTTAGAAAAAACAAATGATTTGGACGTGTCATGGTCTTTAATTAATAGAATTAATGATGTTAAACAAATGTTAGTGGGTGTTTGTGTATGATTTAGCCAATAATATAATATATTGAAAGAAATTATTTAACTAAACTATTATATGCTTTAAAGATAGAAAAGCTAACTTGAGGGGTATAATTCAATTGGTCAGGTTCTAGGTTTGTTCTTTAGAGGAAAAGCTAACTTGAGAGGTATAATTCAATTGGTCAGGTTCTAGGTTTGTTCTTTAGAGGTCAGCAGTTCAAGTCTTATAAACCTCAAGCTTATTAGAGGCTTATATGGACATTAACTTTAGAGCTCGTGGAATTAGTCGAGTTACATACAAGCTAATTCAGACACCCACGTTAATAATAATAAAAAAAGATATGCAAGCTAAAATTTTAATGTTTAACCTTTCTTTGTTCTTTTGCTATATGATTTATGATGGGTAAAACTTCAATTATATAATATAGAATTACATACAAACAAACATATAATCCCCCATTTTCTTTTCTTGATTCAATATTTAAGAGTAACCTCAGATTAGTTTATGCATTAACCAGTATTAAATTTTCTTTTCTTGGTTCCTTTTCATTGGAATATTTGCAGGGCCATTCAATTTTGAAGAAGGGAAACCTAAAGGAAGCCTGCCAATATTGCATCTCAACCCGTTCAGCTGGTCCAAGGTCATAACTTTAATAGTTCCATTGAATTCTTTTAATTTGTTTTTAAATTTTATCCTCTTAATTATAGTTCAATTATTTTTAAATAGGTTTCAAACATTATTTATTTGGACTCTCCTTGCGGGGTTGGCATGTCTTACTCCAAAAACCAAAGCAAATATATAAACGATGACCTGCAAACGGCTGCTGATACGCATAATTTTCTCCTCCAGGTAATTTAAGCTCATCGACAAACGCAAGACCTAGCTAGGAAAATAAAAGAAAACAACTTATCTTTAATTATATATATATTATAGGGGTGGATTTAGGATTAATGTGCTAAAACTAGTTCAAAAATACTATGAAATTCTGTACAAAAAGGGTTTTTTTTTTTAATTAATGATTTCAGCTCTAAGATTTGTTTGTTTTGCAATATAGTGGTTTCAGCTATATCCAGAGTTTGTCAACAATCAATTTTACATCTCGGGAGAGTCATATGCTGGGATTTACGTGCCTACACTTTCTGCTGAAGTGGTGAAAGGTGTCTCGATCGTTTGTAGCATTGACAATTCAAAATATATTAATTTTTTTATTAATAATATATTAATTTTTTTATTTTTATACTGGTATATGAAAACTGTTAAAAAAAAAACAATAAAAAAGGGTAATATGGTTGCTATTTTTTTAAAAAAAGTGTACAACTTTGCTTTCCTTTGCAGGAATACAGGCAGGTCAAGATCCCGTCATCAACTTCAAGGTAATAAGAAAATGCCGACGGCGACAAGCAGGGCCGATTCAAATAAAATGGTGAAACTGCTAATCGCAGGTGTAATTCTTTATGCAGGGCTACCTGATAGGAAATGGAGTGTCCCACAGCCAATTTGAGGGGTTGAGTGCTCTTGTCCCTTTTACACATGGGATGGGCCTTGTCTCCGACGACATTTTCGAGGTAAGAAAATCACATTCCATTTTATTTCTTCCTCATCTGTCACTATTAACAAAAACACAATAAATAGCGTAGCAAAAGTTGCAAAAATACTACTTTCGCAATGAATACTCTCTTTTTATATATATATATATATATATATATATAAAAGAACTTTCAATATTTAATTTATTAAGAATTGAGTTTTATATTTTTTTATTTATTATATTTATAGTCTAATAACTAAAGTTACGAGTTTAAAAAGTGAATGCAGGTCCATATCTTTTTTTCGGACTCATTTTTTATTTTATTTTATCATTTAATATTATTTTTTTTAAAAGAAAATTGGTTTTGTCATTATTTTTAATTTATTTTCTATCGATTTATCTCAATCTCATGACCTAGGTCATGAGTTTTGTAAGATTTTTTTTAATATAGTTTTTTTTAAAACAATTTGTGTGTATATTTTTGAAGATATTATTTTGATTTATCTATAATTGTTTTCTATTTTATATGGATGAACTTTATTTTTAAAGATATAAAATATTTATTTTTAGATGATATTTCTAATATATGCAACCTTACATGATAAGTTTTTTCCCTTTATTTTATTTAATTATTTTAATGTGTATGTTTGTTTCTATTATCATTTAATTTAATAAAAGAATGATTTTAATAAATAAATTCAGTAAACATATCTGGGTAAACGTCCTATGTTGCAAACCAAATATCTCGGTCTATAATTACCTCTCAATTTTTTCGGTATTGCTTTTAGTTATTGTTAATGATTATTTATTTACACAAATAATTATCGATTTAGTTAATTAAGTGCTTGTATGGACCAAATATCTTGATCTACAATTATCTCTTAATTTTTTTCAGTTTTGCTATTAGTTATTATTAATGATTTTCTTTTTCATTTATTTACACAGATGATTATTGATTTATTTAATAAAGTACTTACATAAAACTTGTGTATTTAATTTTTTTTTGGAAAAAAATATATGTCTCGCATGTCAAGCAGCTAGTTATATTGTATTACATGATGTGTCATATATCCTTCCTTCTTCGGGACATTAGAGAATTGAAATCTAATAGTTTCAATTATACAATGAAAATTTTAAATTATGTTTACCTTTCCGAAATCATTCTTAATCAGTTAATGCAGCCGATCATGGAAACTCTTGCAGGAAATTGAACGTGCTTGCAAAGGGAATTATCAAAATGCTAGTGATAGTTGCTATAATAGTATTGGTAAAATTGACCAAGTAAGATGATGTTCTCTTACCCTTTTAATAGCTGTGATTTCAGTATCTCAAGCAAGTTAATCAAATTTTGGTACCTTCGGTTTCTTCTCAGGCTCTCTCGGGGCTAAACATTTATAACATCCTTGAGCCTTGTTACCACGATCCAGCATCCGATCAACAAGCGAAAGGAAACACAAGCTCAAATTTGCCGATTAGCTTCCAGCAATTGGGGGCAACTGACAGGCCTCTCAAGGTGAGGAAGAGAATGTTTGGCCGTGCATGGCCGCTTTGGGCGTTTGAAAAGGACGGTAATTTCCCATCGTGGTCGGAACTTGCCTTGCAAGGAAGTGTCCCGTGTGTTGTAAGCCACTCAAAACCCTTTTAATAAGCCCTGGAAACTAATCTATATTGCGATCCTATTTGTTCTTACCAATTGTTTGCTATAAAACAGAACGACGAAGTCGCAACTACATGGCTAAATGACGAATCTGTTAGGACAGCAATTCATGCCGAGCCCGTAAGTTTTCCGAATTCACGATCTTGTTTTGAGATCCTGGCATGCATCTAGATTTGAATTAGCTTTCTTTTGTTTAATGTTCTTGTTGTCTCAAATGGTAGAAATCCATCGCCGGACCTTGGCAAATATGCTCCGACAGATTAGATTATGGATACGGCGCCGGAAACATGCTTCCATACCATAAAAATCTTACCGCCCAAGGATATCGAGCCCTTATTTACAGGTAATGTACTCGTCTTTAATCAAATCGATTTTTAAAACTTAATATAATAATCTAAGTTTTTCAATCAAGATAGTGTTTAATTAACTCTAGAAAATCAGTTCGAGTTCCACAAACTTCAAAACCACTAAAAGCTTACAAAGTTGTAATTTCAGGGTCCGTGAGATTAGTCGAGGTGCATGCAAGCTGGTCCAGACACCCATATTAATAATAATAATAAAAAATAACATTTAATTTAGTAAAATATTGATGTTTTTTATTACCATAACTAGTGCTCTTGAATTTAAAATATTCTGCCGCTTTTATTTTTTATTTTTTATGAATAATTCTTATTCTCTTTTTGAACTAAAATTAAACCATAACAATATTTATATTTGAATATTTCAAGGATCTAAAGTGATTTCATTTACAAATACAAAAGTCTTTTAAGTTTGAGGGAGTTCTCCAATTATACTCAATAAACATTGGATGCTGTTCTTCTTTTGCTCATAGAAATCCTTCTGTTCTCTCCTCCTTTTGTTTCCACAATTTCGGGAAAAAAAATAAAAGTAATTAATTCTTGTTCTTAGTTTGTGAAATTAAATCTAATTTTTATTTACTTTACATACAGTGGAGACCATGACATGTGTGTGCCATTCACTGGTACGCAAGCGTGGACAAGGTCACTTGGATACAAGATAATAGATGAATGGAGGTCTTGGGTGTCTAACGAACAAGTTGCCGGGTAAAATTTTTATCAAATCAATATTATAATT
>Ga0307509_10012174_pt1 | contig 10318 bp, 7 predicted proteins | sample 10_EM_MG_FD_202245 | JGI IMG/M metagenome (GOLD analysis project Ga0307509, IMG submission 202245) | Populus trichocarpa ectomycorrhiza microbial communities from riparian zone in the Pacific Northwest, United States - 10_EM | ecosystem: Host-associated > Plants > Roots > Unclassified | place...
TTCATGAAAAAAGTGTTTTTTTTTGTCCATCTAATTTTCTTTTTTCTCCATTTCAGCTCCTTTATTATTTAGAATTTTTCTTTTGATCTAAAAAATCATTTTATTTATTTCATAGTTCTGAGTTTAAAAAAGAAAAGAAAAACCTACTAGAAAACAACAAAGAAGAAGATAAAGTTATTGGTTCATCATATTTATCCAAAAAAAATGATCTTTAATTCTTTATGTTAAATTCGTTGTTTCTCTCTAAACATGCCGGCGAAAGTAAGTATATCGAGATTTGTTTAAATTTTTATAGTTTAATTGATTTTTATTTTTAGAGAGTGATTTTACAGTGTTTGGAGCTGGTGAGCAGTTATTCAAGATTTATATTATGTTTTAAAGATGTTTTCAGTTTAAAAAGCTTAGATTGGGATTTTAAAATCCAAAATCTTGAATCCTTATTATTATTATTATTATTATTATTATTATTATTTTATCATACTAGCAAGTTGATAACAAGTTGCTTGCTTATAGTAGAAAAAATAAACGAATCACATGTCGTTCACTCCACTCCTAAGAAACAAATAAAAAATGCATGGGATTGGGCTTGGGCTTGATGTGGCTCTGGGCTTTTTATTAAGGCTTGGGTTGAATGCCTAGCCTCTTTTGTTTTGTTTTTATTTTTATTTTTTTTATTAATTGTTTCTATTTAAATATTAATTTATGCCGTCACTTATTTTTTGAAACCAACAAATTGAATTAGTTTTGTTTTTAAATAGTGGTTCATATTTTTTATTTTTTTTAGTAGCATAATATTTCAAATATATTAGTTTGATATGCTTTGATTTTTTTTATATGAATTAAATGTATTTGTATAAATTTTTTATAATAACATAAATCATTTAATTTTTTAACCACCATTCTAATGGTTGAAAATTAGGCAAGCAAACAACATGTCTTCTATTTTTATTTTTTATTTTTGAAAAAAAGAGTGGACAACATTATTTGTCTTTCCTTGGCAATTTTTTTTTTATTATCACATGATTGTATAGAAAAAAAAAACATTTCAGTGTATCATTCATATACTCTTAATACATTTGTGACATAATAATAAAAACATTAATTTTTTCAAAAAAATAAACTGCTTTTATGATTCTGATAATTTTTTGCTTCAACAAGTAAATATTTGGATAAAAAAATTGCTAAAAAAAATTGCATTAACAGGATAAATAGGTTTTAATTAAAGAGATGTGTTTTTATCTTTATTTTGGATTGTTCTGATTTTTTTTGGAATATTTATTCTAATCGTCTATGGTTTTTATTAAATGAAATATATTGCTAAAAAAAACTATATTCCTTTCCTTGGCTGAGAAAAATAGATTAATAAAAAAATGAAGGGTTATAGTAACAAATTATCCTATTTCAATATAATTTAAATTATTAGTTTTTTATAAGAAATTATTGGCATATAATTAAATAAATAAAATTAAATAATTCCTCATGACACAAGATTATATAATTTAATCTGTATTTATTTCTTAACTTTTCAATTTAGTCTTTGATTTATATCAACATTTCTTTCTAATATTTATTTACTTATATAATTTTTAATTTATTTGATTAAACACATGTATCAAAGTTTTTCAAGCTAATAAACAAGCCACAATGCTCACACTTTCTTTTTTTTTTTTATTAAAAATTAATCTTTAATCCAAATATAAGTTTGCTAGTTTATTACTACTTATTTGTTGCTTTATTTTTTTTTATTTTTTTTGAAGGAATAGGGTGTAGATACATGGCTATTTGAAAACATGGTTGAAATAATATTATTTAAAAATAATTTTTTTAATGTATTAATATTAAAAATAATTTTAAATAATAAAAAATATATTATTTTAATATATTTTCAAGTAAAAAAATATTTTTAAATATTTTCTATAACTTCTTCGCGAAGCTGTCTTTTATATTGAAACACTTAACAGTGAATTGTGTATACTATAACTATAACTATAAATGTCTATATAATATCTTATTGATTATAAAAGCAGGTAAAATAATATGACCATAATTATAATTAAATTGAGTGAAACTCACCCAATACCACTTATCCATCGAATAAGCATCTGATTGGATGGAAATTGTCTTTCCCAAATAAACAAGCTTATAGTTTTTCAAAGCTGACTTGGGAAGCTAGTAAGGGTAATGCATAATTTCAAAACTAAAACAGCTTATAATTTATTTTATATATATATATAATTCTTTGATATCATTTTAAAATGGAAAATATATTTCAAAATGAGTTTTTTTTTTTTTAAGTAGCACGCTAAAAAGCCCCAAAGTCTTTATATTGTTTCAAAATATATTTCACTATTATAATTTTAAAATTGCTTCTGCCATATTTGTTTTTAATAAATCACCTACTAAAAAAACTAAAACTTATAGTACTGGAGCTCTAGATCTATTGTCATCATTCATTGGTATAATGTAATGGGATTTTTATCTCTTCACCAAAAAAAAAAAACTTAAAACACTAAGAATATTTAAGTTTTTTTATCATGATATGTTTGTTATTATTAAATAGATTGAGGAAAATAATTATTCTCATCTTAATTCCACAGCGAAATAACTTCAATATCATAAAAAGAAAAAATATTAAACTTGATATTAAAAAATATTTTTATGTTTTCACAATGGTTTTTTTTACTATTATAATTTAAGTTGAGGGGCACTTTGATATTTACGTAAATATAAAAAATAATAAATAATTAAAATACACAGTGAAACTATAAAAATACCCTTTAAATCAAAAAAATTTAAGCTTAAGGTCAAGGTGCGTTTTTTACTTTTAATAATGTTTTTTTATAATTATAAAATTAGCTCAAAGACAATTTTGTAGTTGGCTAAATAAAAAAAGGTGAGCGCGCGTGTATGACACCCTGTGGTGCATTTGAGGCTCCAACGCCCTTTGGACAGTTCGGGCGGTCCCTTGCAATGCCCAAAAATACCCTTCCACCGTGTCATTGGAAGAGCTTTCATGTACTTTTCCTGTTGGTGCGACGCGTGTAACTGTTAGTTATTCAGTTTGTCACTAGTGGATTTTTTTTTTCCTCTCTCTCCTCCCTAAAAAGTTACAGGTCCACCCATCTTAGTTGTTGGTAATTCAACTTCATTTTCTTTTATTTTGATTTTTAATTTTTGATATTGGCTTTTTTTTGTATAAGTTTTATTTATTTTCAATTTCATCATTCAATCCTAATTTATTAAATATTATATTCTCCAATGTGGTCCTCATTCTATGGATTATAATTTTTTTTCTTGGCCCTTTTGTAAAACTTTTAATGGTTTCGATTTCATCATTCAATTCAAATTGATAATATTATATTTTCCAATTTGATCCTCATTGTTTCTATTTTTTTATTTATTTCTTGACTCTTTTGTAAAAGTTATTATTCTTTTTCAATTTCACCCTTTAATTACAACATTCTTTTTTATTTTTTATGTCAATTTTGATCCTCATTTTTTTTTTTTTTTACCAAATTGATTTTTTTTCAATCTCACCCTTGATATAAATATAAAATTTATTTTGTATTTTAATTTTGATCTTTATTCTTTTAATTTTTATATTTTTTAATCCTTTCACATAATTAAAATTTATTTTTCAATTTCATCATTCAACATTTGATTGATTGAGAATTGAACTTCATGGTTTTTCCAGATTAGGTGTTTCAAATTTAATGACTCGGATCACGAGTTTGAAAAGTTATCATAGTTATTTTTTAAAAAAAAGCTTTTATAATTCTTTTTATTTTTTTATCAGATTTTTAAATGTCATGATTTAGATAATAAATTTAACAAAATATCTCAAGTCTCAATTCTAATTATCAATATTACAAGTTTGAAATAACCAGTTTTTCATGTGATTTTTTTATCTACATGAACATCATTTTTTAAAAAAAAAAAAAAAACCGAACTCGCGGCAAATCACAGACGGCAATGCTAGTACTATCAAAATTAAGTTTTGTGCTGTATTATTTAATTATTATTTTTTACTTAGCTGCTTTTTTCTTAAAAAAAAAAAACCACCTTTAAACTTAGAAGGTTCCACCCCTAAAAAAAAACATAAAAAAGCGATATATCTTTCTAACTACCCCAAAATGACACCGTTCAGAACACACCAAACCGCCCACCAACCCATCCATCCATCCATCCATCCAGGAGCAGCAGCCCCCTAGGAATCATCGACAGTCACGAAACCCTCTGCCTGTCACATTAGTCATTAACCTTTCAGTATCTCGACGAGTCCGTCGCATTTCCCCTTCTTTAAGAAAGAGAATATCTCCCTTCTCCCCCGCATTCACCAACCCCATTTCTTTCATTCGCCTCTTTACTCTCTGTCTACCATGGACGCCTCTACTCTTTCACGCATAGGCCTAGCAGGTCTAGCCGTGATGGGTCAAAACTTAGCCCTAAACATTGCCGAAAAAGGTTTTCCAATCTCAGTCTATAACCGAACAACTTCCAAAGTCGACGAAACTCTTATCCGTGCTCAATCCGAAGGCCCATTCTCCCTAACTGGTCACTACTCTCCTCGTGATTTTGTTCTCTCAATCCAAAGGCCTAGATCCATCATCATCTTGGTCAAAGCTGGAAACCCAGTTGACCAAACGATCTCTGCTCTGACCGAGTTCATGGAGCCTGGTGACACTATCATCGATGGTGGGAATGAGTGGTACCAGAATACTGAGAGGAGAATTCAACAGGTGGCAGATAAAGGGATTCTTTATTTGGGCATGGGGGTTTCCGGTGGCGAAGAAGGTGCAAGACACGGGCCTTCGTTGATGCCTGGTGGTTCTTTTGAGGCGTATAAGAATATTGAGTCTGTCTTGAAGAGTGTTGCAGCTCAAGTTGATGACGGTCCTTGTGTTACTTATATTGGCGAAGGGGGTTCTGGAAATTTTGTTAAAATGGTTCATAATGGGATTGAGTATGGAGATATGCAGTTGATATCGGAAGCTTATGATGTTTTGAAGAATGTTGGTGGGCTTTCGAATAGCGAACTGGCGGAAATTTTTGGGGAGTGGAATAGAGGGGAGTTGGAGAGTTTCTTGATTGAGATTACGAGTGATATTTTTAAGGTCAAGGATAATTTGGTTGATGGGGATTTGGTTGATAAGATATTGGATAAGACTGGAATGAAAGGGACAGGGAAATGGACTGTTCAGCAAGCTGCTGAATTGTCTGTTGCTGCACCGACGATTGCTGCTTCGTTGGATTGTAGATATTTGAGTGGTTTGAAAGAGGAGAGGGAGAGTGCGGCGGAGATTTTGAAGGAAGCTGGGTTGGAGGAGGAAGTGGGGAGTGTTAAGAGTGGGGTTGATAAGAAGAGGTTGATTGATGATGTGAGGAAAGCATTGTATGCATCCAAGATTTGTAGTTATGCTCAAGGGATGAACTTGTTGAGGGCTAAGAGTGTTGAGAAAGGTTGGGATTTGGATTTTGGTGAGCTAGCTAGGATTTGGAAAGGTGGGTGCATTATTAGGGCTGTGTTTTTGGATAGGATTAAAAAGGCTTACCAGAGGAATCCTAACTTGGCAAGTTTAGTTGTCGACCCGGAGTTTGCCAGGGAGATGGTGCAGAGGCAGGCGGCTTGGAGGAGAGTTGTGGGGTTGGCGATTTCAGCTGGAATTAGCACTCCGGGAATGTGTGCCAGTCTTGCTTATTTTGATACTTATAGGCGTGCTAGGCTGCCAGCAAATCTTGTTCAGGCTCAGAGAGACTTGTTTGGGGCCCATACTTATGAGAGGACTGATCGTCCAGGGGCATTTCATACTGAGTGGACAAAACTTGCTCGCAAGAGCAGTGCTGGTGCTTTCAGTTAAGCCTGTTCATGGGTTGATCGGCTGTTTGTTTGTTTCAATTGGCTGTTGGTAATGTTTCTCTTTGAGCTGTAGTACTTGTATGTTTCCTTGAGAGGATTCGTTGCTGTTATTGGTTAGCCTCACAGAATTTGCTGTTAATAAGAAACGCATGCCTCTTGAGTACAGCAAGTTTGTTTTTTTATTTTCTGTAGATAGGATACAGTTCAGCTCTGCTTTATAGATTTTGCTTATTTGCTGCTGAATAATGTTTACAACTCCTGTGAGGCTATTCGATATGAAACTTCTTAGTTCGCATGCTCTATGAAAGTTCCTTGTTCCAGTAATAAGCCTGTTTGAATGCGTCGTACATGTTCATGAAAATCAATGCTACAAGGTTGGTTGCAGTGTGAAAGCATGCTTGTTGGCGGGGATGTTAACTTCATCTTCAGTTCAAGTTTGCTGTTGATTTGCTTATATTCAATGAACAATTGATGATTTGCTGATTTTTTGGATCTTGAATGCTCTGTTAAGAGAGAAGGGAATGCACTCTATTCCAGCCTTTAAGGTGTTTGTGGCAGTTTATCATCGGTTGCTTTTTAGTTTGTGTTTATTCCAAACCTTTTCCATGGAAATCTTTAGTTTTCATGCATCATCTGCTATGAACTTTACATGATGCTCAACTTCTGCACGATTCACCAGAAGCTTGTTTTTTGCAATAGCTGGCAGATTATTGGGCTTGGAGCTTAATGGTTAGGGATCATCTCGTCATTTTGCTAACACATTCAATTACTGTCGAAATCTTTAAATTTGAATTTAATTGATGATGTATTACAGTTGTTATATTAAATTATACGAAAATGAATTGAATTAACTTCTGATTATTTTGTCTTTAATTTATAAATTATTTTTATTATAGATCTTTTTTGTTACAATAATCCTTATATTTATTTAAAATGATATAAAATATAGGTATTTAAAAAAATATATAAATAGATTTATTTCATATTAATTATTTATTAAATACTTGTTGCGAATTCAACACATATTTATAGTTCATAAATATGTTAAGGATTACAATTTACAGATAACGAATAGAAAATTTATTTATGCTTCTTATAAAAATAATTTTGTAAAAAAGCCAAAAAAAAATACATGAATTAAAAAAAGGCTTTGATGAAAAAAAATAATTTTTTCTCCATTATTTTATTCATTTTATTTCCTATGAATGTCTTTTTTTGTATAATTAATAAAAAATTGATTCTGAGAAGTTTTCTATAATAACGTCTGAGCATTATATTATTCTTTTTATTTCTAATACAATTGCATCATGATTGTCAAAATAGTTTTTTTTAATTAAAATTTACTTTTATGATTCTGATAAGTAGTTTTCAAAAACTAATTATTTTGGTTAACTTTTATTTAATTAGTTTTTGAATATATATTATATAAAAGTTAACCAAAATATATATAATGATTATTCAATGTGAATGAATTTTAATTAAATAAATACTTTTTTGTCCTGGTTTAAAATTATTCAATTTTTTTATATATATATTCGGATTGTTATTAGTTTTTATTGAGTGAGCAAAATAACTCGAAAAACTATATTTTTTATTAAAAATAATAATGAATTATACTATAAAATTATTTTATTTTAATAAGATTTAAATTATTACTTTTCTCTTAAAATTTTATTATTATCGTATTTAGATAAAAAAAAATTAAAAAATACCTGCAACTGAGATTAGATATCTTAATTCGCATTTATCACTCAACTTCTTGACTTTGTTCTTAATTGTCATTAACAACTTTATTGAATATCTATTTGCCTATGTAATTCTAGATTTATTTTATTAAATGCAAACATTAACTTTCTTAGTTCATAATTAAAATACAAAATCTTAATGTTAGAAAATACATTAACAATGTCTATATATTATTTTTTTGCTTTGAAAAAAAAATCATTGGTTGGCATATTTTGAATTAAAATTTTATAGAAATTTAATCTCTAATATAAGTTCTTTAACATTGAACATAAACATAATTTAAATAAATTTTAAGTGAATAAGAAATTGATCTTAAAGAATTCTTGGTTTGCATACTTCGACGAAATCCAAAAACCTTCTAAAAAAACTTTATCCTACCTAAAAAAAAATTTCTTGATATTTATAAAGTAAAAAGTAAAAAAGTTAAATTGAGCCTAAAAAGCACTTAGGCTTTTAAAGGAGAGAGATCCTAAACAAAGCAGACTTTGAGTTTAAATCCACACACACACATCGACTTGTACTCGGGCTTCAAGTTTGGGTTTATTGTAAAATAATATTTTAGGACATAATTATTTTTTGCCAACTGAAATTTGAACTTAGACCTTGTCCATGATGAATTATTTCTTCTAACCTATTGTTTTGTTCACTCTAGATCATAAATGTTAATAGTCTCTTCCATAATCTGAATAGTTTTTTTAGGTAAAAAATTTAGATTTACGACCACTATATTCAGATTTAATTCTTGAGTTATGGTGGCTAATTAAATATTGTTAATAATAAGAATTAATTTTGATTATTACAAGAATTAACTTTTTAACAATTTAGCTTCCAAAAGTCACTATATAAAAAGAGGGTGAAGCAAGAGTTTTTTATAAATTTTTATTCACTCATTCTTACCTTATTTTAGTGTATTCATTCTCTTTTTATATTTTGTGTTTTCTTTCAAATCTAAAGGTTAGTTTCACTTTGTTGAGAGATAATTGAGTTCTTTTATTTTAATTCAAAAACCTTGTTTAGAATTAATTCTGATTATTACGAGAATTAATTCTTTAACCGTTTTGCTTCCAAAAGTTACTATAAAAGGGGGATGAAGCAAGAGTTTTCTACAAGTTTTTTTTCTTCAAATTTTTATACACTCTTTCTCATCTCATTTTAGTGTATTCCTTCTCTTTTTATATATGCTTTGTGTTTCCTCTCAAATCTAAAGCTTAGGTTAACTTTGTTGAGAGATAATTGAATTATTTTACTTTGGTTCAAATTAATACCTTATTTAGAAGTGAATCTAAACTAAAATGATGTTATTGAAATCTTATGCAATATATTATAAACATCCTAATTATACAAGTAAAGAGCAAAAAAAATTTAAGAACAGGGGATTCATCATTGAATACAATAATAAAGATTTTCTAACTTTAAAGTGTTTCAATAAATAAATATTATTTTTTATTTTAATTTAAACATAGATATTTTTATTATTAGGATACATACTGGAACTTTGAATTAACATCAATTACAAATTTAAATATATGTTTAGTATGCATACTATAATTTTATTATTATATTTGAGTTGAAAAGATATTTGCCATTAGTTTTTATTTTGCATGTTTATAGTTTTAAAATTGCATAGACTTTTCTTGAATATTTTTTATGTTTTTAATGCTAATATGGTAAATTAAACATCGTTACATTAAATTTTAATTTTTAGTGTTTTGAGTTATTGTATTCGACCAATCCTGATGGAGTTGACAAGTTGCGCACCTCATAGTGATGAAAGAAGCGATACTACTCCCCACCATTGTCGTTGTCGGTGATCAATCTTCCGGAAAATCTAGTGTTCTTGAATCACTTGCTGGTATTAGCCTTCCTCGAGGCCAGGGAATATGCACTAGATTGCCCCTCATTATGAGGCTGCAACATCACCCATCTCTCATACCAGAGATGTTCTTGGAGTTTAATAGCAAAACATGTCAGACAGATGAAGTCCACATTGCAGATGCCATAAATATTGCAACTGAGGAGATTTCAGGCAGTGGTAAGGGCATTTCGAATGCTCCATTAACTTTGGTGGTAATGAAAAATGGTTTTCCTGATCTAACAATGGCTGATCTTTCTGGAATCACTGGAGTGCCTGTTCACGGCAGCCTGACAACATCTAGCGGATACGACCTGAAGAGAGTATCATCCTTAATATTTTGTACGCGAGTGTTGCTTTCACCACATTTGAATCCATTAGGGTGTCACGGCAAGTGGACAAGACCGGGCAGTGGACTATAGCTGTGGTTACAAAGGCACATAAAGCACCTGAAGGGTTGCTTGAGAAGGTTACTCCAGATGATGTGAACATAGGCCTTGGTTATGTCTCTGTGAGAAATCATATTGGTGATGAGTCTTGTGAGGATGACGCGGATGGAAGAAGAAAAAATGTTTGCAATTCATCCACTTCTTTCCATGATCGACAAGTCCATTGCTGGTATTCCTGTTTTGGCTCAAAAATTGATGCAGATTCAAGCTACTATAATGGCTAGATGCTGGCTGGAGATTGTTAGAAAATTTGCGAGAAGTTGAATGGAAATGTGCCTGGTTTGAACAGGATATCCAAGGCTATGACGTCAAGTACTGAATCCGTGACTGCTTTCATGGAAGTTATGGATCAAAGAGTAGCTGAGGAAAACCCTGGTGATAGGTGAATATGGTGAGTATCCTGATTGAAATGTT
>Ga0307509_10012176_pt1 | contig 10317 bp, 9 predicted proteins | sample 10_EM_MG_FD_202245 | JGI IMG/M metagenome (GOLD analysis project Ga0307509, IMG submission 202245) | Populus trichocarpa ectomycorrhiza microbial communities from riparian zone in the Pacific Northwest, United States - 10_EM | ecosystem: Host-associated > Plants > Roots > Unclassified | place...
CAGTAATTCTCTTGACCTTATGCGAATGTGCTCCCGAAAGGTTACCCTGCCTAGTAGAGTACCTCAAGGCTACTCAACTATTCCCTAGGCCTTATCCTAGGTTTACCAGCTATTTGTATCAAGTATATGAGACCATAGCACCTCTGGTTACCTCTAGGTATACCATTTGGGCTAAGGTGATAGTGATTGTAGCTACCTATCGTAGGGTCGTTACATCAGTTTTGGCGAATTTTGATCAGAAGGCTCGCCGCCAATGGGAGCTGAGCGCTTGAGGATTTGGTCACCTTGAGATGGACAACGGGTGGAACCCAAGGTGGCTGAGGGTTCAGCTCGCTCTGGTGTGTGATCCCAAGTGGGACTCAAATGACTAGCGAAAGAGCAAGATTCCCTCGCCAGAGTGGCAATAGGTCAGATCTGTTGGCTCCTACTATCTCTGACTCAGGCACATGTGATGACCACTCACAGTAGGAATCAGGCGGAAGGAATAGGTTAGATAGGGATTGGCTCGAATCTCCGGAGACTGTGCTATTCAATGAGGTTTCGGAAATATGAGAACTATCTGGGTCATTCGCCACTGTAATGAACCTATGATAGGTAGCTACAATAACTACCACCTAAGCACCAATGGTATACTAAGAGGTAGTCAAAGGTGGTATGGTCTAGTATACTGAGTATACAAGAATGCTGGTTCGCCTAAGGGCAAGGCCTAGGGAACAGTAGAGTAACCTTAGTCATTCTGATAGGCAGGGTAACCTTTTGGGAGAAAATTCAAATAAGGTCAAGAGAATTATAGGAATGTTACACGGACCTCCGAGACGACTTTTGTGGTTGACCGGAGGACTTCCAGTGTGGTTAATGGCATAAGTGGGCAAAGTTACCCTACCTTGACCGGCAAAGTGATCCTTGAACTTAGAGGTCGATTGCCACACATTCTATGTGCTCTTGGATGTTGTTGGGTGCATACGCATCGGTGCGGGAGCCCCAACCCATGGGTAAAGGTCGTCCGAACAGACTATGGAACTTGGGGGGGTTTTGCTAACCGCCCCCTGAGGCCCCAGCGTTGGGACGGCGCATCATAGTCAGACGGCTGTGTAGTTCCTCGTTTGCTAGTTAAAAGAGGTCATTGGAGCAGCTGCCTTAACATGGTATAAGTCATCACCGTCCGTCCCACTGAATGTCGTTCGCAGGATATATAAGGGGAGTATGGATAACTGCCAAAATGGGGGTCACCCATATATGGTCTCTCGGGCATATAGGAGTCTATTCTAGCCTACCGGTTGTAGGGTAGTCTTCCTAGTGGTACTCAGGTAGTCTCAGAAGACCAGGGTGCTTTCGAGACAAATACCTCAGTAACCAGCCCGGACCTTCTCCCCTTCATTTGTAGCATTACTATGGGTTGTTATTTGAATCTAGAGGTATGAGTCATATCACGGTAGAGTATGTCCCGAGAGCATAGCTATGGGTAGCTTCCACTTAGCCAACCATGGGCTACATCTCCCCGGGGGAGCTTGCATCTGAGTTTATTACATTGAATAATCGAGTTGATTAAATGATGGACTGCATAGCTTGTATAGACGAAACTGCCACTGGGCCAATGAGTCCACCACCAAGGTATTGACTCCGGTTGTTGTCATAACAGTTAGCCACTGGTATGACTTCGATAGGAAGAGTTTTTCCACCTGCGGTTGTATTAGAGATGCATTGCAAAAGCTCATATCCTATGGACAGAGTTAAGTGTACCCGAGTCAGTCCGACACTTCCAGCAGGATAAATCCTCATGGAGGGCAGACCTCGGATGAACCCTAAGCAGGACAGGGTGCTTGCACAAGGTCGGAAGTAGTGGTGAATGTCAAAGGCTTAAATCTGATATCTACTTAAGTTTAAGCGTTTGGCATTTGACTTTGACAACCAACTTTTCCTCGAGAGAACTAAATTCAGTTAAGCTTTGAGCTTAACTATACTAAGTTTTACCATTGATTCTTTTGAATTATTGTACCTCATCTTTATCTTCTACTTTGGGTGTTTGGTGCGGTCGCAACCTTAGGCAGTACCTCTCTACAGGGTGCCCCCGTTACAGCCGCATCGTTGTCACTACTCTCACCAATCTCAGAATATGGTAGATCATGTGCTGAGCAGTCATGGATATAGCCTATATGTGCACCGGGATTACAGGGCCATGACGCAAGTCATCTTGGGCGTGATAGTTGACCTTCATCAATGGCAGGGTGTTTTGTCACCTGTTTCCTTGATTAAGCTAACAATACACCATCATTTCAAGTGGGTCGTCGAGTACTTGATTGAAAGAAGCCATGTTCTTACTGATTCATTGTTCTTGATGACGACATAATCACAGGTACTCAATAGTTCTGTTGCCATGCCTACTTAGCCTCGGGTTACATGCGGCCGTAGCGCCAGTTATGTAGCGCATCCGATGAAGGGGAACAGTTCTGTAAATCATGGCTGTCAACCCACAGATGTCATAGGAATGCAACTCCGCGAAATGCATGCCGTTTATATGCGGGGACGCCAATGTAGACAATTAAAATCAGTAGTGACTTTTACCATATTCCTGTGATACTTGAACAAACCCAGGCCACGCCTTGAAGGGAGCAGATAAATGATGCGCACGGCGCACGGCTGCTCAAGCAGCACATTCCAATCTGTATATCAAATGTTAGTGAGTGAAAACACAACCCATATAAGTAAATATGAAAGGATCTAACCTGTTGGCACTATGTTTCGAGCATGGTGATTCCTATGGTGAGCAAGCAAGAGCCTGGCTGGCACAGGGTAATTATGCACAGAAGCACGTACTATTTCACCTTCGCCATTGTCGTAGTTGTCAGCCTTTCGTCTATGGACGACATTTACAGCGGGACCACCATTGCCCAGTTGAGCCTGAATGCGTGGTACCGGGGCAGGGTGGACAACCGCATGATGTTGGACACATCCTGACACACTCTCATTGCCCGGTTGAGCCTGGGCGACTGGTACCGAGGAAGTGTTGTTGACAGCGTGAGGTAGGACACTTCCTGACACACCAGCATTGCCTAGTTGAGCCTGGATGAGTGGTGCCAGGGCAAGGTACACAACAGCTTGAGGTAGGACACTTCCTGAAGCACTACAATTGCCCGGTTAAGCCTGGGCGACTGGTGCCAGTGGTGTGTTGTTAACAGCTAAAGGTAGGACACTTCAGAATACCACACCAGTGCCCGGTTCAGCCTGGGCGACACATGCAGGGGCAGGGTTGATAACTCCTTGTAGTAGAACACTTCCTGACGAACCAATATTGCCCGGTAAATCCTCGGCGACAGGTGCCGGGGGTGTGTTGTTGACAGCTTGAGGTAGGACACTTCAGCATGCAGCGCCAGTGCCTGGATAAACCTGGGTGACAGGCGCTGGGGGAGTGTGGCAGACAGCTTGAGGCAGGACACTTCGTAACACACCGGCATTTCCATGAGGAGCCACAATGTCTTGTGGTGCTAGAGTGAGATTAACTTGCTGCGCTTGAGGCTATGGTGCTCCTGGAAGTATGGCCAGTGGAGGGTTTTCTGGAAGTTGACCCTTGTAGGGTATAACCGTTGCCGAACCCCAGTGAACTGGGACGCCCAGAGGGAGTAATGTCCGGTCTGATGTCACCTGCGCCGGAGCCAGCCATGGATTCGCTAGAACACCTTAACCCCTTTTTTCCGTCTCTTGCAGCTTCTTAACACAATGCTTCATTCAGTCAACGAGCGCCTCTTCGACGACCTTTATATGAGCCTCATTATTCCCAGCCACAGCAGTGTCAACAACTTCGCGGGCAGGCGATACTGCCCTCATGCCTGTGTACATTTGAAGGAAGTCCGCATCAGGATCACTGGCAGGTTTGTCATTTACTAGCACAAAGTTCCTTGCAGTCATCTGATCTTTCACCCACTTCCTCCATGTCTTATGCAGATTCTCTCTGGGTTTCCCTGCTGTGAAGCCCATGTTCGTCTTATGAGGAGTAACCTTGCGACCATCTGGGTTCCCGGGACTCATGCCAATATTCCCTATTATAGTGCAAGCAGGAACTTGATATGTTTCTCTGGGCAGAGCCAGCAAATGACCTGCATTTTGGGTGATGAATACATCCTGTACATTGATTATTTTTTGCGCCATTTCGATTGATCTTTGATGTATATTGATTAACTAAGAGATCCTTGAGAAGTGTTGAGAATACTGTGGATTGTGGGATGAGAGTGTGCTGAGGTATTCCAGGCATGACCATCCTTCCGTCGAGATCAGCCCACATTATATACAGAACTCACACATATTCAAGAAGCTTTGAATTAATAAATAATTCAGGTTTTTTGTTTCAAGTTTGAACATCCACCCTTCAGATCATCAACAAGATATGAAACAATTATAAATTGACTCATCTGACGTTCAATAGATTTATCTAAATCTTGTTTCAAGTTGGATGCCAAAGGATAAACAGCTAACACCACGTGAGCTTGCGAGCCATGACGCTAAACGTGATCAACCTCTAGTGATAGCGTAATGTTTGGGTAGCCCTTGTATTGACATCTCACCAACACGCGTTAACATCCAGACACCATTGCCATACAATCTACTTCGGCTCCCCATATCGACACAATTGAAACCCTCTCTCCCTGTCAAATCATCGTTTTGTCGCTGAAGGTATATCCTCTCTGATGCATACGAGAAGAATCTAATAATAGCCTCTGCCAATCTTTACATTGTACTGGCATTCACTACTGCGAACCTGATAATTGACTCCGAACGAGATATATATAACACCAATAATCTAAGCACGCGCACCGATTCAGACTACGAATCTGAACAAGGTCATCATCTGGCTCCATATGAAGGCAACAGGATCCCAAGTATGCCTACAAACGACTCTAATATACAAGTACCCAAAGAACACACCATGGAGGAAGCACCACAGGGCCATTATATAGAGCCTGGGGAACCCATTTGAGATGTCCAAGGGTATCAGGATGAGAACAGTTTTCTGTGTGAGAACCTATGGGGGCCATTTAAAAGTGGGTAAGGATTCAAACTTGCATCTTCGTTCATCGAATGGAAGGTACCAAAATCACGAATAAAGAATTACTTTATGATGCGACTCGGGAACTCGGCATCAGTTGGCTACAGCTCCTTACATACGTTGGAGAATCATCTACGGTGCCTAGATCCTTATGGCCAGTATCTACAATAGTTTGAAGTCAAAGTCGAGGACAATCAGAGAACATTACCCTTAGGCTATCATAATATCTTAGACTGCATCAGATATCTTGTTCTTCAGATTGTATATGCACATGATTTCGTCTACGTGCCGTGCCGTGAATACCACGAGGCCGGATAGTGAATATTTCCAGAATGCATACTGCTGACTGGTGGTGGGACTTTGAAGTAAGCTCTCCTATCCTGTTCGAAGTCAAACGTTCCTGAGCTTTTATAGGAAACACTCAGCAAAGATGCCACTCTTGTTCACATTATCGGGATATCAGATCAGACGCATCTCACAAACTGTTCCTGAGACAAGTAAGGATGGCCTGGCTATATTTCGATCGGAAATCTTCAATCGACTAGATGCAATAGACGAGTATCGCCCGCAGTTCACCTTCTTGCACTTCCACCAGTTCCCGCGAAACTCATCGGTACCTCGTCGACAAATAAACTCCAAAGACTGATCAATGCCAACACACTGCACGGCGGCTAACAACTCATCCTTGAACCGGTGAAAGGCATGGCACTGAAAGGCGTAGAAATAGATTGTACTGACAGCAAGATCTGGAGATAATTCCCTATCTTGTCAACCTGGATCACAGCCTATATGGAAAATGTTTTGCTCTACAGTATTAAATCAAACGCCTATCCCAAATGCGAGGTGCCAACTGATAATCTAGCAATTTCATGAGTGCTTCATCGTGCTAGAGATTGCACTAGATCAGATGGTTACCAACAAGAAAATGATACCCCTACACCGAGAGTGAAGATTGGCGAGATACCCTTGAAAAGGCTGGTATCAAGATTGGCCAAAACATTTTCATGGGCTTCACCGAGTTTCACCACCAGATCTGCACAAGCCGGATATGCTACATAGAGTTTATATAGGACTCTTCAAGCATATGATGAACTGGATACAAGGATTTCTCAAGAAACATGCCCGACAACAAGCATTTGACGATGCCTGGAAATCTTTGCCCCTCTATGCTGGATTCTATGTCCCCAAAAAGGCCTATCGGAAGGTCACACAGTGGTAAGATATGGAGATGAGGAATCTTGTGTGTTGCCTATCGGGAGTTCTCGCCGTGGCATTAAGACGGCCTGATAGTACTCAGGTACAACCTTTCAGATGTACGCTCACCTGCATCAGATGGCTGCTGAACTCCACTCTGATGGCACAATATTGAACCAACACATCCGAGACCATAGATTATAGGGAAGAATCCACGAGCAGATTTCAAGAAACTAAAGACATCTTCTCTGAATATTGGGTGTCTAAACAGATGCAGGCAAAGGCGGAGGAATTGCGCATGTAGCTACGTGGGAATCGAAACTAGTTAAACCAGTCAGTCACACAATGAAAGAGTTGACAGGAGCGCGACGCAGACCGTGAAGAACAGAACGCCCAAGGTATGGAGTTGAAACATGTGGAATCTAATTTCTACTTTCTTAAGATCCATCTGATTACCCACGTTCGCGATCACATCTACCAGTTTCAGAACATTCTGATCTATTCTTCTGATTTTGGAGAGCTTGCACACAAAGAGCAAATCAAAGACGGTTGGCAACATTCCAATAAGGTTAACGCAGCCTGACAGATACTGAACAGCTATGGGCAGCAGCATGCCATCCGCATGAGACTTCTGAACCTAGAATACCTTCGTAATGCAGGTGTAGAATGCACAGCTGAGGTAGTTGATCATTTGGAGAAAACGAGAACATCAGAACAACCACCCTCCAGTCGTAGAGTTCTGAAAGGGCATCGGGATAATATCCGCCAGGTAATGGATTTCGGCAGTATATGCGATATACCCCCTGAGACAATTTGTTGACAATTGATACGATATAGCAAACTGCAACTTGCTCACCTGCAAAGACTCTCAGAAGACACACACATCTTGCGAACACTGCCAATTGAACACCTGATGGAACTCGAACTCCCGGTACTCGAATTCCAGGAATCTGATGTTTACGAGATACACACGGCTCGATGCACTGGATCTCGGCTCTTCCGTAACCATGCGAGTAGTAATGATAGTGTTTGGATACAGACACCTGATGAGAATATGTATGGTGAGCCCCAAGGTCGTCTCCCAGCCAGGCTTCTGGCTCTGTTCAAAATCCAAGACTACACGAAGCAGGATACTGACCAGCACCTCGCCACTGTCCAATATATGAGTGTGGTGAACCAAGGATATCCTTCGGACGTACATCGCCTAGTTACAGTGTAGCTCAGCAACTGTACCCAGAAGTTTACAATTGTAGATATTGCGACGATCCTGAGCCTGGCACATCTCATACCGGAGATGGACCGTCGCTGGCTTGTGAACAACCGTATAGATCTAAGGACGTTCAACGAGATCTATGGCACAAACCATCTTCCCTACACCTCCTGTGATTGAAATCTCAACACCAGGGAAATAATCGTGGGATCCAGCACCATCCCCTCTCCTCCCCCTGCTTGGCTCCTGCCTAGGGGAGTGATGCTATCACCCCTCCTGTCCTTTTGGGCCCTTGCCCATCCACCAGAGGGTTCTTGTTCCCGTTCATAGTTGACTCCCGCTCATGAAGTTCGGTTCTCACCCCTTACCCCGCACTTCTTTTGCACCTCGCTTAGGTTTTGCACGGTCGGCATTTTGCTCTCTTCATTCCTGGTCGGCGGTGATCTATCCAAGCCCTTTGTGAAGTACCTTTCCGTCACAGCTGTGTGATCCTGTCGTGAAAGCTTCGGTTTCTAACTTCAGCATCTCATCTTGGTTTCGCATTCGGAAAAGCATCGGCCGCGGTTACCTTAGTCGGTCGTCTGAAATGCCTGGATTGCCTTCCCCTCCCCATCCTTCTTCCACTACCCTCTTGGTCTTCGTCCCATTGCTCGGTTACAGCTACATTCTTTCCCCTCTCTGAACCTCCTGACCTGGGACCTTACTGCTCTCTTTTCCGCAGTCGATCTTCGGTCGCTATACAACAACCCCGCCTCGGTTACGCCCATCCTTTTGGCCGTCGCTAATCCCGCTTTGGCACACCTCCTTCCACCTTTCCATCCTGACATCGGGCACCGCATGGTCCCCCGGCATCGCTCCGGTGTACAGGTCCATAGTCTCACTTCCTAGCTCAGGCTGATACAGGTCATTTATCAGACGTAATTTTCCTTTTTGCGGGTTTCATTCATTCCTTATGTTTTTTATACTTTTACAGTACATGTCACTAAGGGTTCTCCTTTGTTTCCTGCTTGCTTCTTTCCTTTCTACTTCCTTCGGATGTATGAGTATGTTCGTAGGATTTGGTTGGGCGATAGGCGAGATGTGCGGTTGGTCTCATACCAGCGAAACTTGATCGTGCACCTATTGCATGGAATAGTAAGAAACAAAGTACGGTAGCATTATCATCCACAGAAGTTGACTACATGGCTTTAAGTCAGGCGGTAAAAGAATCTTGCTGGCTACAGGGAATACTACAGGATGTTGGGGCAAGGTGACACTTGGACGAGATAAGGAATATCAATATGAACAACCAAGGGGCAATTGCTCTAGCGAGGAATGCCGAATTTCATGCACGTACGAGGCATATCAATATACAATATCATTTTCTCTGGGAACATGTCGTAAACCAAATCATTACACTCTCCTACTGCCCTACGAGCGACATGACTGCAGATATATTCCCTAAAGCCCTTCCGCATCCATCCTTCATTAAACACAGCATCGCCTTGGGACTTATCAATTACTCTGTGTTTCTTCTTCAGAACACTATTGGCGACAATCACACTACAGGATATCTGAATAACACGACTCCAGAAGACAGATAGGAAGAGAGCGCGACTCCAGAAGACACATGGGAAGAGAGCACCGGCGAGGAGTGGTCTTGTGAATCGCCGGCACTTCTTCATTGAATATCACTGTACTTGCCCCCACGCTATTGACATTTGTTTTATAAGATGGAAGAGGCTAGAAGAATATCGGCAGACTTACCGCTGAGTCTGGAACTCGGTCAAGGGTCCGAGAAGTGGGGTAGATGGCATGATATTGCAGTGAAGCAAAGCGGTGAAGAAATGAGGCGACAGAAGATGGCGTGATAGAAGAAGGAAATGACATGATCTTGTTTGAAATACTCCTGGAAGAGTAGTTGCTGTTTTTTGTATTTAAGAGTCGCTCTCGTGCACGATTGTTACAAGTTTAAGCCAGCGAAATAGTCCTTCACTATATACAAATTGTTCTTTCTCCATACAAGCGTCCAGGTATACGATCAGTATACTGTAGAATCTCAGTTAACTCGCTAGTGTGCCCAGCCATTCTAGCCCAACTAGGACGGTGGCAAATATCAAATTTCTTCCTCCGGTATATACTATCTACTATACAGATATACATTGATCTCTCTGAATCTGCCACATATTCAATAGCAGAATGTTCATTATCCTCTGTACCCATATCCATATAAATCTCATCAGTTGTCGTATCGTCCATCCAATTTCCCACCTGAATACCGGGCCGGCCTTTAATATCTTGCTCAGTATCTCTCTGCCCGTCAATAGGTAGAGATAGACCAAGCTTCCGAAAGGATCGAATAATTAAATTCATATTACCTCCTGTAAACTCCTCCCATGCCTGTCCTCCACTCCAAGTAGTAGCTATCCTACGCTCTCCAATACTCCATTTCTCCCGGTGAAGAACATCCTTCAGAATTTCAACAATTACCTTTTCCGTGATAGCCTGTAGTCTATCTTTAAAAGGCTGGTTGAAGGATACATCAAGTGGTTGAATTAGACCCGTACAGCCTGAAGCTACTATACTAGATACAATATCATGCTGCTTGTAACAGGTTTACTCCTGTCTAACGAAAAGGTACAATAGAGGGCTAGCGGTCGACCAGCAAGCGCTAGGTCTAAGGGAGGCTTCAGAGAACTCGAAGATAATGAGGGATAATAGTTAAAGGGCAAGTGGAACTCTGAGATCGCCGTTCAACCAAGTATATTGATAAAACATGAGTCTGCTGAAGTCTGCCGTTCTCCTGCTAGCCAGGAGATGAGTTTAAATACAAGAGCTCTCTCAGAGCGATAGTAATCAGATATCCTGCAACCACGATCATTACCGGGCAGTGCAC
>Ga0307509_10012177_pt1 | contig 10317 bp, 9 predicted proteins | sample 10_EM_MG_FD_202245 | JGI IMG/M metagenome (GOLD analysis project Ga0307509, IMG submission 202245) | Populus trichocarpa ectomycorrhiza microbial communities from riparian zone in the Pacific Northwest, United States - 10_EM | ecosystem: Host-associated > Plants > Roots > Unclassified | place...
GTGCATAAATGAAGGAATTATGCTATCGTCTCCACGAGAAGTTTCAGCTGGGAATGTTCATCCCTTTTCCTTGTCCCCGGCAAACAAGAACCAATGGTCTCAAAAAGTTCAGTTAAGATGACACTGAATAAAGAAAAAAACAATAATAACTGTTGTGAGGAAATTATTGATTTGGAAAAAACAATAATAACATATCATTTGGAATTTTGTTAACAACACATCAACATGCCACGAGATTCTATGTATAATTTAGCAACGCACAATAAGGTTCTTGCGCTTTGATGTTGTTAAGATTCAGATAGAAGGAACAGAAGAATCAGCAATAGCATTCATCAGAAAATGAGCTGCCAAACTAATTCTAGCCTGGGTAGCATTCCCAATACCATGAACTTCATCAGGTTGCTTTGTAGTGAAACTCATCAATTGTAGAGTATATCAGACCTTCATCTTCAAGTGATCTAATAGATTCCCTGGCGGACATAAAAAAAAATGTCAGGAAAAGGAATTGCTTTACTTGATACTGTAGGGTGAGGAAGAGGAGATACAGAGCGATTACTTGATCTTCTACATGGTAAGTTTCAGCTGTTGGCAAAGTTCATCCATCTGCATCTCCTTTTCCTGTCCACTGCGGTAAAGAACCAGTTCTCAAAATTCATAAAGATGGCACCAACAAAATGGTTAAGGATGGCTGGACAAGATGAAAAGAAAATCACTAGACTATTAATTAAACACAAGTTCGATATAAGTAGCAGATTAAAAAGTCAAGGCAACAATAGACAACATGAAATTTCGAGGAGAAAGAAGCTGCATGGAGTGAAGATTTTAGTTGTTCCAACTCACGTGCTTGAAGACTGTTGTAGACAGTCAAGGACCACTTGATCAAAATCCTTAGGCCCGTCAACATTAAATTGCTTTACATTTGGGGAAAAGAAACTATAATGTTATGACAAACGCATATAGCAATAAGGACATTGAATAAAATTTTACTTGAAGCAGACCCATACGAGGTTTGACGTGGATGTCTGATATCCATTTGATCCACTCCACAGAGGAGTGTTCATTGATGATTCTACCATCTGAGGCTGAGTTGAAGTGCCACCGTGCAGCTCCAGTTGAAACAAATTCGCACAGTCAGCCAACAGCAAACACAAAATATGCGTGCAAATCATGTCAGAAACTTCAATTATAGTGCATACTTCATCTGCTCTAAGATCAATACCTGCAATTTTAATGCATTTCTAAGATAAAAAATACTTTAAACTGCATCTCTCAACAAATCTACTTACGTTTCACTCTAATTTATTGGCTAAAATTAGCCTCTAATATTTCATATCTCTTAATTTCATCTCAGACAAAATATGTTATGATTTTAACCCTTGATATTTCAAACACTTCTCGAATTGGATCCCCGTATCAATGTCCATTAATTTGTCTCATTTAATTTTCATATTAAAGAAAGGCAATGTTAGAAGGGCATATACTTGACAAAAAACTTAATAAACATGGATAGATGATAGTTTCGTTTAATTAATTAGTATCACATTATTGATGAAATATTTTTGTTTTGGAATGAAAATAACATACTAGGGACCAATTTGAGGTTTCCGAAAAATCTATCTCAAAATCTACGTTCTCTCTTTCAACTCAAAATCCCATCTCCTGCTCTCCAATCTCACTCCAAGTAAGCAACTCCCGATCATCTCCGCTTCGCGCTGCTGCTTCTTCTTCCACTGTCGTCGACACAACCACTAACGCCCCCGTATCATCGACAAACAGCAACGTAAACAACTAACAAAGCAGCAAATCAAGCAGCAGCAGCATGAGAAGCGCCATGGACAACTTGACATTGAACGCGGCGTGAATGTTTTGATAGGTTACTTTCAATGTTATAGAAGAGGAGTTGAGGCAATCACTTGAAGCTGTATTCAGTAAAATCTGGTCTCAGACAATAGCAGCTGCGAGTTTGGGATAAGTTTACCGAGCTACCTTGAGGGCAGCTGGGGAGGATGCTGCGATTAAGGTTGTGTGTGGTTCATCTACTAGCATATTTCACTTGTGTATCTATTGCAAACAATGAAAAGTCGTTTATTTTCAGGTGCAAAGACCTGAAATAGAGCCTATAATTATCTATATATCGGGATCTCTTTCTCTTCAGAACTCTTGCCTCATTCCTAAATGGAATCAGTTTACAGAAATTGGGATGCTTCTGAGTTGATGGTAGATGGATTTGGTGAGAAGCTTCTGGAGGAGCTTGATTACACCTTGGTTCTTATCTTTCAAAACTCTCTTCTGTTTTGCATAACAGTCTTGTTGCATGCTCTTAGAGATAGACAAGAAGGTATCTTGGTCTATGTCGTCTGCCGGCCTGTCAGCTGAGTGATATCCATGTCCATGCCAACCAAATCGATAGAATTTGCCCCAGAAATACTTGTTTTTGACAGATTACGTTTTATATGTGTACTGATTTTTTTAACGGTGAAAGAAATAATGTACAGAGATAAATATGTTTGAGAAATAATTTTGTAATAAATTTTTTTTTTTCAAAATAGAAAGAACATGGGATATGTCTTCTTTATCTCAGTTATCTTCATCTTTTTTATCTCAAGATATATTCTATTGAATTGGCTGGGAAGGGGATGCTTCACAAAGCATATTTATACAGATTAGTCTAGTAGATAGAGTGCAAAACTGTAATATGGTTAATTTGATCTGCACAGTGTGTCTTCATTTTGCTACCTTGCCTGATAATTTGTGCTCAATATTTCAGCGAATTAAGCAGATATTGATCGATGCTGTTGTACATGCTGTGAACGAGGACTGTTCTAAGATGGCAAATGACTTCACCAGACTTGGATTCCTAGCTACTGGCACTGATGTTGCTCCTATCATTCCAGCTTTGGAAGCTACTTGGCAGAATTCATTTGGGAACGAACTTTCTGGTTTTAATTTCAGAACTGTTACAGGTAAATTGTATGCCCCACAATCCATGTTCCATGTTTTTCTCTAGTTCAATTTCTTGAATATTTAAGCACATTGCTTAAACTAAAACTTATTCGTTTGGTTTTTATTTGCATGGTTTAATTTGCAATGCCAATTTTGCTGTCAGCAAGGTCTGGGTCACTTAGTTGACAACATTGTCATTGTGGGTTTGTGGGGCAGATGCAGGTGAAACAATTTATATAGTGGGCTTGATTTTATTTGTCAATTCCTAGGTTCACTGGTGTGTTGCAAATGATTGTCTCATTGTATTCTTGAATATTTGGCTATGTCCAAGTTGCATCAACTATATATTTCTCAGAATACAATCCCTCGTGAAGGATCTGCTTCTCTGTGTTAGGTTCCGTTTAACGATGGTGTTTTCCGGTGGTAACCGCTCGAAAACTTCATTGTTCTTGCATATATAGTGGGTTTGATTTTATTTGTTAATTCCTAGGTTCACTGGTGTGTTGCAGAAGATTGTCTCCTTGTGTTCTTGAATATTTGGCCATGTCCAAGTTGCATCAACTATATAATTTCTCAGAATACAATTCCTCGTGAAGGATCTGCTTTACTGTGTCAGGTTCCGTTTAACGATGGTGTTTTCCGGTGGTAACCACTCGAAAACCTCATTGTTCTTGCATAGGAAAATATAGCCAAGATGAGCAGCAACCCTGCCTTGCAAGTAAAAGAAATGTCTGTATCTTTATAATTTATGTGTGAGAAGAACTCAAACTTTTCTTCAATTTTCGAAAGTAGTAATACATGGAAAATAATTTATGTTAGTTCTTTCTTCCTTTGATTTGCTAGGGGAAAAAAAAGAATTCAATGGGGTTTTTGTATTGAATTTGGATTTATTTTTTTCATTAAATAGAACTTGGATATTCACTAAGGATTTTTTAATTTTCCATCATATTATATATATCATAAAATGTTTATGGTACTTATTTTATTAGAAAAATTAAAATTATTTTAAAAAAATTAAAGAATTAAAAAAAATTAAAAATACAAAATGAATGTTTATTTTAAGTAGTTTTGATATTATAGAAGTGATTATTTATAAAGTATTTTTTATTTAAAATTATATTTTTTTTATTTTTAACATTTTGAAAAAACTATAACAACGCAAAAATAAATATTATTGCTAGTTTTGATATTTTAAAAGAAATTATAATTTTTTATTAAATAATTTTCTTATATCAGTTTTACTTTTAAATTTTTAAGTAAGAATTTTTTTATATTTTTAATAAATTATATATTTTTTAAAAAATGTTATAAAAAAATTTAATGTTTTTAATTAAATAATCCTAACATAAATTATAATTGAAAAAATAAAATAGTTTGAAAATAAAATTAATTTAAATGTAAAATTAATTCCTTCTTAACAGTGTGGGCCCTGCTTGCTTTACCACTGCGATTTAACAATAGTGACAGTCCAGTGACCCTAAAAAATCTACCACTGCAATTCCCTTCATCCCAAAGTCTTAGGTGACCTCATTACTTTTCTTCTTTAGATCGAAATCAAAGCTCGCTTGGAATACTGAGTTAAAATTACTACCCTTACCGTTAAAACCACTTCAAGGTAATTTTAATTAAATTTCTTAAAATGCCTCGTAAGGTGAATTACGGAGTAGATTGTGACGATGGAGATTATGATGATTACGACGATGATTATGATGCAGAAGATGATGGTTAGTAGAAATAATTACTTCTTATATACATATAATGCTACAAATTTGCTTTATTTGATGTGGTAATTACTTATTAATTGCGTACCAGTGGAAGCAGCTGAGCCTATACACGAAACGGCCAAGTACAATGATAAGGTTAGACTATGGCGTTGCGCAATTTGCAATTATGATAATGATGAGAGCATGACTGCTTGTGATATTTGCGAGGTTATTCGGAATCCTGTCCCTGGCAGTATCAAGAGAGCTGGAGGAGGAGGTATGGAGAAGTTTCTGTTTTCAATTTGAACAACTTAGCAACTGTATGTATGCTTGATCGTTTTTCTTCTTTGTAGTTAGGAAAATATTTTGTTCTTTTCATATTATGTTTTGCTTCTTCAACAACTTGGTTGTGAATTATGTAGTGTTATTTTTTTAGCTCATTGTGTTTTGTCTTCGTTTACTTCCTGGATGATGTAAGACACTAACATAGGAGGCATGATTTTGGCGGTGGCGCTGCTTTGGTTTGATATGATAATGCAGACAGCTTGTATCTTTGTTGTTGTTATTGAGGTTTCATTTCAAGTTGGTTCTCCCTTTATAGAATAGATTTCTATGATGCAGCGGGTAGTATGTGCAAAGAGTCTGGAGCATCCATGATGAACAAGTCTCTTTTCTGTATCACTGCCACATTGGACTCCACAGATGGCTGTAGTAGGTCAACAGTGGAATGGTGATTTTGTGACAGAAGAGGGCAATAACTTCCACAAGTGTGGGAGTTTCCCAGGAAACTCTGATGATATAGTTCCTGTATTGATGTAGGTCTGAGCATGTTCTAGAACAGGATGAATTGATGAAAAACAGTAGATATTAAAGACTCGTTTTCTTTAACTTGAGAATCCTTCGGATGAAGCTGGTGTATATATTCTCCAGCTGACGGCTGTTTTTTGGAGTCATTTTGCAATCTTGCTTCTCAAAACTGTCGTTAGATCTGTGGCTTCTATGTGCGTACTAACATTTCATATATTACTTATACAGCTCCTTTTAAGTTTAATATTCCATCTCCAGATGATTTGGTTTCTGATGGATTACATCTCTCCAAAATTGGTTCTAAAGGTATCCTTTTATAGTTTCAAATTTGAGAGGTCACTTTGTGTACGGTGCCAAAAACTTTATTTACTTGATTTTTATAACAGTTAACCTTAGGAGGATTGAGAAAAGTATCAGCTTGTTTGTATAGTGGCCATTGATTCGTACATTGGTATAAGCGTCTCCAAATTCTCCCTTCCAGGAATCTAGTTTGGAGTACAGCAGTTGAGTACTGGTATTCATTCGAAGTATCCTACCCCGTAAGGCTGTGCTCCACAGGAAATAACTTACACTATTATAGCTCAACTGTCTATTTTAATCCGCTCCTATCAGGATGGTATAGTCTGCCATATAAACTTAATCAAGTGGAGGTTGAGTCTGAATAAAAAATATTGTGCCGCAAGTTGCAAAATTAAGGCGTTGAGTTTATTATATAATGGAACAATGTCCTGCTACAACATGAAATGATACAATATGCTACCTGCCTTTTTATTGCTCACAGTGTACAACTTAGTGACATTGTATTCACTTATGTTGGTTTGCATGCACAAACAAGCTATATTTTTCTTAAATGCATGTCTGTGTTATATATTTATACAAATCATATTATCCATTGTTAGCTGAAACAACAATGTAGTTAAAATAGCTTAATTTCAAGAGTTCTCTCAGTTCCTTTTTGAATATTATTTTGCTTCATCTTGTTTCTGTACTGCCTTTTCTTGCAGCCAAACTTTTCAACTCCAGATATCCGAACGTAACTGCTGGCGTTACTGAGATTGTTGAAAGTTCAGATAAATCATCTGCAGCGATGCCAAAAAGCAAACAAGGACAACAAATTTCTGATGGTTCTTCTGCTTCTATTTCAAAAGGCAGGCCTGGAGTGGATGAGGGCAATCAAAAGAAGAATGGTATAGTTGGCACTCAATCAAGCAATGAAACTTCAGATAGCACTTCATCAACGCCAAAAGGCAAAGATAAAAGTGTTGATTATAGCAGTTCTTCAACAAACAGGGGCGAGTCTCTTGGTCTTACAGGCAATTTGAATGAAATGTCCCTGTCTGATAAATCTGGAAAGTCGTACAAGGCTAGTGCTAAGAGGCACAAGTCATCTGCACAGTATCAACCAGATAAATGGATGCTCCCCCGCAAATTAGAAAATGCATTGACACAACTGAATCTTGCAATTGTAAGTGGGACCTTGAATTTTAGTCATATACTCTAGGAATTGGATGCTAATATCTTCAATAAGGATATGTTAATAATTTTTTTATTCATAAACTTCATCTATAAACGATTATAGGTTGGCCATGTTGATTCTGGGAAATCAACACTCTCAGGTAGACTACTACATCTTTTGGGACGAATAACCCAAAAGGAAATGCTCAAATATGAAAAGGAGGCCAAGTTACAGGTGATGTCAATTAGGTTTTGCTTGTTTGCATGCATTTGCTGTTTAAGAAAACAACAACAATAACAATACTTGATTTTGGTTTTTTTATAATTCAAACAGGGCAAGGGGTCATTTGCTTATGCTTGGGCATTGGATGAGAGTCCTGAGGAGAGGGAAAGGGGAATAACTATGACAGTCGCTGTTGCTTATTTTGATTCCAAAAAATATCATGTTGTTGTGATTGATTCCCCAGGCCATAAAGACTTTATCCCAAACATGATATCTGGGTCAACACAAGCTGATGCTGCCATCCTTGTAATAGATGCCTCCACTGGGGGTTTTGAAGCTGGGATGGACAACAAAGGGCAAACTAGGGAACATGCACTTCTTATTAGAAGTTTTGGTGTTGAGCAGATTATAGTCGCAGTCAACAAAATGGACTCAGTGGAGTACTCCAAGGATCGATTTGATTTGATCAGAACACAACTTGGAACATTCCTTCGTTCTTGTGGATTCAAGGATTCCTTGGTGTCATGGATTCCATTGAGTGCAGTGGAAAATCAAAATTTAGTTGCAGCTCCTTCTGATATTCGTTTGTCATCATGGTGAGTTCACTTTCAGTTTATTTACAAGGAGCTATAAAAGAGGTCTCAATGGAATCTTATAATTATCTCTAGGGAGTTGAAAATCAAGCAAAGTAACTGAATTGCAGGTACCGTGGACCTTATCTGTTGGATGCAATTGATTCTCTTCAGCCACCAACAAGAGATTTCTCAAAACCTCTTCTCATGCCCATATGTGACGTAGTGATATCATCTTCACAAGGGCAGGTGTCAGCCTGTGGTAAATTGGAGGCTGGTGCTCTTCGAAGTGGAGTGAAGGTATTGCATTAAGGTTGCCACTTGCTATTGTAAAACTAACTTTAGGCTTTCTGAAAAACAAGTGATATGGCTCATCATTGAGAAATCCATTGGATGGATGATTTGCATTTTCCCGAATGAAACGCATCTTATCAGTGCTTCTTAGCATGAGCTGGTGAATTTTCCTTGCATGGATCTTAGGCTTCATTAATGCACTAATAAATATTCATTTATAGAAGCAAAATGTCGTGGTGGTCTTCACTTGAATGTTTCTGACCCCTCTCCATTTCCCTGGAAGGACTTGATTAAGGTTGAAGACATTTGTAGATATGCTACAAATTTTCTCCTTGAGAGTTGAGAGTGGTCATGCTTCTACTAAGATAGAATTCTTCAGTAGTGTGTGCACACGTGTGTTTGTATATGTTCAGCTTTGCATAATAAGGGACGAATTTCTTGAGACATTCATGTGCCAATCATAGGCTGCCTTCAGGTAATTAATGACCCAGAATTTGACCAACTTTGCACGTTGACTGTTCTTACCCATGTGTTTTTGAGTGCTGCTGTAACTTGCCAGTGATTCTTTGTCTGCTCAACTGCTCCTGGACAAGAGTAGTGCACTGGTGTGATAATAGAGTTTTTGGGTTATTGAAAGTAAATTATAAAGTGCATATATTGGTTGTGCTTTAAATTTATACCGTTGGTTGAATTTGTGCTTGCTGATAATACCTATCCGGTTGAGGTAAGGAAATGTATATTTTGTTGCAGCCAATATCACTCTGTGCTCTTACTATAACCATGTATGTAATTCGTGGAATGTAGGTTTTAGTTATGCCATCAGGAGATGTGGGGACAGTTCGCTCCCTAGAAAGAGACTCTAAGGCTTGTGATGTCGCTAGAGCAGGAGATAATGTGACTGTCAGTCTCCAAGGCATTGATGGAAGTAATGTGATGACTGGAGGTGTTCTGTGTCATCCTGACTTTCCTGTTGCAGTAGCACGACATTTTGAGCTGAAGGTGCTCCTGTTAGATTTGGAAATTCCACTTGTGATTGGTTCTCAAGTAAGCTCCCCTCTACAATTTTCATTTTGTTCCATTGCGTGCTCTATTAGTTTGCAGTTGGAATCTGATCGGTTTGCAGTTGGAATTCCACGGACACCACGCAAAGGAGGCTGCAAGAGTTGTTAAAATAATATCAGTACTTGATTCAAAGACAGGCAAGGTGACAAAGAAGGCGCCTCGCCGTCTTACCTCAAAGCAGAGTGCAGTGATTGAGGTGAATTAAAACGAATGATCATTTCTTCCATCGACATTTACACTGAAACAGCAGTGAACTCGATCTCACATTTCTTTGCCCTCTCTCTCACTTCAGGTGCTTTTGGACGGACCGGTTTGCATGGAAGAGTTCACAAATTGCAGAGCTCTTGGAAGAGTGTTTCTGAGAACATCAGGGAAAACCATTGCCCTCGGAATCATAACCCGGATAATAGAGGATCAGGAATAGTTAACATGAGAGGTAGATGCCTCAGCATTTGAGATGTAAACGGGTTCCATCGCTACAATTTGCCAAATTTATGTTGTTAACAACAGAGAGGAGGGGCATATCCTTTCTCTGAGTTTTGATGAACCATTTTGCATGGGTTGCATCAATTTACACATCAGTAAAATCGGCAGCCCCCGATGTTGTCATGTAATTTTATTTTTTTTATTCTTTGCTTTGCATCTTTCATCCATAGTTGTTACATAGCCGATCAGAGTTGAAGGGAAAAAAAAAAAAAGTTGTTCCAGTTAAAATTTAGGTTGATCTGTTTATCTGTTCAAGCTCGGAACTTTAATTAGTTGATTTTTGTTTTTTTGTCAAAGCAATATTATTTTAATTTTTTATATAAAAAAAATAGATTGATCTTCCTTACTAGTAACTTAAGATGTTGTCTTGGGTTTTCTAGCGGGTTTTATAATTATATTATAATCAATATAGATTAAAATTAATCACCTTCTCTGTTTATTTTTTTTTTATTTAAGTTGTTATTAAATCTGGTCAAAGTTATAATTATAGATTGAATGAATTAATATAAGTTGACTAAGATTAATCTAAAAACTTTTAATAATTAATTATAATCTTTTTATTTTCTTCAAACAAAAAAAAAACAAGTTATCATTTATTTTATGATTTTGCAAACAGAATTAAAAGAAAAAAAACGATGTTTAAGTACTCTTGATTTTGTTATTGATCTAATTTTAGATAAACAATTCAGTCTCATTGCTTTCCCACAATTACCTCTATCTCATTGAAAAATATTAAATAATAACTTGTAATTAAGGAAATCACATGGCAATT
>Ga0307509_10012178_pt1 | contig 10317 bp, 12 predicted proteins | sample 10_EM_MG_FD_202245 | JGI IMG/M metagenome (GOLD analysis project Ga0307509, IMG submission 202245) | Populus trichocarpa ectomycorrhiza microbial communities from riparian zone in the Pacific Northwest, United States - 10_EM | ecosystem: Host-associated > Plants > Roots > Unclassified | place...
AAAGGGAAATCCAAGAGAACGATCATGGCGAGGTCCTCTTTCTTGAGCCCCTTTTCGAGCATTTTGAGAGAGGTCACAGCTTCGTTCGCCTGAAACCCGATTTTGGCAACAAAGTGTAAGGCGAGAAGGGATTGTACATCTGAAAATCGGGTTGTGAATCAAGGTTCTAGGCGGCTCCGACACGTGTACTCACGTTTTAACTTGCAGATGTCCCATATTGTGAGGTAGACTCGTTTAACACCCATTTCTTTCACGTCGAGGTCTTCTTTGTCCTACGTGAGGGAGCTTAGAAGACCAAACCAGTGTTGCAGCCACCAAACACACCTCCTTCACGAAGAAGAGCCATGCAGTCACAAAATAACAAGCCACTCCCCAGAAACGAAGATACGCGTCCATTGTTAAACGTGGGATCCCCCATTTGTTACTGAGATGTATGTCAGATTGTGCAAGAAAACGGTTCCGGATCACGCACGCGAACGCCTCGCTGTTTAGAGCCAGGAAGACGGTAAATGAAGCGAAGTAACCGGTAGTCAACCCAATGGTTTGACAAGTGGAAGCGTATGAGAGGTTTTCCTCTGAGAGCAGTGTAAGTGCCCAGCCTGCGAAATGTATCAGTTGCAGCTCACGATGCCATGGAGGCTCATACCATCTACTGCAATATCTGTGACCACAATTAGTGGTTGTTGTCAACAAGTGAAGGTTTCCGAACCTTGCGTGGCCGAGAAAAAGACCAACCCAGTAAATGCGGCCGACAGGAGGTAAATATCCTCCGCAGGCTGAATGAAAGGTCAGGACTCCGTTTTACGCGAGTGAAATTGACTCCTCACGTTTCGAAGGAGATTTTCAGCGTGGAACGACATGGCGAACATGATCGATCCGATAATTAACTGCATGGGTATAATCCAAGACTTGCGCCGCCCAATGGAAGGGATGAATTTTGAATCGACGATGGGTGACCAGAAGAGCTTGAGAGAATAGGGATAACTTGCGAGAGAGAAGATGGCCAGTTGTGAATATGATAAGTGCTCCCTTAGCAAAAATGGTATAGAGCCTTTGGAAAACGTCAGCATCGGAATGTAGGTGGTACGGGGCGTTTACGGACCGACCTAGTGCAAGACCAAGCTACGACCATAGAGTCAACGGTACTCTCCACGTCACGAACAAGGCGAATGAAACTTACAGGAACGCCCTGGATCAAGTCTGAGGGGAGTTAGTGACATTCTGATGACTATGACACGAAAACTCACAGAGTATGCATAGAAGGCCCATGGACCGTTTATCTTTGGTGGACATTGGACGTTTCGCCCGGCCTGCCCTAGCAGAACCATTTTGCGGTACGCCAAAAGCGGCCTGACGTCGTTCGTCTTCCTCGAGAAGACTGAGCTCTACTTCCTCGGTATCATGTTGCAGCCTGGGTGTTCGAGGTTGTATTCTGACAGTGTCCATGGAGGAAGTTGTGCCGCGAGGTTTGTGAGAGGAGTAGGCGTTGGGCATGTCTTGCGGTGAGGGAACTTGTTTCGGCGGTTGGGGGACCGAGGTGACTTTCCCCTTGCGTCGCCTCGAACTCATCAAGAGGGGACCGGGGAACGACTGTGTCAGATGCTGACGGGATCTGTCGTGGAACGAAGGACCCCGGCTTCTCCGGGCCGAAATTGACAAAAGAAAATCGGCACAAATGTTCCATATTTTCTGCCGCAAGTGTGGTCCGTTTTTTGATACGAGACCGCAAAAAGTTCACAACAAATAGCGCGAATCAGGGTATAGAACCTCACAATTTTGTAGAGATATTCTACATTTGTCCCCAGGGCTTGCCCCGCCGAAACCTCACGCTTTAGGGTCATTGTCATCCTCCTGAACAGCATTTACACCCGCCTTGGAACGAAGTCCCCATGCGTCCGCCGACAGCCGCTGTGGAACGTGTGAGAGACTCGAGAGCTCTTAAGATCTCGAGAATCACTCCGCTACTGCCAATCAAGCTCCCCAACGACCATGCAGTGCCGCAAACATGATCAGACCTCCGCCCACTGTGCTGCATGACCCGGACCGGGTACCAGGCCTTCCAGGGTCTCAAGATACCACCCCCGAAATGTTGCCATCCGCATCAAACTCGCCCCGGCTCCGGACCGGGGTCCTCACTCAGATCGGGAACTGCCGCAGTCTGATGCCAAGATCGGAAGTTCAAAGTTCAACAAGTGGCCGCGACCATGCCGGAGGTCATCGAGATCGTGTCCGACAGCGAGGAGGAGAGAAAGTGAGATATCCAACTTTCCCTTTCGTCTACTGCACTTACGGGCGGCGGGTAGAAGAGAGTCTGCGGCTCAGACGCCGGTCGTCATCGAGATTTCATCCTCCGAAGATGATGACCATGGTGCCACCGTTAGAACAAGCCCAGTAAGGTGCGTGCATAGTCACCCAAACGACCCGCAGACTCGACCGCAATCTAGGAATCAACCTCTGAGGCACCGTGCGACGAGTTCAGAGTCCGAGAACGAAGCTCTGCGGAACGAGCCACCTGCGAATGTCATCGACCTGACATTGGACGGATCGGACCACCAACGCGTCACTCCGGTCAAAAATAAGGCGAAAACTCCTACACGTCCAGCCGCGGCGCCAAAATACCAGTCGCTCTATTCCGACAGCGAGGATTCAGATTCAGACAACGACGTGTTCGAGGATGCCATTGACGATTCCATTATCACGTTGTATGTCCAACACCTAACTCAACGGCCTATCCCTGTCTGACCTCCGTTCGAGCGACCCTCCCAAATCAGCAAAGAAACCTATCAGGATCACCCCTCCAGTAACGAAGGCACCGTCTCGTGAGCCTGCCCCCAAGAAGCGAATCGCGACTCCCGGTAAACGCCCCGCTTCTTCTAATACCCAACCAACTCCTCCAACCATACCGTCTACCCCACGCGGTTCGGGGAGGACTTCGAAGCGGGCGCAGGAAGTTGCAGAACAGAAGGAACGAGAAGAATACGCACAACAATTCTTCGATGACCTAAACAAGACCGTCTTCCACAACGGGCTTCCCCCCAACACTAAACTCGCCTGGAACGGAAGGCTGCTTACCACCGCTGGTCGTGCACGTTGGCACAAGTAAGTCGAGCCTTCCTGAACGCGAAAAGCCAACCCATGATCCACAGGAATCGACAAGGGGAAGAATCCTCTCAAATAGAACTCGCGATCAAGATCTTAACTAGTAAAGGTCAGGGGCTGAAGACCTCGTCGTTGAAGACCCAGTCGCCAACCCCTTCGCAGAACGTATCAGGAATACCTTATCGCACGAAATGTGTCACCTGGCGTCGTGGACGATCGACAAACAGCTGAATGAGGGCCACGGTCAGATCTTCAAGAAATGGTGAAAACCGATTAATCTGCCTTGCCTTCCGTTCAGTTCTCACTAGCAACAGGGGATCCCGGGTGATGAAAGTATACCCAGACATAGAGATCACGGTAGGCATCCTCTACTATATCTGGCGGGGAGTCGTCGCTGACCCCACCGAAAGACGCGACATACCTACGAAATATCGTACAAATATGAATGGAGTACGTACATTGCCCCCGTTTCAGGAATACGCAGGACTCACGCCAAAAAGAGTGTACCAATTGCCCTAAGATGTCCGCATGTAACCCTTGTTCCCGGGCAGGGCTGACAGTTTTCACCCCAGATATGGTCGACACAGCAAGTCGATAAATCCTGACGAATGCTGTAAGGAAATAAGTGGGCCCCGTTTTCCTTCGATTACTCATATGCCTCTCCCCGCAGTGTGCGGAGCTTGCAAGACCGGAAAACTTGTCCCCTTGTTCGCAACCCGTACGCCTCAGAAGTCGAAGAATACCTCAAGCGGGAAGATGGTCACAACCCAACCGAGAGGTATGAGTTGTACAGCACCACGAACGCCCGCACGAACCCTAACAAGACCATCAGACTCACCCCTCCGCGGACCAGACTTATGCATCAGCGTTCCAACAGACAGTGACGATACATCCGACTTTTTGGATGATCTCACCGCTGCCGTTGAAGGCATCAGAATCTAGACTACAACCTGCTGGGTGCCCGGCCGGCTCCAATCCTCCGCGCCGTGGTCCCATCTTGCTATGATCGTTTCTCCTCGTCCAGGACACTAGTTCTAGATCGGGGGATCCTATTCGCGCTATGCAACGATGCCAATAATACACAGATGATTCCGAGATAAATACGTGATAAATAATGCCTTTAGAGGTGATCAGGAGATCTCGAAATCCTGATCGGAAGCTGAGCCCCATCTTCGAGTCCGCCCTTTACATATGGTCGAGTGACGACGGTGTTGAACTTACGAATCTCTGCGACGGGCTCAAAGGTAAACTCCCGTGCCAACGTGGAGATGAGGACCTTCATCTCCAAGATTGCGAATCTCCACCCAATACATGAACTTGGACCTTGTGAGAACGACATGACGTTAGCCAGACCGGGGTGATGAGGTGGCAACCTTTCAGGGCACATCCAGCGGTCAGGGCTGTGGATGTAACGGTCAGCATCTGATCTGTTGTTGAGACGGTGGTTGTGGCTTACTCGAAGATCAGAGCGTCCTCGCCCCAGATATCCTTGCTCATATTTAACCCTTCTATGGGTATATGCACATAAGAGCCTTTGCGGATGTGGGCCTCTCGCACGACAGTGCCGTCCCGCAGCTTGACGGGGTGGGAGAGGGGTATCGCGTCGTCTTCCATCGCCACACGTATCGTGCTGTGAGCGGGAGGACAAAGCCGGAGCGTTTCCTGGACGATGGCGTTCAGGTAGGGGAGTTTATCCACCAAACCCATATTCTCGGCGGAGTGAAGCGATCGCAGCTCTTCCCTTAAGCGTTCTTGAATTCGCGGATTTAGGGAGAGGTGGTGAAGACACCAAGCAATCGCCAACGAAGTCGTATCTGACCCAGCGAAAAGGAGTGTACTGATTTGGTCCATGAGCTCCACATCGGACATCCGTCGGGCGGGGTCCTCTGACATGTTGGATTTAACTGTGGTCCGAGTTAGAGACGCGAAATACGCAAAATTTGGGTGGTCCTTACTAAGAAGGCTCAGTATGTCTCTGTCCGTTGCACCGCCCATCTGGTGAGCCTTTGCGAGGACTTCTTCGCGTTTCACGGTGACCACGCGATGACCAGCGTCGGTTATCACCTTTCTGCTGTGACGGATCTTTCTCGTTGCGACGTCGGGCTGGTATACGCAGGTCAGTCAGCGAACAAAACGCCATTCCCAACCTGGTTACCAAAATGTCTTCTATGATTGGAAACCACAGCGCCAGCAGTTCCTTGAAACCAGGTGGTTTTTCCGCTGCCTGCAGCATTTCTCTGTAAGCGACGCAAACTTCCTCACATCTATCCATCAAGGAGTCAAAGTTATAACCAAAGCCAGCCAGCCCGATGATATCCAGGGTAGCCCTGTTCACCCAATCGCAGACATCTACGATAGTTCCCAGTGATCCGTTCTCTGCAGAAGAGATGTCCGCGGGATCGTTTTCCCGCTCGCCGGGTGGTGGAGTCGAGGGGGGGGTAGGGTATGGTACGGAGGAAGGTCCGATGATCTTGTCCCAGCGATCACGGAGTTCTTCTGCTTTCCGTACAAAGATGGGATACATCTCCTTCAACGCTACAGTGTTGAACGCGGGTGCCAGGATTTGCCTCTACCAACAACCGAAGTTAAAATGTCAACGTCGCATCGGTAGAACGGCGGTGATAAATTTCGTACCTGCCATCTATGTTCTTGGCCCTGCTTCGCAAACACGCCTTGCCCGATCAATCGTGACAAGTACCTCTGCGTCTGCCACGGTTTTTCATAGTTCGGTGAATTCAAAACGTGACTAACGGCACGGAAATCGAACACCATAAGTCTGAGATCAAACTTCGAGTTTCGTTCCAGGCATGTCAGCCTTGTTGTGGTAGACGCCTACCAGAAGGACCTACGGCACCGAAACCATGGAACCGCCAGACTTTGCCGTACTTCCTCGTCCAGACGTCGTGGGTTTTAGGAGACTGGTTTGGGCTAGAATCGAGACCTTCGTAAACATCGTGAGAGATGGGGGGGAAGGATCGGACGCGCATACTCCATGAGTTCCCAGAAATGGTCTTCCCAGTAACCCGCTCTCGGGCCAGGGAGTCGCCGAAGGGGATCAGACAGAGGTGCGAGAACAAACAGATTTAGAGCCCATATCGCTCCTTTGAACGTTAAGGCGACTAAGGAGGCGAATAACAGACAGAGAACCAGCTCGGCCATTGTAAGCGGGGAACACCAGAGTCGCGAGTAAGGACCCCCTCCATGGCTGAGAGTGTTATATACTCAAGCATCGAGCGCAGATTAGATCCCGCGAGGCCAGAGGGCTTGCATCGGGGTGTTATCAAGTGAGGTCTAGGCGTGTGGTGGCGAATTGACTTGGAGGATCCCCGGACACGCGCCGCGACCGCACGGGACGTACACGACCAACCCATCTCCGCGCTGTTCGGTTTCGATAAAGCCGTAAGGCCTGTCGTTTCTTCCCTTGATTCACGTGCGCGTAATCTTCCCCATCCGGAACCGGGCTCCCCGAACATTAACGGCGATATCAATTGCATGAAAATGGATACAATAGGGTACGTGCACATGCCAAATTGAAAACAACAACACGATGAGAGAAAGTCCTTGTAGATATGTCTAAACGGTCGCCAGAACTGTGCCCCAAGAGAGAGAGAGAGAAAGATTATATCCCCAACTCTGCTCGAGCCTGAGGGGATAGGAGGTTAGGGTATTTCGAATCCTCCGTTCGGCCATCCTCGAGCAAAGACAGGGAGGAAAGTAAAGGAGGTTCGCAGTCAGGAAGTTTCTCCTTGTATGATGCATATGCATCCGCAACGACCTTCCACCAGCGTACTAGCGTGGTGGTCTCTTCCACAGGCAGGAGAGACGTTCGGGTTTTGAACCCCTCCATGGCTCTCTTCCAACACATCTGCATCGACGCGGTGAGAGGGGCGCATAAACATACGGGAACTTACTTACCCCAAGTAGTAAATCAAAGTAGCTGTACTCCTCCATCACCACGCCCTCAGTCAGCTCTCCGAGAGCCGATAACGTAGCGTCGCAGCAACGTTCCATGGCGGGAGCGCTAGGATGGTCCGTTGGGGCAATGATGAGATAGAGGTTAGTGAGGTAGGCCAGACATGAGATGCAATTGCTCCGGATCACATCCGAGGATTCCCTGTCTCCGATGGAAGTGAACCATTCTAAGTGCCGCTGTAGTGCATCCGTGTGTGCTCGGAGCCGACTAATCAGGCTGCTGCAGAGAACGCGCCAGTCCTTCAAAATCGCGGCTGAAATTACCTTGAGATTGTGCTCTAACTCATGGCGCACCGTGTGAAGCTTACTTTGTTGCGGGTAAACTCCAAGGACAAAGATCGCGTCCCGAATAAGCAGTACCCCGCGGGTACGCATGACCAGCGGGCAAATATCGAAAACGAAAGGGTACGATGCCTGTGTTATCTCAGTTTCTCGTGTTAAAAAGTCAAGATCACAGAGGGTTCCTTACCTCGAGTTCAGTTCGGAATTCCTTCTCAAGCCTAGAGGTCGCTTTCGGCTCGACACCGCGTCTGGTCAGGAATAGGAAATTCTCGAGGTATATCAGTTGGGAAAGCTGAACGATGTGTTCGTGGACGTCTCCTGAGAATACCGGAGCGGGGCTATCTTGGGGTATGAACGTCATGTGACGTTCGTTGGCAATCCGGACTGCCTTGAGGAGGTATGCCTGAGTTATGCTGAGCCACCTCAACAGTACGCACGAGGAGGCGAGGGTGAACATCGCCTCCAGCAGAAGGAAGTGGTCTTGGTCTTCCGAAATGCTGGCCATGGATTCCCAAGTCAGTTGGGCGTATCTTGCTTGCATTATAATCGCTGTCTTCCCATCCGGAAGCGTCGCGCAATAATGCATCCCAAGTGCGTGCGCTTGGTGGATAAAAAAGGGATGCACAACCATCCCACAGAGGTCGCCGCGCATGATAGCCTCTTGCTTGTCACTCCTGAGGCGCAAACCCATGGACATGTACCGTCGCAGGGTGTTTAGCCGGCTAACAAGGTGGATCAATCCCAAAAACCCGAACTTGAACTGGGATACCACGTACAAGTTGAGGTGAAGATCACTAGTAGAGACGTCGGAAACATTCAGGTATTCCGGGGGCACCCGCGGCATCAACGCCGACGAGGTTGGGTGGGGAGCACTAGTGCAGGAGAATGATTTCGGGGGGGATTGCACGGTTGGGTGTTGTGATGGGGATCTGGCGCACACCCTTATCCCCTTGAAAGCAACGAGTGATTTGTCGGAGTATGGTGGACGCGGAGGGGTGTTTTCTTGTGGCGCGGAGCTTGTGGGGGGATCTTCGTCGTAGGTGCACTCGTTTCGGGAGCCGCGGCACGGAGCACACGGTCTGCCGGCATCGCATCTCTGTCCACACGATCAGCCAGTTTCGTAAGGTGGGGTCACTAGAGAGTCGGACCTTCTTTTTCGTCCTACCAGGAAAGGAGGAACGAAAAGTACCGTCAGGTTGCCTCACGCCACAATAGGGAGGGAAAACCGGGGACCAACCTACAGGTCAGGCACGCTTCGCCCATAGCCAATGCGTTCCCTGGTCGCTTTCTCCCCGTCGGATCGTAGGAACATTCGAGCACACCGCCCCGAACGCACCTTCCGCAGCGAGGGAGGGCTGAATCACATTTCTACGAGTCGGCAAAGGTTCGGCAAATTTGTAGGATGGCGATCAGTCGAACGTGGGGAGCTCACCACCTTCCGAGACCTGCAAGCGAGAAGAAAGATGGAAAACAGGGACGGTTGAGTGCGAACGGAGATTGAGCGATAGGAAACAGGGAGTTACACCGACCTGCAAGTTAGACATGCTATCCTCGCCGTCATATCGTAAGATGGGCAGAAGTCAAGAGAGACTCCAGGGACCTAAAGTTCCAGTCTTATCCCCACGGCCGAGAGCGGGAGACTCTTGCTTTTTGCTTTTTTCGATCAACTCCGGTGAGTAAGCACGACCTTAATTTCCTGTAGGTTTGATATCGCCGTTAGCATTACGCGCGACCCATTGATGGTTTAAACATTTACGATGTGCGTAGGCCGCCACCAGCGGGAGCCCTGAACGTTTGAACAATTGGCAACGAGTTGAAATCAACCGGTCCCCAGCGAGCGACGACGATCAGCGTTCACGAGAACCTCTTGAATGGTCGCTGTCAGCAGCGAGGCCAACGCTTTCGGTTTGAGTTGCGTCCCTGGGCGCCGTGGGATATCCCATGTAAAGCCACCCCAGGACGCAAGGGGGAAAGCCCAGCCCGCGCATGCACAGGGAGCGTCGTACATTGCCCGGCATCGAGTTCGAGCAGCAGTGAATTTGTTCATAGCGACAATCCCATCCACGTGGATAAGCTATTTCGCGTTCCGCGGCGCCACTAATCACCGGTCACAACCCACTCCCATCGTCTCGGTAACCTCGCCGTGTTAACCCCAAACATCCTTTTCGTAGCGTATCCGCAGCGGAATTTCAAGGGCGAGCTTGTGCGCCCTACCGAGCCTACGGCGCTCCAACTCCCCCGACTGGAGACAGGCTGTTGCGCCACAAAAGGAAACTGTACAGTCTGACATAAGCGTTTCCCACACTTTCACACCACCAGACGAATTCTTCCAAGGCAAACGTCTCTGCTAATCATCCCACCATGACACACGACGCCGTTTGGTTCTCTCGTCCCAGAAAATACGGAAAGGGCTCTCGTCAATGGTGCGATAACTGATACACCTGTCCCGAGACCTCCCGGGCAAAGTTCTCACGCGAGCTTTTTCAGCCGTCTGTGCGCCCACCAGGCTGGTCTCATCCGCAAATACGGCCTTGACCTCTGCCGCCAATGTTTCCGTGAAAAGTCCGCCGCCATTGGTTTTAGCAAGGTTCGTCCACCCCCGGGTTCCTTGTTCCTTTCCCGCTCTGACGCTGCCAACTTTTAGACTCGATGAAACACTGCAGACAGGCGCCGTTTTCACCACCACAACTTTGCATCACCTCATGTATGACTACGATAATATCTCCAGCATGAGCCATTTTCGAGCCTGTTGATTCCTTGAATCAGACGTTGGATTGTGTATACACCGAAACAGTCGAATAGTCCGAGCGAAAGGGGCCGCTGTTAGGGCAGGAGAAGAATACATACAGGAAGTTGGTGTGATTAAGAGCAGACGGCTGTAGATGAGAATAACTACAGATAACAAACAAATGGCTTTGCGATTGACTATGAAACAAAATGACCGGGAACGGCTTGGGTGATGGA
>Ga0307509_10012179_pt1 | contig 10317 bp, 9 predicted proteins | sample 10_EM_MG_FD_202245 | JGI IMG/M metagenome (GOLD analysis project Ga0307509, IMG submission 202245) | Populus trichocarpa ectomycorrhiza microbial communities from riparian zone in the Pacific Northwest, United States - 10_EM | ecosystem: Host-associated > Plants > Roots > Unclassified | place...
CTCGGGCCTGTCGTTCGAGTCCGCGCTGTTCGCGCTGATCGCGGCGTTCCTGCTCGGCCAGGCGATCGCCGCGCTCTACGTGTGGACCTACCGCGGGATGAGCTACACGCGCTCGTACGTCCACGCGATCGCGATCGGCGCGGTCGTCGCGTGCACGATCATGCTCGCGACCTCGAACAACCTCGCCGCCGGCATCGGCATCGCCGGCTCGCTGTCGGCGCTGCGCCTGCGGATCGCGCTGCGCGATCCCAAGGACATGATCTTCATCTTCGCCGGCATGGCGATCGGCGTGTCCTGCGGCCTCGCCGCGTTCGCGGTCGCGCTCGCGGGCACGACCGTGTTCTGCGCGGCGATCGCGGCGCTCACGCTGGTCGAGTTCGGCCAGCACCAGGTGTTCGAGGGCCTCGTCCGGTTCTACGCGCCGGTCAGCGCGGAGACCGAGGCGAAGATCATGGGCGTGCTGAAGCAGTACGCCGGGCGATTCGCGCTCACCACGATGCGCGAGGTCCGCCAGGGCACCGCGATGGAGTACGCGTATCATCTGCGGACGCGACGCGCCGGCGATCGCGTCCCGATGGTACGAGAGCTCGAGGCGATCGAAGGCGTCGACGGCGTGACGCTGCACTACCAGGACGCCGCGCAGGAGCTCTAGATGCGCTGGATGGATGGCAAACGCACGCTCGCACGCCTCGGCCTCGTCGCCGGGCTCGTCGGGATCGAGCTCTACCTCGCGCACGACATCACGGCGTCGGGCGCGGTGATGGGCTACACGCTGACCAAGTCGTTCACGATCGCGCCGCAACGCCGCGCGAAGGTCAAGACCGTCGCGGTCCAGCTCGGCGCGAACGTCGTCGCGGGTGCGGTGATCGCCGAGCTCGATCCGACCGACATCGACAACGAGCTCGCCGCGGCGAAGGCCGATCGCGATCGCTCGATCGCCGCGATCCAGGCCCAGATCGCGAAGCTGCGCCGCGAGAACGTCGACTTCGGCCGGAAGTTCGAGCTCGGTGCCGAGCGGGCCAATGCCCAGCTCGTGACCTCGGAAGCCGCGTCGCACACCGCGGCGGCCGAGCTCGCGGCGGTCGAGCTCGAGCTGAAGGACCAGCAGGACCTGGTCGCGAAGCACCTCGCGAACATCTCGGTCGTCAACGATCTGCAGCTGCGGCGCGCGGCGCTCGCGAAGCAGGTCGATACCGCGCAGCACGTGCTGTCGGTGCTGCGCGGAAACGCGACCGCGGCGACCCAGCGCAACACCGTGGTCGAGCCGGCCGACGGCGTCGACAGCGTGGTCGCACCGCTCGAGGCCGCGGTGCGCCAGGCCGAGCTCAAGGTCGACCAGCTCGAGCGCGAGAAGCTCGGGTTCGTGTTGCACGCGCCCGTCGACGGTGTGGTCGATCAGCTGCCGCTCCACCCCGGTGACCTCGCCGGTCCGGATCTCCCGGTCGCGACGGTGGTCGCCGCCGATACCCGCCGCGTGGTCGCGTGCATCCCCGAGGCGCGCGCGAGCCAGATCGAGGTCGGGTTCGAGGCGGATCTCACGAGCGCGTACGATCACACCCACGGCGAAGGCGAAGTCGAATCGCTGACGAACGAGATCGCGCCGCTGCCGCAGCGCTGTCAGCTGCCCGGCGCGAAGGCGATCGCGATGGGTCGCGTCGCGGTGGTCGCGCTCGGCGCGCCGCTGCCCGGCTTGCCCGGCCAGACCCAGCTCGTCCACTTCGCCGCGCGCCGCAAGGGCCACGCCCGCTCGACGCCGCCGGTCACGGCCGTGCCTACCTCGGCCGCGACCTCGCAGCCGGTCGATATGAAGGTCCCGGGCACGCTGCTCGGGCGCACCCGGTTCGAGCCGTCGGGCCTCGTGTGGATGGCCGCGCTCGAGCGCTACGTGATCGTCAGCGACGACACCGGGTTCAAGGATCGCGACGATCACGCGCCATGGTTGTTCACGATGACCGCGGAGGGCGCGGTCGACGCGCAGCCCTTCGTCGTGAAGGGCATCGCCCAGCTCGACGACCTCGAGTCGATCGCCGAGGACCGCGGCAAGCTGTGGGTGCTCGCGTCGAACTCGACGAGCAAGAAGGGCAAGCGCCCGGTCGCGCGGCGCCAGCTGGTGCGGCTGACCGTGGCGCGCGACGGTGGCACCGTCGACGGCGCGGTCGATCTGAGCGCGCTGCTCGACAAGGCGGGCGAGGCGACCCGCAACGCGCTCGGCCTGCCGTCGATCGATCAGCTCGACATCGAGGCGATGGCCGCGCACGACGGCGCGCTGTACCTCGGGCTCAAGGCGCCGGTCGATGGCGACGGGCGCGCGCAGATCTGGCGGGTCGGGGATCCCGACAAGCTGCTCGCGGGTGATCTCGCCGGCGCGCAGCTGAAGCTGTGGAGCAAGCTCCGGTTCTCGATCGAGGCGGATGGCCGCCAGGTCCCCGGCGGGCTCGCCGACATGACGTTCCTCGACGCGACCACGCTTGTCGTGACGTCGACCGCGTCAGGGCTCGATCCGCAGCACCAGACCAGCGTGCTCGCCGTGGCGCGCGTCGCCGAAGGTGAGATGACGCCGCGGATCGTGCGCACCTTCTCGGGCCTCAAGGCGGAGGGCATTGCCGTGAAGGGCAACCAGCTCGCGATCGCGTTCGACCGAGGCAGCGATCCGGGGCAATGGCTCACGATCCCGGTCGACGAGCTGCATGCGAAGTAGCGTCGCTCTGCTCGTGGTGAGCGCGTGCTTTCACCCGGCGCCGCCCGAGGTGCTCGCACCACCGCGGCTCGCCGACCACCGCGAGCCGGCGACCGTACCGGCGAGCTGGGAGCTCGATACGAGCGCCGCGATCGCGTACGCGCTGGCCCACGGCCCGACGACCGCGGAGCGCCGCGATCAGGAGGCGGTCGCCGAGGCGCGGATCGGCGCGGCGAAGCAGCTCACGAACCCCGAGCTCCACCTCGGCCAGACGACCGAGGAGGACCTGCTGGTCGGCGAGCAGACCCGCTTCGTCGTCGCGTTCCGGGTGTTCCCCGACAACCCGTGGATGATCGACGCGCGGGTCGCGCAGGCCCGCGCCGGCTACGAGGCGGAGCGCGCGGTGACCACGACCGCGGTGCGCGCGCTGACCGCGCAGATCTCTCAGCTCTACGCCCAGCTCGCGTTCGGCGAGGCGACCCGCACGATCCTGATCCAGGAGACGGCCGTACTCGACGAGCGCCGGCGCGTGCTCGCCGATCAGCTCGCGCGCAACACCGCGACCAAGCTCGAGGTGATCCTCGCCGATCAGGACGCGACGGAGATCCAGACCACGCTCTCGGCGATCGAGCTCGCGAGCGCGAAGCAGCGCGCGCAGCTCGCGCGGCTGATCGGGATCCCTGCGGGTCAAACGTGGAAACCGGTGCTCGACCTCGCGGCCGAGCAGCGCGTCCGTACCGGGCTCGATCGCGCGGGATTCGAAGCGCGTGCGCTCGCCCGGCCGGAGCTCGCCGAGCTCGCCGCGCGCACCCACGCGGCGGAGGCGAGCGCGTATCAGGAGAAGACGAAGCGCGTGCCGTGGATCGATTCGCTCCAGGTCGAGCGCTCGGTCCGCGACAACGTCGAGTGGGCGGCGTCGGCGTCGATCACGCTGCCGCTGTTCTCGCTCAACTCGGGCCGGATCGCGGCCGCCGAGGCGCAGCGCCACCAGTACGCGGCGGAGCGCGCGCGGCTCGCGGTCGATACAGTGCGTCAGGTCGACGATGCGGTCGCGCTCGTCGAGGCGACGGGCAAGCGGGCGAGCGAGCTCGCGGCGCTGATCACCCCGGCGAGCACCGAGCTGACCGCGCTGTTCGCGGCGGAGAAGTCGGCGGCGGTGGCGGATCCGGTGAAGCTGTTGCTGCTCGAGGAGCGCCACGTCCGCGCGCAGCGCGCGATGCTCGATGCGGCGTTCGATCACCGGATGGCCGTGATCGCGCTCGACGCGCTCGTCGGAGGTGTGCCGTGATCACGCCGAACACGCTGCAGCGCCGCGAGTACAAGTATCTGATCAGCGAGGACACGGCCGAACGGATCCGCCGCTACATCGGCGGGTTCTGCGAGATCGACGAGTACGCGGCGAAGACCGGCGGGCGCTACCTCACCGACACGCTGTACCTCGACACCCCGCGGCTCGACTCGTATCGCGCGACGATGGAGGACGCCAACGACCGCTACAAGCTGCGGGTCCGGGCCTATCCGAGCCTGGGCAAGGGCCCGGTGTTCTTCGAGGTCAAGCGTCGGGTGTCCGAGTCGATCATCAAGACGCGCGGCGCGTTCGCGGGAGACTGGGTCCACCTGCTCGATCGCACGGACCCCGCCGTGCTGGCGGAGGTCGCGCCGAAGAATCGGAGCGCGATCGACAATTTCATCTGCCACTATCGCTACCTGCCCTACCTGCCGAGCGCCCTGGTCCGCTACGAGCGCGAGCCGTACTTCAGCCGCGTCGACGACTACGCGCGCGTGACGTTCGATCGCAACCTGTCGTTCCAGCGGGCGGACGAGCTCTCGCTCGTGCCCGCCCACGAGCGCTGGACCTACGTCGACGATGCGGTCTCGCAGCGCGGCACGTTTTCCCACCATTCGGCGGTGCTGCTCGAGCTCAAGTTCACGAGCGTGGTCCCGAGCTGGATGCGGCGAATGGTCCACTCGCTCGACATCCCGCGCCTGGCGTTCTGCAAGTACACGCGCGCGATCGACGCGATGCGGTTGCTGCCGACCGCGCGGATCGCACGCGAAGGGTTCGCGCGGTGAAGTGGTTCTGGCTCGTGCTCGCGGCGTGTGGCGGTGGGGACGATGCAACGCCCGATGCCGCGGCCGACCCGTGCGCGCACGCGCCGGGTGCGCCGGTGGCAGTAGGCACGATCGATGTCGGGAGCAGCGAGCTGTCGGGGCTCGCGGCGAGTCACACCGTCGACAACTTGCTGTGGACCCACGGCGATCACGGCGGCACCGCCGAGATCTACGGGGTGAGCGCCACGACCGCCGCCGCCCACGGCACGCTCCACCTCGACGCGACCGCGGAGGACTGGGAAGACATCGCGACCGCGCCGTGCATCGAGGGTCACTGCATCTACGTCGCCGACACCGGCGACAACGATCTGAATCGCGCGAGCGTCGCGATCTTCGTCGTGCCCGAGCCGACGAGCGATCCGATCGGCGTGATCGCGACGCCGTTCGTGAAGTACGACGTGATGTATCCGGACGGCGCGCACAACGTCGAGGCGGTGTTCGTCGATCCGCGCGACGAGGTGGTCTACGCGATCGAGAAGGTCGCGTCGAAGCACGCGAACGTCTACAAGTTGCCGCTGATCGCGACCGCGACGTCTCTCGCGGTCCTCGTCGCGCAGCTCACGATCCCCGGCGACGATCCGCGGGTCACCGCGGCCGACCTCGTGATCGACGACTGCAACGCGCGGCTCGCGATCCGCACGTACGGCGCGCTCTACGAGCTCCGGGCCGAGGCGACCGCGAGCATCCCCGACCTGCTCGCCGGCGCGCTCGCGGCGATGCCGGTCGCGGACGAGCCGCACGGCGAGGCGGTGGCTTACTCCGCGGACGGCCACGCCTATTTCACGACGAGCGAGGGCGACCTGCCGGCCCTGAGCCGGGTATCCGACTAGTCGGTTTTTTAGAGCCGTTTCAGAACATTGCAGAGGCCAACCACACCGCGAAGGCTCTGCCCGCAGCGGGCACTATATAGATGTAGTGACTCGCTCGTCCGCCCTCGTCCTCGCGCTGTGCGCGCCCGTGGCGGCCGAGCCGTGTCCGCCCCACGCGCGGCTCACCGGTGATCCGGCGGCCGTCGCGAGCGTCGGCGCGGAGCTGGCGAAGCTCGGCGTCGTGGTGAGCGACGCGCCGTCGGCGTGCAAGACGATCGATGCGACGGTCGAGCTCGGCCCCACCGGGGGGTACGCGATCGCGGTCCAGCACGGCGCGCAGAGCGAGGGCCGTACGGTCGGCGACGCGGCGGTCGCGGCGACCTGGCTCGACTCGTGGCTCGTCGATGACTTCGGCGGCCCGACATTCACCGCGAAGCTCGCGAGTGCGCCGATCGTCGCGCCTCAGGAACCGGTGACCGAAACGGAGGCGCGCGCCGAGATGGCACCCACGCCCCGGCTCGGCGTCGCACTGATGGCCTCGCTCGATCAGGCATGGACGTTCGACGGTGCGCGGTGGACCGGCATCTCGGCCGGCGCGTGTGTCCAGGTCGGCCGGCTGTGCTTCGGTGCGACGGGCCGTTACGCGACACAGAGCATGCTCGTCGGCCAGACCGCGGCCGCACGCGCCGACCTCTCGGTGCTGGCGACCGCGAGCCTGACCTCGCAGGTCGGCAGGTTCCAGGTCGTGCCCGAGCTCGGCGTGGGCGCCGGCTGGATGACGACGAAGCGCGTGGATGGTTGTCGGGTCGTGCCGTTGTGCGATCCGAACGATCCGCACTGCACGATGCCGCCGGCCGATCCCGATTGCGCGGAGCACGATCAGGAGCACGCGTACGCGCTGCGCCTCGACGATCACTTCCACGCCGCGACGGTGACGCCGCGGGCGCGGGCGAGCGTGAAGCTCGCGGTCGCGCTCGCCGATCACCTGTGGCTCGACGGGATCGCGGCGGTGATGGTGTCGCCGTTCGATCATGCCGATGCGTACGGACTGCCGAGCACGACGCCGCCGCCGTTCGGCGTGCCGAAGGACCAGCTCGCGCTGCCCGGCGAGTCGATCGGCACGTTCGAGCTCGGGCTGGGTCTGCGCTGGGGGATGCCATGAGGAGTACGAAGTCGAATCCCGCGATTCCGGTGCAAGGCGGCCAGGTGGTTCCGCTGCGCCGACTCGACGAGCGGCGCGTCGCGATCTCGGAGATCTCCGACGAGGCGTTGCTCGCCGCGTGCGGCGTCGGTGACAGCGCGGCACTCGGGGCGCTGTTCGATCGGCACCACCAGGCAGTCCACCGGTTGATCTCGCGGCTGTTGCGCAGCGAGGCTTCCGAGATCGACGACCTGGTGCAGACCACGTTCATGGAGGCGTGGCGGTCGGCGAAGAAGTACAGCGGCGGCGGCGCGGTGAAGAGCTGGCTGTACGGCATCGCCGCCAACCTCGTACGCCACTACGTGCGCGGCTCGAAGCGGCGGCGCGACGCGTACGCCCGCGTCCCGGAGCCGGTCGACGTGCCAGCAGGTCCGGCGGACCGAGCGATGCGCGCGCAACAACTCGATCGCCTGGCGGTCGCACTCGAGCAGCTCCCGCACGACCTGCGCAGCGCGTACGTGCTGTGCGATCTCGAGGATGTTCCCGGGATCGAGGCGGCGAAGATCCTCGAGGTACGTCCCGGCACGCTGTGGCGACGCCTCCACGACGCGCGGCGCGCGCTGCGTGTGGCGATCGAAGGAGGTGCGTGATGCTTCGCGATGACGACGCCGACGAGCTCGCTGCACTCGCGAAGGAGCTCGACGCGCCCGCGCCGGACGAGCCTCGGGTCGAGGCGATCCGAGCATCGCTCCTGCGTGCTGCCGACGAGGACAAGCGCGAACCGAAGTCGCGCTGGCCGCTCGTGGCCGGTGGCTTCACCGCCGGTGCGCTGGCGGCCGCGGCGAGCGTGATGATGGTGATGCACACGGGGCATGCGCCGATCGCGGCGAGCAATGCCGAGCATCGCGCGCAGATCGAAGCGTCGGCCGCGGCGGACTTCGAGCGGCAGGTGACGCATGGCCTGACCGGCACCGACGAGATCGTGCGGCTGCATGCCGGGCGAATCTCGCTCGCGGTGAGCGGGCTCGCGGCCGGTGATCGCGTGTGGGTCGCCGCGAAGAACGGCGAGATCGAGGGCGAGGGCCAGTACGAGGTCGCGGTCACCGAGGATCTGCTTCGCGAGGTGACGGTGAAGCAAGGCACCGCGCGGATCCGGATCGCGGGACAGCGAGAGGTGTTCCTCGCGATGGGCCAGACCTGGAGAGCGCCGGTCGTGACCGCGGAGGTCCAGCCCGCGCCGGTGATCCGCACGCCGTCGCCGGATGTGGCGACCGCGAGCCCGATGCCGCGTACGCTCCCCGCGCCCCGCTCGCCGGCGCGCGCGCCGGAAGTTCCGCGGCTGACCGCGCAGCGCGACACCGTCGCCGAGACGAAGTCGGTCGCGGCGGGTGTGTCCGCGACCACACCGATCGATCATCCCGCCGCGCCGAGCGTGCCGGCGATGCAGACCATGGCCGACGCATCGCCGAACGAGGCGCCGCCGGCGGCGATCACGCAGATCCCGAAGACCAGGGTCTCGACCACGCCGGTCGAGCAACACTTCGCCACCGGCTGGCAGCTCCTGCGCGCCGGTAAGAACGCCGAAGCCGCGCGCGAGCTCGCCGCGGCCGCCGATGCCGGTGGCGACGATCCACTCGCCGGCGACGCGCGCTACTTCGAGGCCGTTGCCCTGACGAAGGCAGGGCGCAAGACCGAGGCGGAGCACGCGCTCGTCGCGTTCCTCGATCGCTCGCCACACGCCCTGCGCCGTGGTCGTGCCGCCGTGATGCTGGCGCGGCTGATCGCCGAGCGTGGTGATCGCGCGGCCGCGCGGACCTGGTTCGAGGCCGCGAGTCACGATCCCGATCCGGACGTGGCCGCCGCCGCGAAGGCCGGGCTCGCCGGGCCCTAGCTGCCGCAGTGTCTTCGCGCGGCGTCACCGTCGCGTCACCGAGCTGCGTTACGCTGAAGCGATGCGTACGGTGACCGCGTTTGTCGAGCGTCCGCCCGAGGTGTGCTGGCGCGTGCTGACCGATGCGTCCACGTTCACCGGCTGGGTCCCCGGCCTTCGCCGCGCGCGCGTGATCGCCACGGACGACGCCGGTCGCCCGCGCGAGGTCCAGTTCGAGTTCGCCGCGTCGCGGACGTACTCGCTCGTCTATACGTACCTGGCCGACGAGCACGAGGTCCGCTGGGAGCCGCGCCTCGGCAAGCGCGACGCGGTCCGCGGCTTCGCGCGCGTCGAGCCGAGCGAGCGCGGCACGAACCTGACCTACGGTCTCGAGCCGGGTGACGCGCGATCCGAAGCCGAGCAAGCGCTGGGAGATCTCGAGGCCGTGGTGAGCGCGTTCGCACGCTGGGTCCACGAGGCGCGCTGAGCTGTCACCGAACCGCGACGCGGAGCCCACGGTCCGCGCGTACAACGAGAGCATGGTCGAGCTCCGAGGTTCCTATCGCTACGCCAGTGCCGAAGCGCTCGAGCGCGCGGTGATGACCGCGATGCTGCAACTCGAGGACGAAGAAGATCACTCGCTCGCCGGTGACTGGCTCCGCGCGCTTTCGCGCCGTGGCACCCGGCTGGAGGTCCGCGCGACGCTGACCACGGAATCCGACCCGTTTCTCGCGTCGACGATCCTCGCCGTGCTCTCCGATCACGCGCTCGAAGGCGCCGTCGACGTCCGCCGCAACGACACCGTCGTCGACTCGTTCGTGTCCGGCGACGACGACTGACTCCCCATCAGCGGGCGGCCGGGCCGTGCTTCCAGGTCTCGATCACGAGATCGATCATGCGATCGCGATCGATCGCGAGATAGCTGGCGGACACGACGGCCAGCGCGGCACCGACGACATGCGCGGCGAGGCGGGTCCGGCGCAACGGACGACCGGTCGCGAGGAGCGCGCCGGAGAGCCAGGCGACCGCGACGCCGATCGCGAGGATCGCCCAGACGGCGCGGGCGACGAGCGGATTGCCGGTGAACGCGACGAGCGCGAGCACGATCGCGATCGGCAGGAGGAAGCCGACCTCGAGCGGTGGCCGCAGGAGGCGGCGGCCGGCGACGCGCCACGAGCCGGCGTCGCGCCGCAGCGTCGCGAGCGCGGCGGCGATGACGAGCGCGAGCACGATCCACAGGATGCCGCGCAGCGCGTGGCGAGTGTGCGCACGCGAGAGCGCTGACGTGAGCTCCTCCGCGTTGCGGCGATCTTCGAGCGCCGCGATCGCGGACTCGGCCTCGGTGAACTCGCCGGCGCGGATCGCGAAGCGCGCGACCTCGGAGAACACGCGCTCGTGCTCGTTCGGCGCCGCGGCGACACGCGCGCGGACCAGCCAGGCGTGCGCGGTGGTGAACGCACCGTCGCGCTCCCAGCCAAGCGCGAGCGCGAGCATCGCGGTCGCGGCGCGCGGATAGGTCGGGTGCGCGTCGATCAGCGCGCCGAGCTCGCGCAGCGCGGGCTCGGGATCTCCGCCGGCCTGAATCTTCGCGACGAGCCGCTCGTGGGTCGCGGCGACCTGCGCGAATTCACCGCCCTGCCCCGCACTGCCGGCGAGCCGCGCGAGGTCACCGCGCGCGCGGCGCTTCAACAGCTCGTCGTCGGAGATC
>Ga0307509_10012180_pt1 | contig 10316 bp, 11 predicted proteins | sample 10_EM_MG_FD_202245 | JGI IMG/M metagenome (GOLD analysis project Ga0307509, IMG submission 202245) | Populus trichocarpa ectomycorrhiza microbial communities from riparian zone in the Pacific Northwest, United States - 10_EM | ecosystem: Host-associated > Plants > Roots > Unclassified | place...
AGTACGCGATGAACCACGGCACCCTGGTGGTTGCCGCCTCCGGCAACTGCGGCTGTGCCGACCCGACGCCGGACAATCCGTTCATCCTGTCGGTCGGGGCGACCGACGAGAGCGATGGATTGGCGTATTTTTCGAGCACCGGGGCCTTTGTCGACCTGTCCGCACCCGGTACCAACATCCTCACCACAGCGCCGTACGGCCTGTATTTCTCGGAGTCGGGCACCTCGCTGGCCAGCCCGATCGTGGCGGGAGTCGCAGCTCAAATGTTCGCGGCAAACCCCGTGCTGACACCGGCAGTAGTCACCCAGTTGCTCGAGGCCACGGCGATTGCTCCCAGCGGTGCCTACGACCAGTCCTTTGGTTACGGCCGAGTCGATGCATTCGCCGCTGTGAGTGCTGCGGCCGGCTACGTCGCGCCAGTGGACACGACACCACCGACGGTCACGTTGGACTCGCCGAGTCAGGGTGGCACCGTGTCCGGGACCGCCGTGGTCGCGATGACCGCCAGCGACGATGTCGGCGTGACCAAGGTCGATCTCTACGTCGATGGCGTGTTCTTCGTCAGCGACAGCGCGACGCCGTACTCGATGACCTGGGATACGAGCGCGCTGCCGAACGGATCGCACACGCTCCAGGCAGTGGCCACCGATGCGGCGCACAACAGCGCGAGCACGCCGACGATCACGGTCACGGTGTCGAACACGCCGCCCGACACCACGCCACCGACCGTGTCGATCGGCGCGCCCGCTGCCGGCGCCACCGTGTCCGGCACCGCCACGGTGTCGGCTGGTGCCTCCGACAACGTCGCCGTGGCGAAGGTGGAGTTGTACGTCGATGGCGTTCTCAACGGGACCGACACCACGGCACCGTATTCCTTCGCCTGGAGCACCACCGCGGCGAGCAACGGCGCGCACACCTTGAAACTGGTTGCGACCGACACTGCCGGCAATGCAGCCAACGTGTCGCGCGCCGTCACGGTGGCCAACAACGGCAATCACGCACCGGTCGCGGTCAACGACGCGTTCAACGCGCCGTATCGCGCCGCGAACAGCTACACGGCGCAGGTGTTCGCCGTGCTGGCCAACGACAGCGATGCCGACGGCAACCTCAACGCTGCCAGCGTCAAGATCGTCTCGTCGCCAAACAAGGGCGGAGCGGTCAGCGTCAAGACCAACGGCTCGGTGTCGTACACGCCGGCGAAGGGCTACCGCGGCTCCGAGACCTTCACGTACAACGTGAAGGACAGCCTCGCCGCGACATCGAACACCGCCATGGTGACGGTCACAGTGAAGTGACAGGAACGTACGCGCATGAGGCGGGTGGCAGTCATGGTCTTCGCCACGCTGGCGACCTTGCCCGGTCCGGCGTGGCCGCTGGCCCCCGGCACGGCGGATGCAGACCCGTTGGCGATCGGACGACGCATCTACCGCGAAGGCGTGCTGCCGGACGGACAACTCTTGCGCGGGCTGGGCCCGGCGGGCGTCGTGCTGGCGGGTGCGCAGGCCGCGTGCGCGACCTGCCATCGTCGCAGTGGCTATGGATCCAGCGAAGGCCCGATCGAAGTGCGGGCCATCACCGGCCCGTCGTTGTTCGGCGAGCGTCCCGCGCCACTCGCGCCGACCATCGCTCCTGCAGTGACGACGCCGCAGGTCGGGGTTTCCGCCGCCGAGGCCGCACGTGCCAAGGCGATCGCGCTGCGCAGCGCCAGAGCGGCGGCATTCGCCGGCGCGCGTCAAAGGCCGATCTATGACGACGCGTCGGTCGCGCGTGCGGTCCTTCAAGGCATCGACGTGTCAGGCCGCCGCATGCACGCGTCGATGCCCCGCTACGGACTCGAGCAGGACGCGATGGAGTCGCTGACCGCCTACCTGAAGGCGTTGTCTGCACAAGTGTCGCCGGGCGTGACCGAGGACACAGTGCATTTCGCGACGGTGATCCAGCCTGGCACCGACCCGGCGCAACGCCAAGCGCTGCTCGACGTGCTGCAGGCGTTCGTGCAGGACCGCAATCAAAGCCAGCGGGTTGAAGTGCGGCGCGAACAGGCGGGCCAGGTGCAGCTCGGGCGCGTCTATCGGCAGTGGGTGCTGCACGTCTGGGATCTGAGTGGGGCCGCCGATACCTGGGGTCGACAGCTGGAGGCCTACATCACGCGCCAGCCGGTCTTCGCGCTGATCAGCGGCCTGGGCCAGGCGGACTGGCGCCCGATCCACGCGTTCAGCGAGCGCTTCGAGCTGCCGTGCATCTTCCCGCAGACCGACGTGCCGGTGCTGTCCGAGCACAATTTCTATACGGTCTATCTGTCCAGGGGAGTGACGCTGGAGGCGCAGGCGCTGGCACGGTTTCTGAAGATCGAAGGCGGGCGCGGGCCGGTGATTCAGGTCTACCGGCGCGAAGGTGCGAGCGCTGCCGCCGCCGAGGCCTTCCGTTTGGCGTGGGGTGCTGGCGCGGGCACTGCCCCGGTGGATATGGTGCCGGAGGGCAGCCTGGGCGCGGCGTTCTGGCAGAAACTGGCCGTGCACAACCCGGCGGCGACGCTGGTGTTGTGGCTGCCCTCACGCGATCTGGACGGAGCCCAGGCACTCTCCGCGTCCGGTTCGCAGGTCAAGGCCATCTACCTGTCGTCGAGTCTCAATGCCGACCCGCGCAGCGGTCTGGCCGCGGATGGCGAAGGTCGCGTGCGGCTGGTCTACCCGCAGGATTTGCCCGCGGCGCGCGAGGCTCGGGTCGAGATGGTGAGGCGCTGGTTGCGCAAGAATGGCATCACGCCGTCGGACGAGAAGGTGCAGATGAACGCCTACCTGGCAGCCACGGTAACCGGGATGGTGATGATGCACGGCAAGGACACCTATTCGCGCGAGTTCCTGCTGGAGCGGATGGAGCACCGGCTGGGCACCGCGGTCGAAACGTCGATCTACCCGCACCTGAGCCTGGGGCCGGGCCAGCGCTATGCCTCCAAGGGCAGCTACATCATGCGGGTCGGCGGCGCCGACGAGCGGCAACTGACGCCGGTGTCCGACTGGATCGTGCCCTGAGGCCGCCGACATGCGCGTTCTAGTCCCGATGCCTCGCGGTATTGCAACCCGTACCTATTGCGTCGCGGGCCTTCTGGCCGGCGCGCTCGGCTTTGCGCCGGTGGAAGACCCTGGCGTGCCGCCCAGTCCTGTGCCGGCGCCGCGCGCCCGGCCACCCGAACTCGTGCGCCAGATCCAGGCTGCTCTGGCCGACGCGTCAAGACGCAGTGGCATCGGTGCGGACGAACTCAGGGTCGACAGCGCTGAGCATGTGACCTGGCGCGATGGCTCGCTGGGGTGCCCGATGCCCGACATGATGTACGCGCAGGCCTTGGTGCCCGGCTACCGCATCCGCATCGTAGCCGGCGGCCGAACGCTCGACTATCACGCCGATACGCGCGGCGCGATGGTGCTCTGTCCGCTGGAGCGGGCAGTCGATCCACTGCCGACGAGGCGATGAACCTGCGGTTGCTGCCATTCTTGAAAGGTCAATGCCATGAAGATGCGACCCAGATTTGCCATGCGCCAGCTTGCAGCCGCCTGCTTCGCCGGCGCGACGCTGCTGCATGCGGGTGCCGTGCTTCCCCACGACACGAAGTCGCATTCGGTCGCCTGGCCCGGGGGCACCCAGTACGAGCGCTCCGTGCGCTCGTACACCATCCCCGACGTGGTGCTGATCGACGCTGATTCGAAGCCCGCGCGGCTGCGTGAGGTGCTGGCAGGCGACGAGCCGGTGATGCTGAATTTCGTCTTCACCACCTGCAGCACGATCTGCCCGGTGATGGTCAGGGTCTTCGCCGACGTGCCGTCGCGCCTCGGACCCGCGGCCAAGGATCTGCGCATGATCTCGATCTCGATCGACCCGGAGAACGACACGCCCGCCCAGCTGAAGTCCTACGCCAAGACCTTCGGTGAGGGCATGCGCTGGCGTTTCCTGACCGGTCGCGTCGAGGACATCAACAATGTTCAGCGTGCGTTCGGTACCTACCGCGGCGACAAGATGAGCCACGAACCGCTGACGCTGATACGCGAAGCGGGCGGCAAGTCGTGGGTGCGCATCGACGGCTTCGCCAACCCCGACGATCTCGCGCGAGAGTACCGCAAGCTGGTGACGAAGTAGGCGAGAAGTGGGCCGCGGCCCGCCTGCAGGCTGCGTCTTCGCTCAAACCGCGTAGCCGCCACCCGTCGACTTGCTGTGCAGGCGCGAGATCGCGAAAGGCCGCTCGATCAGACCGAGTTCGAGCGCGACCAGGGTCAGCTCGACGGCGCTGCGCAGGCCCAGCTTGTGCATCAGATTGGCGCGATGTTTTTCGACCGTCTTGGGACTGAGGCTCAGAAACTCCGCCGCCGAGCGGTTGGTACGTCCCTCGGCGATGAGTTGCAAGATGCTGCGCTCGCGCCGGGTCAATGACTCGAGACGTGACGACTTGGCGCCGTTGGCTTGCGGGTGCAGGAAACTGTTCACGACATGCGACGAGACATCCGGACTGAGATAGTTCTTGCCCCTGGCGACGGAGCGCAAGGCCATCAGGAGCTCGTCGAGTGCGGCATCTTTGAGCACGTAGCCGTCGGCGCCGGCGCGAAGTGCCTCGCGCACGTAGTCCTCCGTCTTGAACGCGGTGAGCATCACGACCTTGACGAGTGGCTGTCGGCGCTTGATCTGCGCAACGACCTCGAGCCCGTTGGAACCGGACAGCGCGATGTCCATCAGCATGACATCGGGGTCGATGCTGAGCGCGGCCTGGATCGCTTCCTTGCCGGTGCTCGCATGGCCAACGACCGTGAATTCCTCGTGGCCGGAAATCAGCGCGCAGAGCCCCAGGCGAAACAGGGTGTTCTCGTCGACCAGAACAATGCGGATGCTCATGATGGATTCCGGCGCACCGGATGTGTCGGTGCAGGCGTGTCGCTGCCGTTGTCAGGCGCGGTGGATTTGGGTGGCATCACGGTGAGGGGTTCGCCCGAAGGCGACACGCCGAAGACCCAGTCGCGGTAGGCCGCCTTGTCGCCGAACTGCTCGTAGCCCGGTGCGAATCCTGTGCGCTTGACCGGCTGCTTTTCAGACAGGCTGTAGACGCCGGCAACGCGCTGACCGACACGCAGCACGCCCCATTCGGCGCTGCCGGTGATCGGGTCGGGATACAGGCGCCTGAGGTGACGCACCGGCACGGGGTAGCGGTTGTCCTCCAGCAGGTCTTCGAGACTGGTCGGAAGCACGCGGCCCGTGCCCCGTGGCGCACCGAAGTAGTAGCGTTGTATGGCTCGGCGATACTGGTCACCGACAAACAGCAGCTCTTGCTCCCGGATGCGCTGGCGTGCCAGTGACCAGACGTCAACGGCAGCCATCAGCGCGATGCCACCGAGCGCCAGCCCCAGCAGCAGGGCGAGCAAGACCACTCCACGAACCCGGCGGGGGCTGTTGATTTGTCTCGACGCAATGTGGTGCTTGGTCACTCAGTTCCCTTTGCGGAAGGGTCGCCGGGGCGGGGGACCGGTTGCACGTCGTAGACCGCTCCGAGGGTCAGGTCCTCGGGCGCGACGACGACCCAGGTGGACGACTCGGACACCGGATCGATCGGCACCTGGCGCAGGTATCGCTTGGCCACCAGCTCGTCGAGCGAGTCCGGATACTTGCCCTGGTCGCCGAAGAACTTGTCGATCGCGTCGCGCATCGTGGCCACGTTTTGACGCTGCACGTTCAGGCGTCCGCTGTCGAGGGCGGAAAAGTAGCGCGGAACCGCCAGCGTCAGCAGCATGGCAATGAGGGTCATGACAACCAGCATCTCGATCAGGGTGAAGCCGTGCCCATCTACGGCGCGCCCCAACCCGGGATGGCGGTGAATCGACGTGTTCATGGGGGCTACCAAGTGTTGTAGGCAGTGCCGTCCAGCCCGACTCGTGTCGAACTGGACGAGACATCGAACACGTCGTCGCCGGGCCGCGGATCTTCCGGCCGGCTCGCGTAGGCACGTGTAATCCAGGTCTGCTCGGCAGGCACCTGCGAGTCGGGAAAGAACGGGTCGCGCGGCAACTTGCGCAGGATGACGATGCGTTGAGGCTTCTCGTTGGCGTTCAAGCCAAAGTCGCGCTTGGCAGCCGCTTCATGCACCTGGGTCAGCATCTCAAGCGACGCAGGAAACCCCGATTCACCTGCTGCCTTGGCCAGGACTCCGCTGTCGGTTGCGTCTTTGTAGGCGTCCAGCCCGGTGCGGATCGTTCGCAACGCCTGGCGCAACTCGGCCTCTTTGAAACGCGTCGAGGTGACTTCGTACAGTGGCAGAGCCGTCATCGCGACCAACCCGACCAGCGCGAGCGTGATGACCAACTCGATCAGCGTGAAGCCGGCGGCCGGTCGTGTTTGCATGACCGGCTTCATTGCGCTGGCTTCGGCTCTTCGACCGGGGCCAGAGGTGCTGGCGCTGCGGGCGCGCTTGCAGCGGGATCGACTGCTGGCGGCGCCGTCGCGCCCGCGTCGCTGTCGGGGGCGGGGGCCAGCGGGACGCGCGTGACCCCTCGGATCGCCGCACGGGTTGCCGATTGCACTGTCGAGGGGGAGACCATACTGCCGCCGGTACCTGGTGACTGCGGCCGGGCCAGTGCGGGGCGACCATCAGTTGCCGCCGGCGCCACGCCACCGGTGGACTGACTCCGCATCACACCTACCGGATCAAGCTGCAACGCACGCTCCCGCATGCTGGTCTCGGTTCCGGAGAACACGTTTCGCACCGCAGCATCGAGGATGGCCGGTGGGCGCAGGATGCGCGGGGTGATGGAGAGGACGATCTCGGTCTTCTTGTCGCTGCCGTTGTTGTTGCCGAACAGGCGGCCCACCACGGGAAGATGACCCACGCCCGGTACGCGCGCTGAAGCATTGCGATCCTCGGCCGAAATCAGGCCGCCCAGAATCTGGGTCTCGCCATCGCGCAGGCGAACTGCGGTTTGGGCGTTTCGGGTGCCGATCTGGTACGCCAGCGAGCCGTTTGGCCCGGAAATTTCCTTGACGATGCTGCTCACCTCAAGGCTGATGCGGATGCCGACTTCCTGATCGGAATACACCTGCGGCTCGAACTCGAGCTTGAGGCCGACGTCCTGGTATTGGACGGAGCCGGTGACGACGCCGCCGCCGCTCGACACCGGCGTGACCGTGTTGGTGATGATCGGCACCCGGTCGCCGATCAGGATGCGCGCCTTCTCTTTGTTGCGCGCGCGGATTCGCGGGCTGGCCAGCAGATTGGAGTCCTGATCCTCCAGTCGCAGGTTGAGGCCCAACCCGAGCTTGGACACCACCAGATCGTTGCGAGACAGCGCCTTCAAGGCGCCCAAGGTGGTGGCGCTGTCGGGCGTTGACAGTGTGAAGGCGTTGGGGAACTCAATCCCGATGTTGGACAGCCGATCCCGGGACACCTCGAGGACCTCGACTTCGAGCATCACTTCGGGCTCGGCCACGTCGTGCGCGGCAATCACCTTGCCGGCGACGGCGATGGCATCCGCGGTGTCGCGCATCACCAGAGTGCCGCTGCGTTCGTCGGCCGAGATGTCCTTGACCTTGAGAACAGACTTGAGCAACGTGAGCAGGTACTTGACGTCGATATTGGTGACTTGAAACGTGTGCACCTGCAGGTCCTGGTACTCCTTCTGCTTGGCCGCCGTGGCCGGGTAGATGAACAGCGTGTTGGCGTTCAGCGAGCGCTTCTCGAGCTGGTTCTGCAGCAGGATGAGGTCGACGGTGTCCTCGACGGCTGCATCCTTCACAAAGATCGTGGTCTTCAGGTCGGCCCGCACGTCTCGGTCGAGAATCACGTTCAGCCCGGTGGTCCGCGACAACGCCTCGAACACCATGCGCAGGTTGGCGTCGCGGAACTGCAGCGTGACGGGCTTGCTCATGATCGACCGTGCGGCCGATTCCGCCGAGCGGACCCGCCGCGCCGTCTCGAGCCGCTCGCGGATTACTGCGGCCAGACTCTGGGCCGCCATGTTCGCGGCGTTGTCGGCCAGCGCGGCGTTGACTCGCTCCTGCGCCGCTTGGAGATTGCCTTCACCGAGGAGCCGCTCGGATTCGACGAGCAGCTTGTTGCTGCGCGCATCAAGTTCGAGCGCCAGCAACCCGCGCCGGGCGCGGTCGTTGGTGCGATCGACCTTGAGCGCCTTGGCAAACAGTTCGGCTGCCTGGGTGGTCTGGCCGCTCCGACGCGCCTCCTCCGCGCGTTCGACCAGATCGCGCCCGTAGGCCTGCGTCTGCGTCAGCAGATCGATGCGGAACTCGGAATTGGTCGGGTCGAGGCGGCTGGCTTCCTGAAGTTTGGCGAGCGCCGCGTCGCGATTGCCTTCGGCCAGCAACTTCATGCCCTCGGAGTGGAGCTGGACGCCGGCACACCCGCCGAGCAGCGCCGCGGCGACGAGTACGACCAGAGGCCGTGACGAGTAGTGGAATGATTTCACTTGGACCCCGTGTTTGTATTGAGCGTCTGTCTCGTATTCAGCGGCAGGTAGGTCATGACGACCGCGTCGGCCGTCAGCGAATCAATGCGGTAGCTCGTGTCGATCGTGTCGCCGACTGACACGACGAACAGCGCGTCGCCCTTGGCGATGAACGCCTCGGGCTTTGCGGTACCGCGTTCGAGCATGCCGACGAAGACGAACGGCAACGGAGGCGCGACTGGAGCGGCCGGCGGCGGCGGTGCCAGCGACGATGGCGGGGGTGATGGGGGTGGCGGGGGCGGCGGCGGCAACCAACTCGAACTCGTGAACAGATCGGTCGTGGACTTGGGAATCGACCGCGAGCGTTCGGACAGTTTGACGGTCAGCTCGGATTCCGCAGCGTTGGAGGCCAACAGCGTCACTGTCGCTGTCGACGGTGCGGGAGGACGGGGCGCAGGTTGAATGACGGCTTCGGCGATTCCGTTCTGGACATCGCGGGAATTGCGCGCCAACTGAGCTGCGACGTAGAACGTGCTCACCCCTGCGCCGGCGACGAGCAACAGGCCCAAGGCCTTTGGAAGACGCGCCATGTCAAGGGCTCCGGTAGACAAGCGTGAACCGCACCAGCGCGTCGAGCGTGGTGCTGCCGACGTCGCTGCGCGTCATGCGCAGCTCGTCCATTGATCCATTTGGCAACGCCTCGAGAACGTCGGCGCTGAAGCCCTTGAGAGCGCCGTAGTCGCCGCGTACCGGCAGCGTGACCGTGTAGGACACCAGCGCCACGTTCGGTTCGACCTTCAGTTGGTATTCGCCCCTCGGAAGACTCATGTTGCGGCGCGCGGCAATGGCGAAAACCGTGCTGAGATCGCCGGCACTTTGCGACATCGGCGGCATGGCGGACACGAACTCGGCGGCTTGCTCGCCGTGCGACAAGCGCGGGCGCGACGACCGCTCCTGGCGGGGCGCCGCGTCTGCTTGCATGGCCAGCGCCGCGCGCAGCCCGTCGGTCTGGCGGGTGAGTTGCGGCAACCAGAGCGCGATCAGCACCGCGGCGATGAGGAGCGCAATTCCGAACAAGCCGGGCCGACCGACCCGGCGCAAGGCGCGCCGCCACGTCCGTTGCAGGAGTCGGTTCACGGTGCAATTCCCCACGCGGCCTGAATCTGGAACCGCACCGGCTTGCCGGGCGCCTTCGTCTGGAGTTCGTGTGACGCGAGGATGACTCTGGAGAGGCGCCCGTCTCGTTGCAGCGCACCCACGTAGGCCAGCATCTCCTGAGGACCGCGAGCCTCTGCGGTGATGCGCAGGCTGTGCTTTGCCACCGACGGTTCGACCGATAGCAGCGCCACGGCCTCGTTGGGTGCGGACTCGAGCGACTCCAGAATATCGGCCCACGGCGTCGCGAGGTTGCGCGCGACCTGGCGGATGGCCCGAACGCGCGCGAGTTCGCCGGGTTCGGTTGGAGTCACCCGCGTGGCGTTCGCAGCCGCGCCGGCACGCCTCGCCTGCAGAGCGGCAAGCGCATCTTTCAGTTGGGCGTTGTCCGCCAATTGCCGCACGGAGGTGACAGTCACGATCCCCATCAGGGCCGCACCGATTGCCAGCAGCGTCATGCCGGACCGAGAAAAGTGTCGCGAAGCCGGTGCGAACTCGAGGTGCAGGCGGCTCGTCCTCATGAGATTTCCTCCTCAAGACTCATCACGGTCCAGCGCGACGAAACGGCCTTGCCTGCTCCTTCAGGCCCGACCAGCACGAACGCAGACTGATTGGCCGCGTCCAATCCAGCCCCGGCCAGCAGGCGGTTGGTACGCGTGTCGAGCATGTCGGCCGTCATCGCGGAATCGAGCCCAAACCCGCACATCAGCTTTTTCACCCGTGGGTTGACGA
>Ga0307509_10012181_pt1 | contig 10315 bp, 9 predicted proteins | sample 10_EM_MG_FD_202245 | JGI IMG/M metagenome (GOLD analysis project Ga0307509, IMG submission 202245) | Populus trichocarpa ectomycorrhiza microbial communities from riparian zone in the Pacific Northwest, United States - 10_EM | ecosystem: Host-associated > Plants > Roots > Unclassified | place...
GCGCGCTCGAAGGCGCGGCCGCCGATCTGCGCGCCACGCTCGAATCGACGCAGGACGGCATCCTCGTCACCGACCTCGCCGGGCGCATCCGCAACTTCAACCAGCGCTTCGCGGCGCTCTGGCAGGTCCCCCTCAACCTGCTCACCCAGCGCGACGACGATGCGGTGTTCGACTGGATGCGCCGCAGCGTCGCCGACCCGGCGAGCTACATGCAGCGCTTGGCCGCGATGGACGACGCGACGATGCTGCAGGCCACCGACGAGGTGCGGCTGCAGTCGGGCCGGGTGTTCGAGCGCGTGACGATGCCGCAGTGCACGCACGGCGAGCCGATCGGCCGCGTGTTCTCGTTCCGCGACATCACCGACAAGCTCGAGGCCGAGCGTTGCATCGAGACCTTGTCGTACACCGACGCGCTGACCGCCCTGCCGAACCGGCGCATGCTCGCCGACCGTACCGAGGTCGCGCTCGCCGCGGCCAAGCGCGATGGCACGACGTTCGCGATCCTGTTCCTGAACCTCGACCGCTTCAACCACATCAACGAGACGCTGGGCCGCGTCCATGGCGACCGCGTGCTGCTCGACGTGGCCGAGCGCATCAAGGCCTGCGTTCGCGGCGCCGACACGATCGCGCGGCTGGGCGGCGACGAGTTCGTGGTGCTCGCGCACCAGGCCGACGACAGCGGCGCGCACGCCACCGCGACGCGGCTGCTCGATGCGCTCAAGCGGCCGTTCGAGCAAGGCGGCATGAGCTTCACCGTGACCGCCAGCATCGGCGTCGCGCTGTACCCGAGCGACGGCACGGGGCTGGACGAGCTGCTGCGCCGCGCCGACAACGCGATGCGCGAGGTCAAGCACGCGGGTCGCGCCGGCTATCGCTTTCATCGCTCGCGCCCGGGGGCCAGCGACACGCGCTCGCGTTCGCGCATGCGGCTCGACCACGCGATGCGCATGGCGCTGGCGCAGGGCCGTTTCCGGCTGCACTTCCAGCCGCAGGTCGATCTCGGCAGCGGCGTTGTCGTCGGTGCCGAGGCGCTGATCCGCTGGCGCGACCCGGAGCTCGGCGAGATCTCGCCGAGCGAATTCATTCCGGTCGCCGAAGAGAGCGGTTTCATCATCGCGATCGGCGACTGGGTGCTCAAGCGCGCCGTCACGCAGGCCGCGGCGTGGCGCGCAGCGGGCGCGAACATGACGGTGTCGGTCAACGTCTCGGCGCTGCAATTCCAGCAGCCCGGGTTCGTCGACGGCGTGGCCGAGGCGCTGCGCGGGGCCGGCCTGCCGCCGCGGCTGCTCGAGCTCGAGCTGACCGAGTCGATCCTGATCCTCGACGCGAAGGACGCGATGCTGCGCCTGCAGGCGCTCGCACAGCTCGGCGTCAAGCTCGCGATCGACGACTTCGGCACCGGCTACTCCAGCCTGGCCTACCTGAAGCGCTTCCCGATCGGTCGCCTCAAGATCGACCGCACGTTCATCAGCGGCCTGCCCGCCGAAGAGAGCGACGCCGCCATCGTGCAGGCCATCATCCACATGGGGCGCGCACTGCGGCTGGAGATCGTGGCCGAGGGCGTCGAGAACGACGCCCAGCGAGCGTTCCTGGAGCAGGCCGGCTGCGACCTGTACCAGGGCTTCCTGTATGCGCCCGCGCTCGACGTGGCGGCGTTCGAGGCCCGCATGGGCATTGCCGGCTCGGCCCTCGCGGCGATCGCGGCGCATTAGTCAGAGGGTCTCGACGGCGCGATCGCACGCGCGGCGGCTGGATTTTGTACAGTCGCTGCACGGAGGTCTCTCGATGGCGATCGTTGACACAATCCTGGAGCGCAAGCTCGAACAGCTCGCGGTGCCGCTCGCGCTGGTGATGCCGGACGGCCGGCGCATCGGCCCGCCGTCTGCCGCCGTCACGATGCGGCTGAAGCAGCTCTCGCCGCTGGCCCACATCGCCGCCGGCGAGGTCGGCAAGGTCGCGCAGGACTACGTCGAAGACCGGCTCGATTTCGACGGCAGCGTGCGCGACCTGATGCAGATCGCCACCCAGATGATCGCGAGCGACCCGACGCAGGACATGGGCGGCGGCGCGACGCTGAACTGGTGGCGCGAGATCCGCCTCAACGCCCGCTCGCGCGCACGCCACAACGTGCAGGCCGACGCCGCGCAGGTGCAGTTCCACTACGACGTCTCCGATGCGTTCTACGAGCTCTGGCTCGACCCGCTGCGGCTGTACTCGTGCGCGTACTTCCGCGAGCCGGGCATGAACCTGGCGCAGGCGCAGCAGGCCAAGCTCGACCACATCTGCCGCAAGCTGATGCTGCGGCCGGGCGAGCGCTTTCTCGACATCGGCGCGGGCTGGGGCGGGCTGCTGATGTGGGCCGCCGAGCATTACGGCGTGCGCGGCCACGGCATCACGCTGAGCCGCAACCAGCACGCCCACGTGAACCAGCTGATCGAGGCGCGCGGCTTGACCGGCCGCGTGACGATGGAGCTGTGCGACTACCGCGAGCTGCCCGAAGGCGAGCCCTACGACAAGATCGCGTCGGTCGGCATGTTCGAGCACGTCGGGCGCGCGCTGCTGCCCGAGTACTTCGCGAAGATCCACCGCCTGCTCCGGCCCGGCGGCCTGCTGATGAACCACGGCATCACGGCCGGCGGCACGCGCAACCGCCAGCTCGGCGCCGGCATGGGCGAGTTCATCGAGCGCTACATCTTCCCGGGCGGCGAGCTGTCGCACGTGTCCAAGGTGACCGAGGTGATGAGCGAGGCGCAGTTCGAGCCGCTCGACCTCGAGAACCTGCGCCCGCACTACGCGCGCACGCTGTGGGCCTGGAGCGATGCGCTCGAGGCGCAGCTCGCCGATGCGCGCGGCCTGACCAATGAGCGCGTGGTGCGCGCCTACCGCATCTACCTCGCCGGCAGCGCGATGGGCTTCGAGCAGGGCTGGATGGCGCTGTTCCAGATGCTTGCTGCGAAGCCGAGCCGCGTGCTCACCGACGGCCCGATCCGGGGGGCACAATCGGACTACCCGTTCAACCGCGGCTACGTCTACCGCTGAGGCTGCGGCAACCGCATATCCACACGCATGATCTACAAGTTCAAATCCAAGGCCGCCGGCGACGTCATCATGATGGGACCGGCAGGCGACGATGTGCTGCGCCTGATCGGCAAGACGCCGGCTGCCAAGGGAATCATCGACGTGGCTGCGATGCCGGCGGCGATCAGTGCCATCGAGCAGGCCATCGCCGCCGATGAGGCGGCGCGCGCGCAGGCCGAGCAAGAAGCCGCGGCCGCGGGTGCGAAACTGGCGCCGCGCGACGGCATCACGCTGCGTCAACGGGCGTGGCCGCTGGTGGAGATGATGAAGCGTTCGATCGGCGAGAAAGCCGATGTCGTCTGGGGCGTCTGAAATGACAGCCACCGGCGGCGTCTGAGGAGCAATCGATGAAACTGTGGAGCGACAGCTGGGTCAACGGTGAGCGCATCCCGACGCGCTTTGCCGCCGGTCAACCCGATGCCAAAGGCGGCGTCACCTTCTCGGACAACGTCAGCCCGCATTTGGCGTGGAGCGAGGTGCCGGCCGGCACGCAATCGTTCGCGTTGATCTGCCACGATTTCGACGTCCCGAGCCGCGGCGACGACGTCAACAAGACCGATCGCGAAGTGCCGGCCGACCTGCCGCGCGTCGACTTCTTCCACTGGGTCATGATCGACCTGCCCGGCGGCACCGCCGAGCTGACCGAAGGCGAGTTCAGCCGCGGCTTCAGCGCGCACGGCAAGCCGGGGCCCGAGGTCGGCGTCGGCAGCGTGCCGGGTGCGCGTCACGGCCTGAACGACTACACCGGCTGGTTCGCCGGCAACCCCGAGATGGCCGGCAACTACTTCGGCTACGACGGCCCGTTCCCGCCGTTCAACGATTCGCTGATCCACCACTACGTGTTCACGGTCTATGCGCTGAAGATCGCGCGCGTGCCGATCGAAGGCGCGTTCACCGGGCCGCAGGTGCGCGAGGCGATCTACCCGCACATCCTCGCCGAGGCCACGCACTCGGGCACCTATACGCTGAACAAGCGCCTCATCCGCTGACCCCATGGATGACCAGGTCACCCGGGTGCTCGCCATCCGCCACGGCGAGACCGCGTGGAATGTCGACGGTCGCATCCAGGGTCAGCTCGACGTGCCGCTCAACGACACCGGCCGCTGGCAGGTGCACCGGCTCGCGCTGGCGGTCGCCGACGAGGGCATCAGCGCGATCTACTCAAGCGACCTGCTGCGTGCGCTCGAGACCGCGCAGGCCGTGGCGCGCGGCTGCGATCGGCCGATCACCACCGATGTCGGCCTGCGCGAACGCGGCTTCGGCGTCTTCGAAGGCCTGAGCTACGACGAGATCAACCAGCGCTGGCCCGAGCAAGCGCTGCGCTGGCGCAAGCGCGACCCCGACTTCAGCGCCGAGGGCGGCGAGACGCTGCGCGAGTTCTCGCAGCGCGCCGTCGACACCGTGGCGCGGCTGGCCGCGCTGCACCCGGGCGAGACCATCGCGATCGTGTCGCATGGCGGCGTGATGGACTGCCTGTACCGCGCCGCCGCGCGCGTCGCACTCGACGCGCCGCGCTCCTGGCAGCTCGGCAATGCCAGCATCAACCGGCTGCTGCACACGGCGCAGGGGTTCACGCTGATCGGCTGGAGCGACGACCACCACCTCGACGACAGCGCGCTCGACGAGTTCACCGATACCGACACGCCGATGCAGCGCACGGCGTGATCTGATCCAGAGGCAGTCGACATGACCGGCCCGCAGATCATCGTCCTCGCGACGCCGGTGTTCCTGTTGCTGATCGGCGTCGAGTTCTTGATCGGCTTGAAGCGCGGCCGCCACACCTACCGCCTGAACGACGCACTCAACAGCATCGGCCTGGGCGTGATGAGCCAGATCGCCGGTGTGTTCAGCGCGCTCTTCACGGTTGCGATCTACGCGGTCGCGTTCGAGCACGTGTCGCTGTGGCCGCTCTCGGCGCGCGAGCCCTGGGTCTGGATCGTCGGGCTCGTGCTCTACGACTTCTGCTACTACTGGGTGCATCGCTTCGGCCACACCGTGGCGCTGATGTGGGCCGCGCACGTGGTGCACCACCAGAGCGAGGACTACAACCTCTCGACTGCGCTGCGCCAGACCAGCAGCGGCTGGCTCGTGTCGTGGATCTTCTACCTGCCGATGGCCGTGCTCGGCTTCCCGCCGCTGGTGTTCGGTGTCGTCGCGCTTGTCGATCTGCTTTACCAGTACTGGGTCCACACGCAACTCATCGGGAAGCTGGGGGCGTTCGACCGCTGGTTCTGCGCGCCCAGCAATCACCGCGTGCACCATGCGGTGAACGACAAATACCTCGACAAGAATTTCGGCGGCATCTTCATCGTCTGGGATCGGCTGTTCGGCAGCTTCGAGCCCGAGGACGATGCGGTGCCCTGCGTCTACGGCACGCGCGGCCCGCTGCGCAGCTGGAACCCGCTGTGGGCGAACCTGCACAGCTATGCCGAGATCGCCAAGGACAGCCGGCGTGCAAAGGCTTGGGGCGACAAGCTGCGTGTGTGGTTCATGCACCCCGGCTGGCGCCCCGCGGACGTGGCGCAGCGCTGGCCGAAGCCCGCGTTCGACATCGCGCGCGTCGAGCGCTTCGACCCGCCGATGTCGCGCGGCGCGCAGGCGGTGGCGCTCGTGCTGTTCGTCGCCGTGCTGAGTGCGACGACCTTGTTCCTGTGGTTCGCGCATCGCCTCACGCTGCTCGAACAGGCGGCCGCTGCAGCCGCGATCTTCGCGGCGCTGTGGGCAGTTGGGCGGGTCTGCGAACGCGCGGTGCATGCCTCGGTGTTTTCCCGCAAAACCGCGCTTCGGGGCTTGCGGCCGGGGCAGGAGTGAATAGACTGCGCCGCTGGTCCACTGAACGGCGTTCAACCTGTTGAACGCCTCGGCCGGGTCACGGAGACCGCCCTGCACGCCACCCCCTCATCGCTGAAAAGCGCGTCGTCGAGCCGGCGCGCCGGCCCCGCGGCCGCACCGCTGGTGCCGGCCGTGACGCGCGCGCTGGCGCTGCTGGACCGCCTGGCCGCGCAGCGCGAGCCGATGAGCCTGGCGCAGCTGACAGCCGAGCTCGCGCTGCCCAAGAGCAGCGTGCACGGGCTGTGCAACACGCTGATGTCGTTCGGCTACCTGCGCCGCCAGCCCGACGGCGCGTTCCTGATCGGCCCGCGCGTGATGAGCCTGGCCGAGGCCTTCGTCTCGGGCACCGATGTAGCACAAGAGTTCAACGCGCTGTGGGCCAACGCCGGTGCTGCGCCGGAAGAAACCGTGGTGCTGTCGGTGCTCAACGGCACCGACGCGCTGTACATGGCGGTGCGCAACAGCGCGCGGCCGCTGGGCCTGGCGTTCAACGTCGGCATGCGCCTGCCGGCCTATTTGTCGGGCAGCGGCAAGGCCATGCTCGCGTACCAGACGCCCGATGCGGTGCGCAAGATCTTCGCGGACGGGCTGCACACGCACCTGACCCGCAAAGGCCCGCGCGAGGTCGAGGGCTTGATCAAGGAGCTCGCGCTCACACGCAAGCGCGGCTACAGCATCGACGACGAGACCGTGCGCGAGGGCGTGTATTCGTTCGGTGCGCCGGTGTTCGATGCCACCGGCAAGGTCGTGGCCGGCGTCGCGGTGTGCATCAACAAGGCGCTGCTCGGCGCGGACCGCGGCGAGCGGCATCGCGAGGTGGTGTTGAAGGTGGCGCGCACGCTGTCGCTGCGCCTGGGTGCGAAGCCGGAGCGTTGAGACATGAGTGGTGGCGAATACATCCTCGAAACCCGCGAGCTCACCAAAGAGTTCAAGGGCTTCGTCGCGGTCAGCAAGGTCAACCTGAATGTGCGGCGCGGCAGCATCCACGCGCTGATCGGGCCGAACGGCGCGGGCAAGACGACCTGCTTCAACCTGCTGACGAAGTTCCTGATCCCGACCAGCGGGCAGATTCTGTTCGACGGCACCGACATCACGCCCGAGCAGCCGGCCACGATCGCGCGCCGCGGCGTGATCCGCTCGTTCCAGATCTCGGCGGTATTCCCGCACCTCACGGTGCTCGAGAACGTGCGCGTCGCGCTGCAGCGCCAGCTCGGCACCTCGTTTCATTTCTGGAAGTCCGAGCGCTCGTTGCAGACGCTCGATGCGAAGGCGCTCGAGCTGCTGCGCGAGGTCGACCTCGAAGCCTATGCAACGCTGCCCGCGGTCGAGCTCAGCTACGGCCGCAAGCGCGCGCTCGAGATCGCGACCACGCTGGCGATGGACCCGAAGCTGATGCTGCTCGACGAGCCGACGCAAGGCATGGGCCTCGAAGACGTCGACCGCATCCGCCAGCTGATCAAGAAGGTCGCGGCCAGCCGCACCGTGCTGATGGTGGAGCACAACATGAGCGTGGTCTCGAGCATTGCCGACACCATCACCGTGCTGCAGCGCGGCGCGACCCTGGCCGAAGGGCCGTACGCCGAGGTTTCGAAAAACCCGGCGGTGATCGAGGCCTACATGGGCAGCGCGAAGACCGAGTTGAAAGGGGCGCACTGATGGCTGCTCCCTTTCTGGAAGTCAAGGACCTGCACGGCTGGTACGGCGAATCGCATGTGCTGCACGGCGTGAACTTCCACGTCAACGAGGGCGAGGTCGTCACGCTGCTCGGTCGCAACGGCGCCGGCCGCACGAGCACGATGCGCGCGATCATGGGCTTGATCGGCTCGCGCAAGGGCTCGATCAAGGTGCGCGGCGCCGAGACCGTGTCGATGGCCACGCACAGAATAGCGCGGCTCGGCCTGGGCTACTGCCCCGAAGAGCGCGGCATCTTCTCGAGCCTGTCGTGCGAAGAGAACCTGATGCTGCCGCCCACGCTTGCGGCCGGCGGCATGAGCGTCGAGCAGATCTACGCGATGTTCCCGAACCTGCGGGAGCGCGCCACCAGCCAGGGCACGCGGCTCTCGGGCGGCGAGCAGCAGATGCTCGCGGTCGCGCGCATCCTGCGCACCGGCGCGAAGCTGTTGCTGCTCGACGAGATCTCCGAAGGCCTCGCGCCGGTGATCGTGCAAAAGCTCGCCGAGATGGTGATCGCGCTGCGCAAGCAGGGCTACACGATCGTGATGGTCGAGCAGAACTTCGTCTTCGCCGCACCGCTGGCCGACCGCTTCATGGTGATGGAGCACGGCCAGGTCATTCAAGAGTTCACGCAGGCCGAACTGCCGTCGCGCATGGAGCGGCTGCACGAGTACCTCGGCGTCTGACGCACCCTCTCTCAGCAACCCACTTTCCCACAAGGAGACATCGATGAGACTGAAGAAAATTTCCGCTGGCTGCGCGCTGGCTGCCGCGACCCTGTTCGGCAGCTCGGCCCAGGCGCAGGTGTCGGGCGACGTGATCAAGATCGGCTTCATCACCGACCTGTCGGGCGTGTATGCCGACATCGACGGCCCGGCCGGCGGCGAGGCGATCAAGATGGCAATCGCCGACATGGGCGGCATGATCGGCGGCAAGAAGATCGAGCTGATCACGGCCGACCACCAGAACAAGGCCGACGTGGCCGCCGCGAAGGCACGCGAGTGGTTCGACACGCAAGGCGTCGACATGCTGATCGGCGGCACCAACTCCGGCACCGGCCTGGCGATGGCCAAGGTCGCGCTCGAGAAGAAGAAGCCCTTCATTTCGGTCGGCGCCGCGACCTCGGCGCTGACCAACGACCAGTGCTCGCCGTACACCGTGCACTGGGCCTACGACACCACCGCGCTGGCCAAGGGCACCGGCAACGCGGTCGTGAAGGCGGGCGGCAAGAGCTGGTACTTTCTGACGGCCGACTACGCGTTCGGCTCGCAGTTGCAGAACGACACCTCGACGGTGGTCAAGGCGGCCGGCGGCACGATCGTCGGCTCGGTGCGGCACCCGCTGTCGGCGAGCGACTTCTCCAGCTTCTTGCTGCAGGCGCAATCGAGCAAGGCGCAGATCCTGGGCCTGGCGAATGCCGGCGGCGACACCATCAACAGCATCAAGGCGGCGAACGAGTTCGGCATCACCAAGACGATGAAGCTGGCCGGCCTGCTGATGTTCATCAACGATGTGCACTCGCTCGGCCTGAAGGCGACGCAAGGCATGTACCTCACCGACAGCTGGTACTGGAACCGCGACCCCGAGGCGCGCGCCTGGAGCCGCAAGTTCTTCGAGAAGTTCAAGCGCATGCCGTCGTCGCTGCAAGCGGCCGACTACTCGGCCGCGCTGCAGTACCTGACCGCAGTCAAGGCCATCGGCAGCGACGACGCCGACAAGGTGCTGGCGCAGATGAAGAAGACCAAGGTCAACGACATCTACGCCAAGGGCGGCTACATCCGCGAAGACGGCAGCATGATCCACGACATGTACCTGATGCAGGTCAAGACGCCGGCCGAATCGACCGAGCCCTGGGACTACTACAAGGTCGCCGAAGTCTTCAAGGGCGACTCGGCGTGGACGACCAAGGCCGAGACCAAGTGCGCGCTCTGGAAATGACCGCCCCCCAAGCGCGGGTTACCGCACTTGACCCCCCGCGGGGGTCTCGCCCGCCTTGGGGCGGCCCGGCGCCGGGCTCGTCTCGCTAGTCACGCCACACGAACAGATGGAAATCTTCGGCATCCCCATCCAGGCCTTCATGGGCCAGCTGATGCTCGGCCTCGTCAACGGCTCGTTCTACGCGATGCTGAGCCTGGGCCTGGCGGTGATCTTCGGCCTGCTGGGCATCGTGAACTTCGCGCATGGCGCGCTGTACATGATCGGCGCCTACGTGGCGTGGATCGGCATGGAGAAGTTCGGCATCAACTACTGGTTCTCGCTGGTCATCGCGCCGCTGGTCGTGGGCGCGATCGGCGTCGTGGTCGAACGCACGCTGCTCAAGCACCTGTACAAGATCGATCCGATCTACGGCCTGCTGCTGACCTTCGGGCTGGCGCTGATCGCCGAAGGCGTGTTCCGCGATCAGTTCGGCGTCTCGGGCCAGTCGTATTCGGTGCCGGAGGCGCTCGCCGGCGCGACGAATCTGGGCTTCATGGTGCTGCCGAACTACCGCGCGTGGGTTGTGTTCGCGTCGCTCACCGTGTGCCTGGGAACCTGGTTCGTGATCGAGCGCACCCGGCTCGGCGCCTACCTGCGCGCCGGCACCGAGAACCCGGCGCTGGTGCAGGCCTTCGGCATCAACGTGCCGGTGATGGTGATGCTGACCTACGGCGCCGGTGCCGGCCTGGCGGCGCTGGCCGGTGTGCTCGCCGCACCGGTGATCCAGATCACGCCGCTGATGGGCAGCAACCTG
>Ga0307509_10012182_pt1 | contig 10315 bp, 11 predicted proteins | sample 10_EM_MG_FD_202245 | JGI IMG/M metagenome (GOLD analysis project Ga0307509, IMG submission 202245) | Populus trichocarpa ectomycorrhiza microbial communities from riparian zone in the Pacific Northwest, United States - 10_EM | ecosystem: Host-associated > Plants > Roots > Unclassified | place...
CACGGTACCCGGTCGTCTTCCCCCACTTCATACGGTGTTGCTTCGAGTCCGGGCGTACTTTTCCTGGTTTCAAGACGGCGAAAACGTTTACCATCGACGTCGAACGCGGTAGGATATGGGAGGCCGAAGAGGTGAAGCGCTCCGCTCTCGACGTCATTGAATTCATTTACAACCTCCCAAGCGTCGAGGAGGTGAGGTTTCGGGGAGTACCATCCCTGGATCTCTCCTCCATCCTCGAATTCCCTCGCAGCGCCGCAATATTCAAGCTCCCATGCCCAAACCTCAAGGGATTACATATCGTATCCACCCCCATCCGTTCCCCGCGCCCCTTGTTTGAAGACTTGGGCAAACTTCTCGCCGAAAGGAAAGGAGCAGGAGCGCCCTTCCAATCCGTGACGGTGAAGGTGAAGTGTGAGGTACTTATCCCAGCCGCGGAACACCGTGCCTTTTTGACCTCCTGGGCGGGTCTCATCGGAGAAGGCGTTAGCTTGGAGTATGAAGAAACCGAGGTCAAGAAGCTGCCCAGGTGTCGTCGCAACCACGAGGATGAGGGTGAGTGGGACTATGAGGAGGATACTGGCGACCTTGATGACGGCTGCGTTGGATGGAATGGGTGGCCGGAAAATTGGCCGGCAACGGTGGGGTAAATCTTCTTGCGCTGTACTTTCTTGTTGCTTCCTCTGCATGTACGTACGTATCGCTTGTGGCCACTCAGGGCGGTCGAGGTTTTGGATGACTGTGGTGAGATCATGGGATTAATGCACAAAGACGTGCAGAGAAGCTCGTGGAGTCCATGAATTTGTGACAACCATCATATAAGTGCCCATGACATGCACGGTATACATCAATCGGAGCGGTCGGTTTCCGCCCTACTATAATAGCCCTGGTGTCTGTTCTAGAAAAAAAATACGGTATGATTAACTGGTTGTACAAGAGGGGGATAACTAGACGAGAGTGCGATGGCTTGACGGCTATATACTACTGATACAATGATTTTCGATACCCGAGATTAGCGAGATGCAAAATCCAAAAGGAATGCGATGCCAGAGCGCGGAGCGGACAGCAATTTTTGCAGGGAAACGCAGCAAAAATAAACAGATTGTGAGTGCACTGGAGGGTGCTCTAAGAAAGAGAGGACGGGCGAACGAGAGCCCGGAGATTAAGAGGTATAGTGTAAGCTGGGCAATGGGGTGCTCTCCAGGAACGCTTTGCGTTGGACGATCGGGTGTAGAGATTGAGAGGCAAAGTATAAGTTCGGTTCACCAGGAAGGCTTTGCGTGAAGATCGGGCGTTGATAAGTTTCGTTAGGTTAGGGGGAGTCCTGTACACCTTGAGGTGGCTATTGGGTTTTATGGCTTGTGAAGACCTTTAGCAAGATCACGGAACAGGAAACCACGGCCGCAATCTGGACGAAAAATGCGGCCGACTCTGGAGGAATGCGTTGGACCACGAACACAATGATGGAAATCACAGCCGCATGACTCACCGACGGGGCTCACCAAGGACGGTGAATTGACGTATAAAGAGCGGACGGTGGGGATGCCAACTAAGGCGCTAAAGGGACCGACAGCGACCACGTTGTTCCTTTCCAGCCTCCCAGAAGTCACCAGGATTGTGACGTATATCGACCCAACGGTTGCCAGCCAGTTTACGAGAAATAAACTGATCGCGTTCGCGAGAGCAATGGCAGACGGTTTGATCTCCACCCGTAACATGTGGGATTCAACCTCCACGTTCACTAACCCGTCTCCGGTATCGGAAGCGAACACATTCTTGGCCGGTCCTTCGTGAGACCGGACGACAAAGCCCTCGATCGCGCCGCCGACTGCCAGCATTGCAATACGGACAGATTGGTTCGTAGCTGGATCCATGACAAAGGCGAGTGTATCGAAGAAATAGTGACCGGGTGAGATTTTGGGTTGTGTCGAGGGGTTCGTATCGTCATATTTGTGTATCCTGTGTTCCGTTGCGAAGGTGAGGTGGTCCCAGACGCTATGGATAAGGGCTTAGGTACGATAACACCGGAAGGGATTTTTATGCACTTACACCAGCGCTCCTGTTGCGGGTTCTGACGGTACGTACGAGAAGTCCGGCTTGGAGGGGCTGAGAATGGGGTGAGAGGCAAATAGGAGGTATTCACAGAACCTGGACGTACCTAGTGATGTACACGTCAAGTGCCGTAGTCGGCGGATTACAGCGCTCAGGTGCATTGTTGTCGTCTGAAATTGGTCGGTTTGTAGACTTCGCCTGTGGGTCGCATATTACCGCTGTCCAGAAGATTGATGATGTGCCCGCGTCCAGATCCGGTCGGAGGTCGCCGAATAGGTACAACTACCGGAGGGCCAACGTCAGCAGCTTTTCGCGATACAGGTAAAAAGGCTCACTCCCGTAGCATTTGAGACGGGGCGGTCGTCCCCACCCCACGTATCCCGGAAGACGGCGATCTGCGTTACAATCAGGAGGATTAAAATGATCGTCAACGAGATTGCGGACATCCCAAAGGAAAAATGGCCAAGAGGAGAACGCAGCGCCATAGGGGTGGAGGGGCAGGGGCAGAGGGGGCGGGGGCGGGGTAGGGGTGGAGGGGGGCCGCGGATCTTTATAGGCACGAGTTTCCTCCCATATGCCCCCTGCCACCCTCAGCACGATCTTCGGGTCCGCAGGTCGGCATGCGCTGAGAGTGGTGTGCGAAGCTGTGAAGGTTGACAGATAATACGGCCGCCAAAGTGAGCTAGCACCGCCAGGGGTGCTATTCAACTCCACACGATGGAATTGAAAGGGGTCCGAAAATCGGGGCAGGTATAAGTATATTCCGAGGACACGCCTTTGTTGCGTGGAATACAGCCCCTGTACATCGTGCCCTGTGCTGCCACGACCCTTACAGCCTCACCACAGGACCCCGAAAACGGATGCCACCAGTACAAAGGGAGAGGTATAAAGTACCCCCCGGCGTCTGAAATCCTCTAACCCCTCCCCCCGGACCCGCCATGTTCCTCTGGCATGCGTTCTTCCTCGCTCTGCCAACGCTGAGCGCCGCTCTACCTGGACGCACGCGGGTGGCGGACTGTCCACAGGACAGCACAGGGGTTAGTAGTACCCGCACGGTGGGTGGCACCGAGGACGGACGAAGGACTGACCAAGTTCACTCGCCCACAGATGTCTATAATTGCGTACGACCACTTCCTCAGTCTGGATCGACGCGTCGTGTCGATCGACTGGGAAGTTTTGGGATGCGGGGAACATAAACTCCCAGAATACCACCCACAAGGAGCTCTGGCAGACTCCACTCAGCGTGGCCCTTTCAACCTAGCCGTGGATATATATTTCAACGAGTAAGTCTGTGGTGGTTGACGGGGGGTCGGTGCTAACAATCGAGTTTCCAGTGTTTCGAACAAGGTTCTCTCATATGACCCAAACAATCTCCCAGTTGATCCAATTCAGGGACCTCTGTTGTACGCACGAAATCAACTTACCTCTCCTTAAACTTCTCAAGTTGACGGTTGGTACTCGCAGAATCCGGGATCTCATCAGCTTTAGGACGAAACACGAACTTCACCCCTACGGACACTCCTCGGACTCTTACACCTTCCACACGTTCGCGTTCGCTATCGACCCCGTCACAAACCTGTCAGTCAACATCGCGCAATTCACCACCGCCGGCTCACTGGATGATTTCACGACCCGAGTGGCCCGGATACCCGCTTATGGCACCAACGACTCCGCAACGATGGGAATCAAGGCTCTGGCCATTGAGGTCGGTTATCATCCCCCTAAATCGCCCGGGGCGTTTACCATGTGTGTGCTCGTCACGAGCTGGACCCTGACCCTCGTATCGGTCTACGTCTCACTGGTGGCGATGACGGAAGGGAGGGTAGATTTTACTACAATAATCCTTCACGCTTTCGCAGCGCTGGCCATTCTCGGGTTATGGGGAGGGCAGTTTGGGAGACAATCATTCGGTGCCCATCTAGGTAACGGTTAAATCCCTCCATCTTTTCAAGTCTGACAGCATCCCCAGGCTCTTTTGGATTCTACTTGCAAATTACCACTGTGTCCGTTTGTTCCGTAGTGTTGCTGCGCGTTGCCGCAAAGCCGACCCAGGCATCTTGGAAACCAGAGAAGCCGTGAAGCTCGAAGCTCCGGAGTACCAGGACCTGCCCCCATCACCCATTTGAACGCTCTTTTACCTACGTTTTTAGCTGCTTTGTATTACTGAGTGACTGTCCGTAAGGCTACACGGTGTGTAGATGAGTATTTATCCCCGGGACTGAAAGTCCTGGGTCTTGCCGTTTTTTCATTTACTTCCGTCCCGCAAAAAACACCAAGTTTTGTGGGAGGCACCTGCTCTGTTCCCACGCACTGGCTCACGTGTCCCCTTGTGCTCATCAGTTCCTACGCTTTGTCATTACTCGTAATCATCCTCTTTCCCCCTCCCCCATCTTCGCCCCGCAGCGACGGCCCAGCAAGATGCAAAGCAATATACTCTTCGGCCTCATCGACTCCTCCATGGTGTCCGTGTGGCGTAGCGGTTCAACCGATGACCGTCACATCCGCAATCACACTTTCCGCCATTTACCGGCTCGGAATTCTCCCCTGGTTTGATCGCTGTGGCTGCGACGCCCGTGGCACTCCGTCATCCATCCCGACCGGCGGCGGATTCGGAACTTGCCAAACGTCTCTCAGGTATTGTCCAGGGGGAGTCAAGAGATTGATTTACTGCTCTCCGAGTGAGTAAAACTTATGGCACATCGAATCCGACATGATCGGGCGTACGCGAGCAGGACCCACTCTTTGTTCCCCTCTCTGCGGGGGGCACATGAGTTCTAAGATTTTTTGAATAGACAATTTGATTCTATATATGTGAGGTACAAGGTCCGGCCAATAAATCGCTTCGCACAGCAAACTCGAGACGATGCTGAGACCTGAGGCCTGAGGCCTGGTACGTCGACTACAGTCCCGGGCTCTGCCGCTTGTCGGCCCTAAGACTTATGCACTTATAAGGGAACTGTCAGGACCCCGTCCGTTGTGTCGGGTCCCGGATATTTGCTGCAAACCACGCATCTGGAATTGAAAAGCCAGGGCCGTTTCGTTCGAAACTCGGATAACGAATGGAATTATTGGGTCTGGGAAGGACCACAACTCAACCCTCCTCAGGCTCACCAAACTCCCGTGTCATCTCCATGCTTCAACTCTCAATTTCACCGACCTACGCTACGTGCAGAGCAACGGATATTGAGGAATAAACCTTGGCTGATGGCACCCTTGTACAACGAATAGAGATATTCCTGGCCTTACGGACAGTCACTCACTGTACTACTGAATATGAGTGACCGGATGACCGAAAAGTTCGACACTCAAGTTAGAAGCTGCAAGTAATAGCTTCCTCCTATCGCGGGCCGGACGATCTCGTTGGGGGGGGGGGCTATTCTGGCCCCAGACCGGCACGCCGACATCCCATGCACGAATTTCTCAACGACATTCGGGTCGGGTTGAAAAGGGGGGGGTTATTTAGACAGTCTCATACCCCTCCTTCATCTCTCCAGGCGCGATCCTCAACATCGGCTCCACACGATCCACCGGCGCCGTCCCATTCCCAACCCTCGCCACCAACGTCGACCCGTAGAAAATGTTACGTCGCCCGTCCCTCGACTTGACCATAAATGGAAGGGCAGCGGGAGTAGCAGAGGCGACGCGGTAGGAGGTTTGTGCTTGCACGGGAATAAGCAATATCCGAAGAAGGGGGAGCCATCGCGAAGAACGGAGCTGGGTCCGGGAGTGTTTGGTCAGCCCTAACCGTGATGTCGATGGGTATCTGGATTTGACCTGACGTATCGATGAGGGTCTGAGTTTCGTCGGTAATAGCGGGCGGCGAAAGCGGTGTGGTAACGCGCTTGAACACGATCTTGTGAATGAAATGTCAAAACATGGTCTGCATGGGGGGACTGACAAAATCTCGCATCATCAAGGTCTCCTTGCAGACATCCACCGTAACCTCTCGAGGCGGACCTGTGGGAGCCATCGCCTAAAAGGTCGAAGGAAAGCGTACACGCTATTGGGAGTATTGCCCCGGTGCCGCACAGGCTTCTAAGCTCGTGTCGCACACTCTGAAAGTGGGATTGGAGGGGCCGAGGCCGTCGGGAGCCCACGTTGGCTTTGGTGGGGAATGGGGAAGAGGCAACCAATCGCACACATCAAGTTGTAGTTGGCACGCGTTTCCGATACTCCTCCCCACGGGTGTGTTTCTGAGTTGATTCGCGTGAAAATTGGATGAGGGCTCGTCCGGGCCATGTATTCGTTGTAAGGTTGAGGGAACCGGGCGAGGACATGAGGAGGACCCCGTCCGAGATGGGGAAGGCGGATAGGGAAGCGCTTGGGATTGAAGACAGGCGATACGCGTTCTGTTGAAGAGTAAAAAACATTTTGACGACCAGGACAAATCGATTTTCATCGCACTCTAGCTCACCCTCTGCGCTCTACAGGGTAAACAACGTGGTGGTGTCGGGTTCGGATTCGGAGGGAGTGTCGGTCTGTACGAAGAACGGGGTAACACGACGTGACCATGGTAGCAGTCGCGTTGATCAAATTTGCTTCAACCGGTTTATGGCGGTGGTTTTATTTTACCGAGATGATCTAGCTTTGGCTCGGGCGTGTCGACGAGTCTGACGGGGTGCCGGCCATTGTTTCGGCGGTTGCAGAGAATTTGGGATCTTCGCAGCTGTAGAATGTACGTTGTGTGCGATGTAGGGTCGGGGTAAATGTCCCCCACCAAGCCGAAGCGCTGCGCATTGATTCTTGTGTACAGAAGCAAGAGTAGACCGAATCCGACTGTTCGCCAATTGGTTGTTGGGTTGCGGGTTGTTCGTTGTTCCGTCGCGGATAGCTGTTCGACAGACGTCGTTAGGATACGGGTCCTGGATATGCGTTTGTGCGAGTTGGTGGTGGCGGAGGTGGGGGCAGGAGGAGAGCACGCGGAAGGGAAAGGGCAGAGCAAACAGTTGAGGAGGTTGTACCATCTTTTTGGGTGTGGCCGTATGACGTGGGGGATGGTTGCAGTTGAGGAAGCAGAGGAAGAGATGGGTGCATCGTTCGGACGAGCTCCGCATCCCGTGCGCTCCGTGGAACGTGTGTGATTACCCCTAGGAGTGACACCACTGATGTACACCCTTGTAACCACAATGAATCTTTTGTAGTGCCATACGAACAGGGTGCCTCATTCTGTCACCGATTTGCGAGCCTTTGACGTAATCCCACCGGGTTTTGCTGGGACCCCAACCGCCAGCGGGAAATGATGTTCCGGGAAGGGTAGAGGGTTTGTCTGACGGTGAGGATACGAGTGTCATCCGTCAGGGAGATGAGCGGTTGTATCGTGTCACAAGGTGCCGTCTCTCTCACCTTCTTGGTTGTATATAACCTCGCCATTGTAGCACTTGAGCATCTCCGAATGGGAAATACTCGCATATCGGCGTCGTCAGCCACATTAGCGTATGTGTTTCGTTCAGTGGCGATGACCTTGAGGAAGGTGGTACATCCAGATCCAGGAGCACCGAGCACAAGACCCATCTCCCCCGGTCGCAAGACACCAGAGTTCCTTTGAAAATGTCGGGATATGGCGAGGGAGTTCTCAATTGGGTATGCGCACTCGTGGATAATTTTCCGGGCAGGTGGTGCTCGTAGCAGTTTTCTTGGAAGAACTCGCTGGAGCGCGCCGTGGAGAACGACAAAGGGGAAGGTGACCAGCTCGGCGATCCCATCTGCTCGAGAATTCAGAAATGAAGGTGTGAACAGGGTCAGAACGACCGACCTGTGCTATGAGATGGCAATCATAGAAAAAACTTCACGCAACGATGAACCTTGTTATCTCCCCCACCGACCCTCGAGACCTCGAGCTCCTCCCTTCAACGTGCTTGGGCTTGATCTCCGCAGCCAAATTCGCGTCGGACACGTCCTGGTGATCGGTTCTCGGAAGGCAATTGCGTCGTTGACTTTCGTGGCGCTCAGTGGCTCTTGCAGCTGATCAAATCGTTCCCGGCCTGTGCCACTGTAATCGTGCGACCTCGAATGTCGTCCTCAAACCAAACAGCTGGGGCATTTGATGTTGTGCGTCGAAGAGGGTAGGGGGTGGGCGAGCGAATGCATTTTTTGGTCCATGTTGTTCGTTCTGGTCTTCGCGGGGCGGGGTTGACTTCCAGCAGTGTTCGTCGAAACCTCTAAAGGTCATTCCTGCTCCTCATTTCCGCCAGTCTTGCACGACGACCCGTAATGCGAGGTGGGCGGGAAGAATAAGACAGCGCTGTAAATGGTCAGATGGCTCGACGGTGAGTGATATGACCAGGGGGAGTGTGACCCTGGCGCCAACTCACCAGTAGGTAGGTATGCGAACTGAGCCCGCAGGTGAGATCCGTCGGCGACCAAGGGGTTCAAGCTCAAGTTCAACCGATCTTCGATCCCGTGGCGACTCTTCTCCCACGGTCGCTCATCCTCGTGACAAACCGACGCTGTACACGCGGGTTCTCTCTCTCGGTTTTTCGTTATTGTGGAATTTTGTGCCGCATTCTGTTCCATGCGGAAGGCCACTGTCACCTAGAGGCCAGCGGGCTAGTAGTAAGCGCCCAATCTCTCGTCCCTCCCCGCGATCACCACGGATGATCGATGAACTCGCGTTTTCATGAGGGAGAAAAAACAAACAGGGAGCTCCAGTGGTCGCCCAGATAGATCAGAAGTGGTCCACTCGATTGCCGCAACAATCAGACGACGTCTAAATCCAACCTCCGTTCTGCCATGAAAAGAATTCCTTGACTTGCTCAGGACAAATGACACACGGACCGAATTCTTCGCCACGCATCACAGGAGTCCGAAGGATTCGACTGGGAACGCGCGAGGAAGCACGACGAGGGCTTGAACATGTACTCGGTTTCGTCAGGTTCAATCGCTGGTCCGAGTTCGTTGGATGGACGAGCATCTCGAGGCGTCTGCGCCGGCGATCAGCTGGTGCCGGGAATCTCTCTAGACCAAGCTCGGAAACGCGACTTCCGAAGTAGTCCATCGAAGCGAACGCACGGGCCACGCGAATTCTGGAACCAAAATCAAGATAAGACGCGACCTATCGTCGTAGGAACGCCCCCTGGTCCTCTTTCTCCTCCTGCCATGTCCGCCGCTGAGACCGCCAAAAGGTATGCCGTCCGGTCTGAACTATCGTACCATTCACTGACACGGCGGGTCGCCGCACCAGCGAAAGTGTCGAGCCGATTCGACCCCCGGAAATCCTCTGCAAAATTCTTCAATTCGCGGTTGGACAGGATGGCGCCAAGACACTGCTCCCATTCACTCGCGTCAGCGTTCAATGGCGACACGCCGCTCTCGGCGACTCATCCCTATGGACCACCGTTTATCTCAAACACACGACTCCCCCACTCCTCGATATGATCCTAGCACACGCAGGCAACCAGCTATTCACGGTTTACGTCGATCATCGTGACCTCAATCGTCTCGCGAAGCTCTGGAAACTTGTCGACAGAATCGAAGAACTTCACTATTCCACCAGGCTCGCCCAGCTAGCTCCGTTTCTCTCCTCCCTTGGCCCCGCGCCAAACCTCAAAGTCCTCTTCCTTCAACCAGAGTTGGCCGTAGGGATAGAAGAGCCGACGCCATTAATTTCCCTTCCGACCATCTTCTCGGGTTGCTTGCCTTCACTCCGCGATCTCACCCTTACGAACATGGTCGCCTGGCCCACCGGACTATTCAGAGCTCTCGTCTCTTTCGAATGTGGCGTCCTCGACCACTACCCTATTTCTCCTGTTCATGTGCTGAACGTCCTTCGGGACAGCCCCTCCATTACATCTCTCCGTTTGGTCGGCTACTGCCCCCTTCCCCAAAGCCAAGGATTTGGATTTCATCCGCCCGCCGTCACTCTCCCATCGCTCGAACTATGCACTCTGGTCGGACAAGGGACCACCTCTCTGATTCAATACCTAATCGTTCCCGCGTCCACGCGTATCTTCCTTAGCAAATCATTCAACAAAGGAGACATGTTCCCAAGATTCGACTACCTTACCGTGGCGCCAAACATTCGCGTCCTGGATGGGGTATCCGCCGTCTCCTTCTTCATCAGCGACCACGCAGTTCGGCTCCGAGCAGAAAATGACCATGGTGGAGTTTTTGATGCCGGGGTGGACGAGCTCTCCGATTTATCACGGTACCCGGTCGTCTTCCCCCACTTCATACGGTGTTGCTTCGAGTCCGGGCGTACTTTTCCTGGTTTCAAGACGGCGAAAACGTTTACCATCGACGTCGAACGCGGTAGGATATGGGAGGCCGA
>Ga0307509_10012183_pt1 | contig 10315 bp, 11 predicted proteins | sample 10_EM_MG_FD_202245 | JGI IMG/M metagenome (GOLD analysis project Ga0307509, IMG submission 202245) | Populus trichocarpa ectomycorrhiza microbial communities from riparian zone in the Pacific Northwest, United States - 10_EM | ecosystem: Host-associated > Plants > Roots > Unclassified | place...
TCTCGTTTAAACAGAACTCCCGGATGAACTGCCGACACATTCCGCAGGGAGAGATTGGCGCCGCAACGTCCCTGCATGATATGGGATTGGGATGAGTCGACGGCCCGCTTAACCAACGGACCGAGCGAGTTTGGGGCTTACGACGTGATCGCTAATCCGATGAACGAACGGATCCCCTCACTCTAAGGGGTTTGAGTACACGCGAAGGCGAGACCCGAAGCGTTCTTACCACTGCCTTCACAAGTGCTGTCCGCTCGGCACAGATCGTCCCACCTCAAGAAGTCCCCGTGATTTGAGTTTTGGTCTGATCGTCCGGAGGGAACTTGATTGAATACTTACAATAGGAAGCGTTGTCGATGCAAGCTCCCTTGATTATCCGACCGTCGATGGTGAGCAACGCAGCCCCGACACGGAACCCTGAGTAGGGAGAATACGAAAACTGCTTGGCTGGGCTAGTATTTAGTTCTGGTTCGGACGGAAAGTGGTGCTACAAATGGGCTACCTTCGAAACAAGATTTGATGAGGAGTTCTTGTTCTTCGACGGACAACTTCGTCCAGGGCTTGGTTGTAGCAGCGGTCATCTTATCTTTAGCCGCCCAATCACTGGTACGGGATTATTTATCATCCGGCGCTTGCGGGGGATTACCTGTTCAGTCTCAGCTTGGAGAGTCCGGGGAACAGTACGATAGTATACTAGTCCTTCACGGAAAAATTTCACGGGAAATGTCCCTAACCATGGGCGTAGAATAAGTTTGATGGAATTCGTAACGTCCGAGGAGGTAAGCCTTAATCGACAATCCGGCAGCATGTACGCAGTTCGGAATGTTGACCGGAGGAGTCCCTATGGGTCAGTCAGGCGTTTTCGGTCCGGACTTGCTTCGTTATACCTTACTCGCCTTACAATTGTCGATCACTTCGGGGGGGTACACGGTCGGGATTGTGAGGGTGCGTCGCGATGGTTTATTGGATACCCCAGCCCCCAAATGCGGGGCGGAGGGCCGTCGAAGCGTTATGTATGCACTCGGTATCCTGTATCCTGTATTCCCGTTCCCCAGTGCGGTGATCGTCCCATTTCCGCTTCGATCCATTTTAAGGTCCGTGCACAAACGTTTTATGCACCTACACGATTCCTAGTACTACCGCGAATTGATTTGGCCAGGTGACGCCGTGTTTCAAATTTCACCTCGCAACTTCCGACTTGGGCGCGGCACCCGGCGGTTAAACGTTAAACGTTCGAGGTTCACAAATGGGCCCCGACTTGCAGGTACGGCTTCGGGTTTGTGGGACGGCTAGGATCATCGCTGCGGAAGAAAATAAACCGGTTCCCGGGGTTGGACCGGGGCAAGCCGTCGAGCCTGTCCAGCAAGTCCCCACGGTCACGATACCGGATGCTATGTACTCACAACTTATGGTTGGAGACTTCCTCGAACCAAGTCATCACTGCGGCAAGTTCCTTCAACGACTTGTTGAGAACACGTTGCAGCACCTGTCCATTACGGACACTGCACTGTCTCTCGTTCGACAGGGTGTGAGTATGAATGTCGGTGCCGTCGCACCATCGACCTCCGAAAGAGCGCGAACTCAAAGTGGAATTTGTGATTCCAAAGAGCCCCCGCCATGACTCCGGAAATGCGGTGGCAGGAAGTTCGGAATCGACGCCGATGGACGCGGTCGGGCCGAATCGGAGGCTGACTCACCCCATCTCGACGCTACCCGAACTCAGATGTTCCGCAGTAAGCGCCAACTTCGTGGACTGTCAAGCTGACGATCATGACAACCCCAGATGATACACACCGAATCCCTCTGCTCGACAAACCCCTACCGGCAGATCTCAACGCGACTGAGATCGCTCACGAATGGTTCTCGCAGTTTGCGCCGCTCGTCCAATCCGGAGACGCGGCGGGGATCATTGACCTTCTCGTCCGCGACCCTTTCTGGCGTGACGTCCTTGCAATCACCTGGGACTTCCGTACCTTCCGTGGCCCCGCAAGCATCAAAGAGTTCTTGGATCAGAGACTCAAGGTCGCAAGCTTGACAAACTTCAACCTCGAGAACGCCAAGGTGGTGGAGCTCCCCGTAGCGATTGCGTGGATACAAGGTATTTTCACCTTTGAAGTGGGCGGAGGAGTCGGACTCGGATCCGGTGTTTTTCGCCTGATCCCTACCCCCGACGGGCGATGGAAAGCGTACACTGTGTACACAAGCTTGACCGGTTTGAAGGACTACCCGGAAAGGGCAGGAAAGTTTAGGAACCCCCTTCCAAACCACGGAGCGTGGTTGGAGCAACGAGAACGCGAAGTGGAGTTCGTGGATTCAGAACCATACGTTGTCGTCGTGGGTGGCGGACATGGAGGTTTGATAATTGCGGCTCGCTTGAAACACCTTGACGTCCCAACGTTGGTCCTCGAACGGCAAGATCGGATCGGCCACACCTGGCGCAAGCGATACGAATCGCTCTGTCTGCATGACCCTGTCTGTGAGCAAGCGTCTCATGCACACCTGGTGGACCGACCAACGAAACCGACTAAACAGGGCACAACGAGCTTCCGTACTTGCCATTCCCGTCATGTTGGCCGGTTTATTTACCAGCTCCCAAGGTACGTTTGGTTGTTGCCGGATTGTGCTTTACGACCGCTGAATACACTGTCAGTTTGGTGAATGGCTGGAATTCTACGCCCAAGCGCTGGAATTGAATGTATGGACTTCTGCTCTTGTGGAGAAGGTCGGCAAGGGTGAGAAGGGGCAGTGGAACGTCGCTGTCCGTCGCGGCGGACCTGATGGGGCCACGAGGATCCTTCACCCCGCACACGTCGTCATTGCGTCCGGGCAGATCGGAAACCCCAACGTGCCACACTTTGAAGGAGAGGTGTGTCGATCCGTTACTTGGGGGTGGTCGTTCAGAATTTATGTCCTCCCCACGAACACAGGAAAGCTTCAAGGGAGAGATTATCCACACCTCCAAGTTTACGAACGCGAAGAATAATGCTGGTAAGAGGGTGGTCATCATCGGCGCCGGAAGTTCGGCCCACGACGTTGCCATGGACCACGTTGAGAACGATGTGGTGGAGGTTGTACGTTACCACCTATTTCACTGAGTTGAATAGGTCGAATGTACTAACGTGTTCCGAAGACGCTGTACCAACGACGGCCAACGCACATCTTCACTCAGAATATTGGCATTCCAATTCTCATCAGCTGTGTGTCTGCTCGTCCACGTCTGGTCATAAGAAGCACTCACCCACTCAATAGCGTATCACGAGGGCGGACCTCCTCCCGCCATTCCCGACCTTATCACCGGTTCATACCCCCGCCTCGTTGCTAGATCCTTAATGCAGGGCGCCACGCATTATATTGGGAATTTAGACAAGTGTGTGCGATCTGTGCTCTTTCTGGACGCCTCGTTCTTAGGCACTTCTAAGGGAACTACTCGATAAGTTGACCGCGAAGGGTTTTAAGCATTACCCCGGGGAATGCGGTGCTGGCATTTACTGGCTGAGTCTTAGCAGGAAAGGTGGATACCACATCGGTATGATACCAAACAGCTATCAGCACCCGTTACTTACTGAGTTTAATCCTACAAGATACCGGCGCAAGTGAGATGATTGCTGACGGCAGGATCAAGATGAAGAGCGATTCTGAACTGGAGAGGTTCACGGAAAGGGGCGTATTGTTCAAGGACGGATCGCAGTTGGAAGCCGACGTAATCGTTCTCGCCACCGGGTGAGTGTCTGCCTACCTCTGCCATGAGAGGGTTTGAACTGATGTTGTATGCCAGCTATGGGGCGGTCCGAGAAGCGATCTGTGATTTATGCGAACCGGAGATAGCGGCGAAGATCAAGCCGGTGTGGGGATTGGATGATGAGTGCGAGATAAATTCAGCCTGGAGGGACTGTGGCGTTGAGAACCTGTGGATTATGCTTGGTACTCGTCTATTCTGTCCGGTTGGTTTGTGGGTGGGCGAGTCCTGACAGACACTTCTAGGAAACATGGCCGTCGCGAGATCGTATTCGATCCCCCTTGCGCTGCGTGAGTCCCAGGAATGCCCTGAGCGTTCGGCGATCTCTTACACTTGTCCCGTCTTCAGAGATCAAGGCGATTAAGGAGGGTATATTCAATGGAGAGAGATACTCAAGGGATTGATCACTTCAAGTCACCCACCGTCCGACCGCAGGTTTGGCGACCCGTACCATTTATAAAACGGTTGGACTCTCGAAATCCCCGTAAATCCGATCCTCCTTCATAAGATGTAGGGCCGGCAGGTGGTTGAGCCCGGGGCCTGAGTATCCTGTATTCGTCCCGCCTATTCTGCATGCTACCCTCTGTATGCGTTGGTCCCCCTCATCGTGCATCATGACCCATCAACTTTCCGTTTGGCTGGGGATTAGCTGGGGACGAACAAGTGCCAACACATTGAACTGTGAAACTATCATTTTGACGCAAACCACATGCATATAAGGTGTAGGGCCGACCAGCTGTGAGGTCGCGGGCCTGACGTCCTCGATCACCACGGTTTCCGAGTCGGCCGCAGTATCGAGGGGCGTCGAGGGGGTTCGCTGACACCACAGGTAGCCAGACAACAGAAAGAGAACCGAGCTCTGTTGGTAGCTTGGGTAAAATAGTACAAAAGACCTGTCCTTATATACTAATTACTCGTGTCCATAAAATCATAGTTAAAAAGTCCAATAAAAACATACAGCGACATATGAAGATTATCTAATTATAAGCGGTCTGGACCATCGCGGGGACTGGTGATGGGACGGGTCGGGGCTTACACCAGCGGTAGAGCCCGGGACGAGTCTACTCTTCCGACGGCAGCAGACGACCCTCACTCCCTCCCTGTTGGGAACACACGAGTTCTAAGGAATTTTGAGACATCTGTGATGAGAGCACTTTCAAACTGGACCGATGCGTCAGGAGGAGACTTGGTGTCCGAGGGATCGTAACGCGAAACTAGTGCACGAGCTACGCTATGCTTGATGCGGTAATTGTGAACTTTGTTCTCAGGCAACACCAAAATTCGGTTCACTTCGACGACGATGTCATGAGGCTTGGCTAAAAGAGAGAGATGGGAGGCTGCGGAGAACATTGAGATCAAGATTGGACACGAGGTGGTTCGACATGTCTCCTCCGTGTACCTTTTCAGCGCAGGACGCACAAGTAGCAGTTTTCAACTCGTTCAACATAGACGATCCGTGTCTTTTTAGAATGGAGGACTCTCACCGTAGCAAGTCATTGGCAACGTTGCACTAGGGACTAGGGACAGAACGTCTGGTATATTGTGGGTGCTGTCCTTCGCTAAGAATGTATCACACGGTTGGTCCGTGAGAGACCTTAATGTTGGCTGAAGCACGAGCGTCGGAGAGTCTCCCCGGTACCCGGATCAATGGTCCGACATTCCACGAAAACAAAGTGACGGACAATGGTATTACATAGCCCGTCATTGTTGTTGGGAGTCACGCCCAAGCGAATGCTGTGGAGCAGTCGTCCTTATGCTATTAGTAAAACTAATCAGGAGTTTCCCTTGAGCAAGAGGAAAAGTAACTCTTACCGTAGAGTAAAACTATTATTCCTTTTCCCCTTGGCCCAGGGGGGGTTTTACCCTTCGCACCTGGTCGGTTGCGACCGGTGTGAGGTTCCCACAGACATCCCCTTCGGGCGAGAGCTTCCCTGACTGATCGGTGAATATCCCCGATTGATCAGGGTACTCCGGGTGCTGCACTCGTGGGAAACACCCATCACACGTCACTCACGGGCTTCTCTGCCTCCTCGCTCCCATCAAACAATTCCGGGAGGATGATTATGCGTGGGAACTGCTTCCCCCGGTACCCGCCGGGTGGTCCCACCACCGATATTTCGTCCATATGTTGTATTTAGCTTACATAACTACCTTTCTATTGGTCCATTCGGAACACGTCCCTACGGAAATTTGCGAAATAAAAATCGAAAAAGTACCACCCCATGCCGGACACAAACCGCAGTCGATCCCGCTAAACGCGGCGCGAAACGGATGCGAATTGGGCTGGCAATGCTCGATTTTCGAACGAAGCATTGCCAGCTCACCGCGCGCGCCTGATCGGGTTTCCTTTTTGGGAATGCGCGGCTTCCCCTCCTCCCGCCCCGGCCTACCCCTTCGCGTCGCGATTGGGGACCGCGCGATCAACCAGGGCATTAGCCCTCGTAGGTATGTGTTATACTAACATATATCTAGGGTATGAAACTCTTTCCGAGTCACCCGGCGCGGTCCCGGGTACCCTCTCCTCCCGGGTGGGGGTGGGGGTATTGATCCCCTTGCCACGCGTGCTACAGGTGAGCATTGGCTTAGATATTTACTATGCTTGCTTCACTGATATAGGCGAAGCTTTTTGACCCCATCCGGGCTTGTCCCACGCGATTTTCGACCCCCCGTGTCGAGGGGGTAAGAATCGCAAAAATCGTGATTCCGCCCGATCGCGGTGCGCGGCTGCTCCGCCCTTTTGCGCGCCGGTTCTAGTATGTATTCGCGAGGGGATCGCGCTCTCTTTACGCTGCCGCGTCAATTTCTCTTGTCTCAGGAGATCTTGACGCGTTTGCAACCCTCGTTCATTCCCACACTTGGTACGCTCGTTCCCATTACTTAGTATGTCGTTCACACGTTTTATGTACTATCTGGAGTTAGGACAATTCTTCCATACGCTGATATTGCCACAGGGGGGACCTCTGCACGTGGTCGTCTTCGTGAGAGGCAGATCGGCTTCTACGTCACTCACATTATTTTCCCTTTATGTTAGGATGTTTTCCGTACGTCTGGACCTGCCACATCTGTGGATTCCATGTGTTTTTGCACGCACAAAGTAAGTAAGCATTGCTTCATTGCCAATTATTCAAAAACATCCCTCGCTCACTCCTACCCTTTCTCTCCATTATTTCGGCCTATAAAAACCGATTCCTGGCTCGGGTGTACGTCTAATATGTGCCTCAAAGCCGCTTGTCATGCGGTTAAGTATTTGATATGTTATGTTGCTTTTTGTGTGTCACTCTCCCCCTGAGAACACCTTAGCGAAATTCGCATTTTCTGTCACATTAGGGGCCAGGCTTTGCTCATAGGAGGCTTTTTACCTGTGTATTAGATGTCCTATGTGTATTTTAGTGCTGCAGATTCATCTATAAGCCGATTTTCGTAACGGTACACAATGAGGGGAATGGGCGCGAAATCCGACGAATTTCGGACACCGGGGATTGCAGCCATCGTATTATACCATAGAAGCATGTAATATTGAATCCAATATGACATAACTATTGGGCCCGACAAAACCCGCAGGCAGTCCTATGGACCGTTCTCCCGATACACTCTTGACAACTCGTGGCCTGGACGGAAGGATGGTTTGTGAGACCGCCGTAAATACTTGTTCATTCATGCTGAATTTTTGAATACACACCATCTATGAGTACATTAGCCTAATGCTACGTTTACAGACCAACCGGGCGTGTATTACATGCCCAGCAAAAAGTGAGCCCAGGATCGACGACCCAGAAAGCAGTTCCCACGATCGATGCCACATCTGCTAGCACGATCGAGACCTGGACTCGACTTTCACCGGGCACGCGGTGGTTGCCCGGTTGGTCTGAAAATGTGGGAATAAATTACTATACATGTAGATAATAACCATACAAAATTTCGGACTAAGTACCCGCGCTGATATCACAGACCACCCTCTCATCCAGAGCCCGAGTTGTCGAGAGCGTATATCGAGAACGGAGGATGGGACTACCTGCGGGTTTTGTGCGGTTCGATAGGTACGTTATAGGTGATGTAATCGCACGTACCTCTATGGTGTAATACAACATCTGTGATTCCCGGGATCTGGAACTACACCAATTTTGTGGGCATCCCTCCCACTTGCGCGTCACGGTAAAAGTCATGTTGTGGACATATCCATAGCACTGATTTACATCTATAGCATCTAAAATACGTATTATAACCCTCCTCCACCCGTTTGAACGATCTAAATAACGCAAAAAATGCGAATTTCAATGGTGCGTTTTTCGGGGGTGAATCGAACATAAAAATCGAGATACTCTACCGATCGTTCAACCGCCTTGCAAACGGTTATGGGGGGATATATTATGCGTACAGGCGCCCCAGGAATAGGCAGAAACGAACCTGGGAATGGAGAACGAAGGGCGTGAGCAAAGGAGGGAGTTTTAGTGAGAAATCTGCCCAGAAGATGGAGTACTCACATTGGGCGTGCTAAAACGCACGGAATCCGTAGATACAATACAGTGTTTCCTCAGGAAAAACAAGCCACCCTGTACAAGGGGAAAGCGATTATGGCGGTCCAGAAACAAATCCGGCCAACCGACAAAAACAAAATATCAGGGACACACCCAGTGATACTCGTAATGGAGAGGGGAATCCAATTGTCTCTAGGCAATACAGAAAACGCATAAAACACACCTGGAGTCAGAAGAATAAACGTACCAGGAGTAACGGTGAGAAAGGGGATGGAACGCCCCCACAACCGCTGACACGGCGGGTACGAGCGAAACAGCGCAGGAGGGGCGCGATCCCCTCGCGAATACATACTAGAACCGGCGCGCAAAAGGGCGGAGCAGGCTTCGACAACCCAAAACCATGCCCAACCTTCAATTTTGCAATGACATGAGGAGTGATACGTTTGTGAGAACTCAATGTTACAACGTAATAGACACTCACCAGAACCGTTTCAAGTGTCCCACACGAAAAAACACGACCGCCCGGGAGATGAAGCCCGAACGAGTTCGAGCGGAGCGGAAACCGAAAGTTGGAATTTCGGGGAAAGCGCAATGTTAGCCAAATCCGCTCGATGGCGCGATTCGGACCCATTGAGTTCTTGAGGTGCTGGACGTCGAGCAAGGCGAGCGCAAAACATGTCAGAGTGATCGAAAAAAATAGCAGAAAACCCGCCGCGCAACCTAACCAGCTTGGAAACTGGCTCAGAGCGCAAGATTTCGGAGTAGGCTCAAGCGTATCATAGAGCGTACCGATGGTTTCGCAAGCGAGGTTCCCGCCGACGGCAGTCGTTGAATCTTTGGTAGTGGTGGTAACCGAGGGTCCCCAAGTCCGGCATCCGAATGGGACTCCACCGGCTGGGTACGACCGGTGGTGCAAAGCAACGTGCGCACGTGAGCAAATAAGTATAGTGAGGGAGCGGCGCGCGGATCGGTGGCCGACGGTAATGTGGAGCCAAGACTCGGAAAAGTATTGGCAGACCAAGCGCCTCGGCGGTTACCCTGATCGCCAAGGGAGATTGCCGAGGATCCGATCCGACTCTTGGAGTGATGCATGGCGACAGCGATCGCATCAGCAAACTGACCCCCTGGCGAACTCGGCAAACGCCAGATCGATCACGTTGTGGAAAGGCTTTGAAGCGCTTTTGATCTTCGGCGCCGAGCAGCGCATTCGAAAGCCATCAATCACCTCGCGTACTCGGCAACGCGATTGCTGATGCATGGGTCCCAAAAGTTTATAAAAGGGTCGGGGTTCACTCCTTGGTTTCCTCAGCCGCTGTGCAGCTCCCACCAGTTCTTCTTTCCTACCTCCCAAACTTCAGGCCTGGTGCCGTTGTTATCTGTTCTTCCTCACGACACCCCGTATCATCATGTTGTTGTTCAAAATCCTTCTCACCTCCCTCCTCATCGGGGCTACCTCCGTCAACGCCTTAGTCGTCGCCCGTTCCCCCTTTCCTGAACCAGAATGTGAGTCTCATCGATTGTTCTCTACTATATCTTCTCACGGTTCGACGCTCGTCCCCTTCAACAGCCCAACAACTCGAGGCCCGCGGTCAGATGACTCAGATGGCGAAGGACAAGGCTCGGACGGGCTTCGAGAGGGGGAGGAATGCCGTGAGTGCTCTCAGGGGGAGGCCCCAGGGCCAACCCGGGGTCCAACAACCCATGGACCCATTACAGGCCCGCGAACTCGAGGCCCGCGGTCAGATAACTCAGGTGGTGAAGGAAAGGGGGAAGAATATCCTGAATGCTCTCAGGGGGAAGCCTCAGAGCCAACCCATGGGCCAACCCCCCATGGACCCATCACTCCAGTACCGCTAACTTGTGGCGTGATCCAAGAAATTCCCCACCCCAGGTGCGACGGCTCACCCTCCCCGATGTCCCATTTCCCCCGTTCTGACCACCTTACCTCCTAGGTCGTAGTTGATCCGTTCGTTCCACTCGTGAACCACTTTCACCGCGGGCGGTGTTTGTCTTCTGAGAACATCACAATTTGTTACGATCACGCCTTCCATGTAGTGTCCAAGTTGAATAGTTAACGATGGTTAGAGCTGGTGATAATTCTCGT
>Ga0307509_10012184_pt1 | contig 10314 bp, 8 predicted proteins | sample 10_EM_MG_FD_202245 | JGI IMG/M metagenome (GOLD analysis project Ga0307509, IMG submission 202245) | Populus trichocarpa ectomycorrhiza microbial communities from riparian zone in the Pacific Northwest, United States - 10_EM | ecosystem: Host-associated > Plants > Roots > Unclassified | place...
AGGATGTGGAAGACGAAGAGTTTTTCTTTGGAAGTCAATCTTGTGTATATATAGGACACCGCTGGCGGTACAGAAAAGAACAAGAATCCCAAGGTACTCTCGACTGATCATAGCCCATATTATTTGACAAGCCACGTAATGACGGCCGAACACCGCTCTGGGGCGCTGCTTGGAATGGGCACGAGGGAGTGGTGAAAATGCTTCTCGAACAAGACGGGGTGAATCCCGACATTCAACATAAAGACGGGCGAACACCGCTCTTGGGTGCTGCTTACAATGGGCACGAGGGGGTGGTGAAAATGCTTCTCGAACGAGACGAGGTCAACCCCAACAAGCATGATAACGACGGTCGAACACCGCTCTGGGGTGCCGTTTGGAATGGGCACGAGGGAGTGGTGAAAATGCTTCTCGAACGGGACGAGGTCAACCCCGACAAGCCTGATAACGACGGCCGAACACCGCTCTGGGGTGCCGCTTGGAATGGGCACCCAGAGGCGGCCAGGCTCCCACTCGAACGGGACGAGGTTCACCCTGCGGGGCCAGACAATGACGGCCGAACACCGCTCCGGTGTGCCGCTCGCAATGGACACGAGGGAGTGGTGAAAGTTCTCCTCGAACGGGGCGTGGGCCGTCCCAACCCCCCACCGACCGATGGCCGAATCCCGCTCTGGGCTGCCGCCTGGAAAGGGCACTTGGGGGTGGTGAAAATGCTACTCGAACACGACGAAGCCAACCGCCACCAGCGCCTGTAGTGTGACCGAACACTGCTCGCGTATGCTGCCAGAAATAGACACCCAGTAGTGGCGAATATACTCCTCGTCAGGGACGATGTCGACCGCAGCAAACCCGACCACCGAGGCTAAACACTACTCCACTTGCCTACTCTACATGACCACATAGTGGCGGTGGCGCAGCTGGAGCCCGAGGATCCCCCTGTACAACTCAGGATTTCCATCATATTCGCTTCAATTCTCATTTTCTGATTCTAAATACTCCTCCATATTTTTTCATAGTTTAGTCTTTTCTATAATTTCATTTTTTCCTTCCTTTGATTCTTCCCTTTCCCCCCTAGATTGTATCCCTGAATGTTCAGACAGTAAGTGTGAAAAAAAATAAAAATTAGAAGCGCGAGGATTTCTGAGGTGGAAACTATGGTGAATGCAAGTAGTTAATGCAGATGTGATTGCGATTTTTTTCCACTGTGTAATCACAATATATACACAGGCACCTACCTATCTTTAAGCAGAAAAGAGTTTAGTGGATCTGGCTATAGTAGCTAAGAGTGGTATTGAGACGGTAACTGGATTTTATGTTCTATCTGTGAACAACTGAAAGAATGCACGCACCAAACCGCCCACCAGCAAAAAATTAGCCCTTGTCGGAAGCATGGGCGCCGCGTCTCAACGTATACCGGAAGAACTGGAATAATTGAACCAGCGATTACAAGCGGCCAGTCCAGGCCGAACTGGGGGAACCAGTGTTCCCGACCGTCCAGTTCGTGCGTCTTCGGGTGAGGACGGGACGGACTACGGTTCATAGTCCATCTTTTTTGGGGGGTGCTAGGACGGACTGCACCCAGGAAGGTGAGGACCAGACGGACCATAGGGGACTATAGTCCTAGCCCTTAGACCTCCGGCACTAGCCAAGTTGATATCATGCACCTCCAAACGTAATCTTTTCTCATCATAAGACATCACTCGTGACATCACCGGCAGTCCCTGTTAAAATATGCTTCTGGCGCTACCGTAGTATCACTCGCACTATTGATTTTCTCCTTGCACAAGTCTTGATCGCCATCTCAAAACCCCCTTACAATATTGGTACTATTGAACATACCTCCTTGCCTTTCTTTTCTTCTCTCTGTTTCTGTTTACTTCCTACTGTTGATTTACTCACAATTTGTGTCTCGCTCTCAGCAGTAGATAGTCTGGGTAGTTCGCTCTCTACTGAGAGGTTAATTAAGCAATTCATCATTCTTCTCGTCACTCAACCAGTTCCAAAACCATCGTTCCGTTCTCACTGTTTCAACAGGTTATGAGCCTATTGTAGCATTCTGTCTGCAATTTATTCCTCGCGCTTTATATTGAATCTTCTATCTATCTGTCTACCTATCTTTCTATACTTAACATCATTTTTTTTCCAACCATCTCGATGTCTCTTTCAAAGTTCTCGGCAGCCAAAGACGATTCTGTTTACTGTTGTAAGTATGGTGAAGCTACCAGGTTGAGTCAGTTAACCTACCAGGAGTGGTCCCAGGACCTTCAGTACCTTCTGCAGGGGGCCAGGACCCTTGAACTCGCCCTTGGTCACGAAGGTGCCCCACCAGCCAACCAGCATGCTCGCCTCCTCGATTTCAATCGCCGTGAAAGCCTCACGGTCACTTTCATTTATTCCTGGTGCAGTCCTGAGGCGAAAGCGTTTCTTCGGCGTATTCCTCGTTTGCCAGCAGCGATGTGGATGGCACTTGCTGCCAAGTTCGATACTGCCGCCTCTCAGGCAGGGAGAGAGTGTCTTATCCGTGAGTTCAATCGTATTAAGTGCTGTGACTACTCATCTGTTAGTGCCTACATCACGGCCTTGATGGATTTCAAGGATATGCTTGCCTGGACCGATCAGGCCATTACCGATCCTACTTTCATCTCTTGTTTGACCTCCTCTTTGCCAGATCCTTATGACACCACGGTGCAGTTGTTACACCAGCAGGCAAATCTTTCGGTCACGGATCATATTACCTCTATCCAGCAGTATGAGCCCACCCTCCGGATCAAGGCCCCAGAGGCCTCTACTTCGAACGTTACCGCTACTTCTGGTTCTGCTTTGTACTCGAGAGTCAGTTCGACTGACAGCAGCAATTCTGGGCTTCACGGGAAAGGTCGCAGCTTCCGCGGTCGTGGTCGCAGTCGTGATCGCGGTAGCTATTGTAACTCCTGGTCCAGGTCCAACAGCTCCGTTGGCGGTCGTGCAGATGATCGCTCCTCGTCCATCACCTGATGGCATTGTGGTCGCCATGGGCATACACGACGTGACTGTAATTCTCGTCAGAGGGGGAGACAGGCAATGGATGCACATCAGAAGAGTAAAAGATATGACAGTACTGACAAGAATTCCGGGAGCTCACAAGCTCGAGCCATGCCAGCTACCGCTGACCCAGTCCTCGTCTCTGTTCAAGCCCTTCTGACCAATGTAATTTGCCTTTCACCGAACAAGTTAACGGTATGAGATACCCCGCAAGCCGAAATCTCGAACTGGTTGATTGATTCGGGTGCAACCCACCACCTCTGTTGGAATCGCGATGCATTGTTTTCATATCGAGCCTTCAAGCACAATGCCACTATTCCTATCGATATGGACAACACCTCGTCGATCAAAGCCATAGGCGTAGGCATTGTACGAATCCTCTTCAAGAATGATCAAAGCAATGAAGTACTGGCCTTAGACGTTCAAGCTCTGTATGCCACTAATCTTCGGTCATCTCTTCTATCGGTCGGCCAGCGATCTGCCCACCTTCGTATTACCTTCACCGAAGATACCTGCATGATCTCAAGACTTGACGGAGGTTCCCAGATACCCCTCGGTCAGCTTAGAAACTTGGTCTGGGAACTCGCGGGTCCTGGAAGAGCGGTCGTCACCGGTGCCATCAAATCCCCGTTGCTCTTCCCTCTATCTAGACAGGCTCATGCTCTCCATGCGAATGCCGCCAACAACTGCTCTGCCACTAATGCCGGAGTTCCAATTACCCTGTGGCATCAACGACTGGCCCATCTCAACTTTCGGGCCGTTTCCGCCATCACCGGTCTTCCCATCGGCGATATTCCACCCTGCCATACATGCATTGAAGCAAAGCATCAGCGCACCTTCGTCCGACTTCCTGTAGCCAGAGCATCAAGGCCCTTTGAGCTCAATCACTCTGATCTCTGTCGCCCGATTGGGACCCTGTCATGGTCCGGATCCCGTTATCTCATCCTCTACATCGATGATTATACGCGCTGGGCATTTGGCTATTTTCTGCGGTTGAAGGAATCCATTGAGATTACGAAAGTCTTTCAAGAGTTTCAGGCGGGGGTCCAAACAGCTTCTCCGAACTGGCCAATTTCGCGATTTAGATGCGATAACTGCAAGGAAGAATTTGACAACTCCCTCTTTCGAGGTATCTTGCGTGTTGGTGGAATCCTTTTTGAACCTGCACCTCCTTACTGTCAGCACAAGAATGGCGTAGCGGAAAGAATAATTTGTACGATAATTGGCAAGGGAAGAGCGATCCTTCTGGACTCCCGCTTGCCTGATGCAATGTGGGCCGAAGCAATAGATACCGCACTCTAGTTTCACAGCCATTCTCCATCCACTTCTCTTGGAGGTCGGTCACCATACGAAATGCTGCACGGCACCAAACCAGACATTGGCCACCTTCGTCGCTTCGGTTGATCAGCCAGTAGACATATTCCAAAGGAGCAAAGGAATGGTAAATTTGGTCCATGTTCTCGCGAATACATCATGATCGGTTATGTGCATGATACCGCGAAGGTTTGGCGGCTATGAGACCCCGAATTCCGCGCAATTGTTTGTTGATCCGATGTTGTCATTGATCAATCTCGTACCCCTGGTGATGTCAAGCATGGTCCAGGTCGTGACGTGCTCAAAGAATTTGTTCCTCTTGTGGATGGGATAGAGGATGATGATGAGATTGAAAGCGTGACTGCCGTTGACTCTAAGGCAGAAGAACTTAAGCTGGGAGCTGCCAAGACCCCGATGACCAGGGGTGAGGGCAGTGATGTACCTGTCAACCCGGGCCCAGCACCAAATAAAATTCTCGTCCCTGAGAACGGGGAGAATCGGGATCGGAGGGTCGTTAGAAAAGAAAGCAGCCGAGCTGCTATAATTGTCGAGGGGGAGAAGAAAGTCAGAGTCGAGCACGACAATCTCCGAATCAGCCAAACAAGACCCGATCTCGAGAGCTCCTCTAGTGGCACGACGTTGCTGGTACGAGAAAGCCAAATCAATCCAGCGAAGCCTGGTCTTGTGAATCCCCCTCTGGGCCCAACGTTACCGGTGCCCAAAAGAATTAAAGTTCGTCCAACAGTACAGGAACCATAGAAAGCTGGCCCAATGTCACTGGGACATGAAAGGCTTCTGAAGCGCGTGCGAAAATCAAATCAAATGCTTCGTCGATCACTTCGACGCTGTCAGCCTGTCTAAGCAATGGCTGCTGAAGCCAAGAATGTTAGCAAACTCCGTCCGGGTGACGACCCGGAGAGTTATGCAGATGCTGCCTTGTAGAGTACCCAAGGCTACTCAACTATTCCCTAGGCCTTGTTCTTAGTTTACCAGCTATTTGTATACTAAGTACACGAGACCATACCACCTCTGGTTACCACTTGGTACACCATTTGGGCTAAGATGATAGTGATCGTAGCTACCTATCGTAGGGTCGTTACAATACCGGACATAAGATAGTACCTCACTCTACAATTATGTAAGTTATATATTTAGTATGTTCTCCAATTACTACTTCTATATCTCACGAAACACATATTCAAAATATAAGTACTTATAATTAAAATTAATTTGATTGAGAGCAAAAAACTAGCCTCTATTTTTACCCTCACATTCCTTGAAAAACCTATCTATATTTTAATTCTTCAGAATAAAATTTTATTCATTTATTTGTAGCTTAAAAATCCCACTATTTCTTTCTTCAAAAGCTATAGATACATTTATAAGATAGCCCCTAATATTTTTTATTATTTTGTGGAGTGGAAAGCTCAAAATCAAGGAGAGCATATGGCTTTATTGCCGTTGTCATGGACCGTACGAGGACTTATCAGACAGGGCTGTACACCGCTTCTGCCTACTGTATTGGTATTCTCCCTTGACAAAATTAACCGATCAAGGAACGCTCATAATTTCCGCCATGATGTTTTCAACCACCTCTCCTCAATCCAACCAAGAAAAACAAGTAAAAATAATTTGAATACATGCCAGGACTGGAGTAGTTAGTACTTAGTATACCATCCATCAGCATTAATAAAAAAAAGAACAGAAGGTATTACAAGCACGAGGCTGGCGAGTGGTAATGATTTTTTTGGGGGTCCGGAAGCGATGGGTTGCCACCCTCACGGGGGTGTTCGGTTAATTTTGTCCACGCAGAATATCCTGCGGCTCAACACAAGACTTGCGCTCCAGTGCAATACCACCAGAGCCTCATCACTTATATTTTTAAGACGTGCACCGACGGCGACAACAAAACTAAACGAATCGAAACGGCGACTGCGAAGCGCCAACAGTTCTCACACGAAAACGATCGCACACTGCGGAGCGAGGAAGCTCGCCTCATTCAATCACAATCATCACTAACTAACTATTAAACGTGGATCGACGATGGTAGCGACGATGAAACACAACAAATGACGATCGCTAAAACGAAACGAAACGCCAAGCGACTCACAACAAAAACGATCGCACCCCCAGGTGCGGGGGAAATATTTTCATTCAACACGCCCACACTCCACGATACTCAATACTCGACTAACTAAGGGCGATCACAGGAGTATATATCAACCACAAAGAGATCCATGAGCCACCCTGCTACTCCATGTGAGTCTCCCCTTCATTCATCATGACTCCCAGGCTGACAAAGGAAAACAAACACTCTCCTCCCTCGGGGCTTCCCAGCTCTTCCAAGCTGGCCTTACAACGCTTCCGCTTTTCTCCGCGTTTTCCCGAAAGCTACACAACCCCAATACTATCGCGCCTTCTTACACTGGAAATGCTTTCCACAAACACGCCCGATGCCGAAACGTGTGCCTGTATCCTCGGCGCGTTTCCGGAGCCAAAAGCAAGCACATCCCCGGAAGCTATCTAAACAACAAAAGTATAGTGAGAGTATGGCGAGCAGCATCATTTCCAACACTAACGGCAGAAACACGAATATATATCAACCACAAAGACCTCCCATCCTTCCATGAGCCACTACACATGCTATTCCATGTAAGTCTCCCCTTCCCCTTGCTCACACTCCCGGTAAACAAAACAAAAAAACCTCCACTGCCCCTTGCACTCCACCCTCACAGCATTCCCAGCGGCTGCACGGTCCCAAATCTCTCGCGCATTCCTGCATTCGAAATACTCTCCCGAAAATCACGAACACACGCCCGAAGCTAGAGCATACGCCCGAATCCAAAGCGCATTTCCGAAACCATAAATAAGCGCGTTCCTAGAGGCTATCCGAACAACGAAGGAAGTATCATGAGAGAATCCTGAGCAGCATGTAATAGCTTCCAACAGTATATTCCGGCTTGACATATATAAGGGCATTGAGTCTTATAAGTGAACCAACCCATAAACATAAATATCTCCTAACTTCAAGAATCACACCACAGCCCGCGAGATAGGTCGAGGCGAGTCAGATATTCCGGCAGCCTTGTACAAGTAAATTCACCCGAGTACTGAAATCACTTAGGTTTAATAAAGAGAGGGGATATTCTTTTGATATATATCCTGACGGCCATGTGCTGTGCACCCCTATGATAGTGCGCAGAATTGTGATCGCATAGCAGGTTCCTATATTTACCACCATTTTGACCATCTTGAGTTAAGTTTGCCTAAACCAAAATCGCTCCCACAGCTCACTTAAGTAGTAAATTCACAAAGTAGTTAAATATATTAGTAGCCTTTTATCAGGACCCGATATTGTCGGGATCCAAAATTTAGCACCAAACTGACGAAAAGAGACACCCAGTATCCCATGTAAACCCAGATAGAAACTATTAATGAACAGTATTGGTATACAGTTCGGTAAAGGATAAGCAAAACTATGTTGGCACATGGAGAAAGTTTCAGACCCCTATTAGGAAGTTTACACTCCTCTGCACTTGAGTTTTATTATCTCCAAGCGGGTAATTTAGACAACGGTTCTGTCCCGTTCCCCATCCAAATAACCCTTCTCCTTCCATTTCAAAACGGACAAAAGCCTGCTTTTCACAGCACAAACTGTCGCTCAACGGAACGGCCCCATTTTTACCAAACAGGCCCTTAGTCATCACCACCCTCTCAATTGTTTTATAACTCGGTGAGATTTTCTCTCTCAGGTTCAGGGTTTGAACGCGCAGTGCCCATTTGCCTATACCATTAGAACAGAAATACATTGAGAATGGCGCTAGGACATCCAGAATTTCCGGCTTTGGATTACGGGGGAGAAAACAAAGCGAGAAGATTCTCCTTCAGCCCTCACTTGAGACACAGGCCTTACTAGGAGAGGCGACTCCAACGTCCTAGAGAGATTCTCAATTATGTTGGTTTTTACGGTAGACCAACTTTTAGAAGCTAGAGACCGTACCCAGCGTCAAGGAGAGCTTGACTGCTAGAGTTGCGCAAGCAGATAAGTAGTGTTTAATCACCATAATAGGTGGTCTAGAGTCCGGTGGAATTCCCAAACTCACCTGCGGGTAAATGTCACGTTTTGGCTGTCCAGCAACCAGGATTTGGGGTGTTATAAACTTAGGTAAACACTTGGAAGCCTACTAGAAAAAAACGTTGATGGAGATGCTACTGTCTACCTGTAGGCTTATTGTCTGGATTTTAGAATTATGATACTCCCACGCAAAATATGGTGCACTACCCCGTCCTTCCTGGAAACGCACTCCCAACTAAATATCCTCTAGACACAAGACACAACACTACCTTTCACCGTTCACAATCGCTCCAGGTTCCCCAAACTCCAACTCTAGCTACCGACCCTTTGCCTTCTCGCAACCGCTCGTCTCACTATTGCCATAACTTTAGTTGTGGAATAATTTAAGCTTCCTCGGTAGTACGGGTGTTTTTGGTGGGGAGTACAGTACTCGTACAGCACCAGTTGTCAAATCCGAGTGCATCAGGGAGAATTCATGGCACTGTGTCCTTGATTGATGTAAATTAATTAGAGCGATAGATAAAGATTGCGCAAGGGTGTGGCGGTTCAATCGCTCTTTATAAGCTCACCCGGGACACCGGAAAAAGTGGAAAGAAAACACATACTATGCTTCAAACACGTATGCGGGTTGCTGTGAATTCTAGCAAAAGTTTCTAGAGATAGGAGCCGGAGTTGTAGCGCCCGGTGGGAGAAACGACCCTCTCAGGGCATTCGGGAGACAAAGCTGCGTGTGAACGGAACCTTAAAAACATCCCAGCCTCGGTTGCGTATTCCACTCCAAAACTATGACAATGATGGAATATAGTCAAAAGGAGAACAGACTAATATACTCGAGAGTGAGTAGCGGCTACAGAAGCTCTTGGTGGAGCATGCCCAGGCATCATTGTGTTAGAGGTGGAAACCTCTAGAGGGAGGGAGTCTACTTTTCCCTTCTCCTATAACAGGAATTATAGAAAATTTTCTTTATACTACTCTCCTTTGCTCAAGAGAAGCAAGACTCTACTATGACAGCCAGGAGATAGGATTGAGATTAATTATGTGTTATTATATTATTCTCTCTTTCCCGGATTTCTTTTTGTCGGATGGGAGAAACGAAATCAGAAGGAACAACTATTCTTATTATTCCCTCTCATACAAATCATTCCATTTAGGGCAAATTTGCCCGCCGTACGGGTCTTTATATATAATAAACCGTAGTCCCCGCGGGTAGCCTTCACCTGGGAACATGCAGGAATGGTTTGGCTATATATCGGATTTTTCCGGGTTTATCCGGTGTTTGCCGAATTAGAGTTTGCTTTCCCAGTTTGAAGACTCCTTGTATTAATTTTCTTTGATGACCAAGAAAAAGGGTTGGATAGCGTCCTAACCTCACTTTCAAACTCACAACTTGGGGGCTGTAGGATGTGAGCACGACCTTCTTTGCGTCATGTCCAGAGCGGGAACAAATCACAATTATACCTTAGTTAACACTAGCGTCCACACTGATTTGCAATTTTCAGAAAAAGCCTACACCTCATAGGTCCGTTCTATATATTGACCGAATAACACTCAGGTATACTACACTATAGGAGGGAAAAGTTGAAAATGAAATGAATGTAAAATGAAAAACTGAAGGAGTATCTAGTGGGGGTTTACAACAAGGAAACAAGAATGGAAGGAAGAATGGAAATCTCAGGTCACAATGAGGGACTCCTGGGCTGTAGGAGCGCCACCGCGGCTGTGTGGCCGTGCCGAGTGGCTATCCGGAGTGGTGTTTGACCGTAAACATCGAGTTTGCTAGTGTAACGGAATCTGCCTATTGTTCTCGCTACTGTACCTACCTGATGTTGGATGTTTCCTATTTAGGTTCTACAATAGTAGCGTTGTTCTTTTTACCTTGTACTTTCCTTATTTGTTATAGTTTCCTA
>Ga0307509_10012185_pt1 | contig 10314 bp, 2 predicted proteins | sample 10_EM_MG_FD_202245 | JGI IMG/M metagenome (GOLD analysis project Ga0307509, IMG submission 202245) | Populus trichocarpa ectomycorrhiza microbial communities from riparian zone in the Pacific Northwest, United States - 10_EM | ecosystem: Host-associated > Plants > Roots > Unclassified | place...
CCTATAATTAGTGACATACTAGATTTCAGAAGAAAAAAAAGTAATAAATTGGGTAAATTTGGATTAACTTGATTAATTTATAATTCAGTGGAAAGAAAAAATAAAAAAATAAAAAGCTCAATACCCAATAGTCTAAAGTCAAAAGATGAAATAAAAAAGAAAGACCAAAGTTAAATCGAGCTAATTTTCGAAACTAATAACTTTAATCATGAGACCGAGATGACCGTACAAAAGAAAAAAAAACTTGAACAAAATTCTTAACCATCAAAAAATTAAAAAGAAAACAAATAGCAATTAAAATAATGGGGGCCAAATCTGGTATAAAACTAATGAGAGACTTAATCGAAAAATAAAATAAAATAAAGGTATAAAAAAGAGCAATTTAAAGAATGATAACCAAAATTGAATAAAAAAATAAAATAAAATGTCGAGGGGTAAATTTGAAAGAAAAAACAAATTAAAAAATGATAAAAAATGAGCAATTAAAAAAAAACAAGAACTAAATATGGAAAGAAAATGAAATAAAATATTAAGGGGTAAAATTAAAAGAAAAAAACCAAGAAAATGATAAAAAAAAAATCAAGAGAATGAGTGCCATATTTAATATAAAAAAAACAAAATCTAATGGAAAATGACAAAACTCAATGAAAAAGAAACAATAAAAAAAAAATCAAAACAAAGAAAGACCAATAAAAAAAAAGATGATCATAATTGAATTTTTTCTTCATTATTTTTTTTATCAAAATAATATTATTTTTACTTTTTAGTTGAATAAAAAATCAAGCGATCAGCTAGGGGAAAATCATGTCAACACTGGTTGATTTTTTTTTTTGCTATTATTTTTTTTTCAAAATAATGTCATTTTTACTTCCTGCACAATAAAAAATCTAATTGAACCTAGTAACCCCGGTTATTCAACCCAACTCGTGACCCGGGATATGACAGGGGTCGACTCTCGGGCTGAGTTTTAAAAGCATGATAAAAAAATAAATATCAAGTATGATATGAAAATTCAATGAAATTAAACAATGAGATATGAAATTGCGACAAAACAATTAATCAATAAGAGAACTCAAAATAAAAGGAATTGCAATCATACAAATGAGGATCAAATTAAAAAAAAAGAATTAAAATCAAATGATTAAGGATTAAATAAAAAAAATAAAATCCAATCAGAAAAAGATTAAAAGCAAAATAAATAAGAATCAAAAAAATGATGATCAAATTTGATAAAAAAATATAAAAAATAAAATGTCGAGGGATAGAATTGAAAAACAAATAAATCAAGTTTGATATAATTAAAAGATTGAGGACCGCTTTGCAATTTTATAAGGCCAGCACGCCTATTGAGATGGATGAAAGAGAAAAGATGTGGGGAAGAAAAATTATTGTCGGAGCTCATCCGTGCCATGGATGCCGACACGCACCACCTCACCATTTTGAGGGTGGCGTGCTACTTTGGACACCGCCCCGGAAGGCTATCGACGATCACTGGGAGGTGCCGCATGCGCCGTCCATGGAGAGCGAGTGTCTCCCACTTGTAGAGCATGCGCTAATCATTTTTTTTTATTATAAAAAGATTAGAATACCCTTAATCCCATGAGATAATTGCAAGAAAACCGAGGTTAAAAGATCAAAAGTACCCCTTGATCTTAGGCAAAAAAAAATAGTTAACTCCAGGGGTTATACAGTAATTGCACTATATAAAAAATATAAAAATCCAAAAACACCTTTCAAACATTAGTTATGTTGTTTTTTTGAAAGGTACGAGAGTAATTATATTGTGCAATAAATATGTAAAAATATGATTTTTTTTTTTTTAATGTGTGTTGATTTTTTTATATTTTTTTTGGGAATCAAAGGACTCTTCAATCATTGGATTTTACTGTGTAGAATCCACAGCAAAACACTACTATGGAGTTTTAGTTTTATTTGTGACAGGCTTCCAATTATTCATGCAGGCTTGCTATACGCGTGATGACATGTAGCTGTGCAATGATTGGCTAAAAATGTTCACAATTGCATAGGAAAACTGAAAGAAGAAGAAGAAGAAGAAGAAGAAGCAGCAGCAGCAGCTTGCAATGGTTCAAGCCACATATGTCTAAGCATATGCAGGTGATGCATAAACCAAAAAAACTTTCCTCCAATTCGGCAATTTTCTCTGTTCAAATTTGGTAATATTGTTACCAACCTGTGATCGCGAGGGCTTAACAACCAATCATTGACCACCACAGGAACAAATTAAGATATATGCATGCATAGTTTAACCTATGGATAAAAGGGTCAGGCAGTCACATTATGTATAATTATTCTAATACAAGTGATTTTGATCGTTCAATTATGAATTTGTCATAATTCAACTAGATGGATATCCTTACAAGAATATTTATGACCAATATGACTAAGTTAAGCACTCGAAATAAATCTATGTGGTGCAAAATGCTCGACTCTATAAAAAAACCCCATACCTTTCAATCCGATTATTATTAAATAGTTTAAATTTTATTATGAGGTTTTAAATGTTTAATTTCATGAAGGGTTAGTTTAGTATAACCAGCCGAGATCTAAAATACTTTCAAATTAGATCATGAAAGTTATATTCGTGTTAATTTTGTTATTTTTTTCTTTATTTTTGTATTTCCTGATTTATTTGGAATTTCTATTTTTTTTTGTATTTTTTTTGAGATTTTTTATAATTTGTTGAGGTTTTAAATGTTTAATTTCATAAAGGGTTAGTTTAGTATAATTAGCTGAGATCTAAAATACCTTCAAATTAGATCATGAAAGTGATATTCGTGTCAATTTTGTTATTTTTCTCTTTATTTTTGTATTTCCTGATTTGTTTAGAATTTTTTTTGTTTTTTTTTTTTGAGGTTTTTTATAATTTGTTGAGGTTCATTTAAAAAGTTATAAACCTATTGGAAACATAGAATATTACCCTAAGAGCAAAAATTATAGAATAAAATTTTGATTTAGAGTTTTGCCTGTATTTGCAGATTTTTTTTGTATTGTTTTCTTATGTGTCACATTCTTGTGGTACCAATTAATTGAGTAATCGTTATTCATAGCATTGAATTAATTAAAATTGTGAGGTTCTTAAACGTGGCTGAAATTGTAAGGTAGGGTTCAAGCCATTCTTAATTAGGTTAAAAAGAAACAAAAATAGTCGGCTTCTTTGTTTGACATAGTGTATAATCTCAAGTTAAACAACAAATTTACGCCGGACTATGGCTATTATTTTTCAATTTTTTTTTTTTTTTGGTGTCCAAACTGATCTTGAAAAATAATTTGTTTTTGGTTTTGCGGTGTTTATCTCAAGAGTCAAAAGCAATTTTTATGAAATCCTCAATACTGTAGCCAAGAAAATATCGTGAATTTTATCATTTTTCTTTTGGCAATATAATCTGGGTCACCTCCTTGGTCATTGGAGCTCTTAAAATGGAGATTCGATATGGTGACAAAATGATGGCACTAACCGGACATGTATTAGAGCAGATCACTTGCTGATTGCTAATGATCCGACAAATGGAAAGAGCTAATTAATTCGGTAAATGACATGATTATGAAAATTATAACCTTAATAGATTAAGAAATTAGGTTGTTATTGTAGCAGCGGTTATTTTTTATTTAGAAATGTATTGAAATAATATATTTTTTTATTTTTTTAAATTTACTTTTGGTATCAGTATATGATATGAAAAACACAAAAAAAAAATATTAATTTGAAGCAAAGAAAAAAATTAAAAAAAATTAATTTTTTTCAAAAGCGTTTTTGAAACACAAAATAAACAGGCTCTAAAGATTAAGGTTGAACGCACCAAAATGAATTTTTTAGTTGCATGAAATTGCCTATTCTTCGACGCCGTTTGGAATTGCATTCCAAATGGCTTTTTAAAAAAAAAACGAATTATTTTTTAAAAAATTAATTTTTTAAATGTTTTTTTTATTTTAATATATTGATATCAAAAATAATTTTAAAAAATTAAAAAATTTATTTTGATTCATTTCCAAATAAATTAAAAGCACTTAAAAAACTAACCGTTACCATATTCTTAAACACCACCTCATCAACTCGTAACCATTTTAGCTTTTCTGTGCATGGAAAATCTTTCAAATCCTTCTTCTTTTTTTCAATTATAAAGATGAAAAAAATATTAAAAAATCACACAAAATTAGAGCAAAGAGGTGTAAGTTAAACAAAAAAAAATAATAATTGAGGAAACGCAAGGAGCTTATTCCAAGAGAAAAAAAGGAACCATAAATTGCGCCAATTACAAAGGAAAGGAAACTTCCTTCAATTCTACTGTTGACAACAGATTTTAAATCTGAAATTCCCAGTTCATGTTGCTGCATGATTATCAAGAGTTCAAGGTGGCCAAAAAATCTTGAACCCAACGAAGAAATTGCAGAGAAAATAATTTGTCCAATCACAAACCAGAAAGAGGAATGAAAGGTTTGAATGAAGGTCGTGTAAATGGGAATAATACCACCAAGAAGATCAACTCGGCTAGAACAGAGCATGTGCTCCTTGTAGGGTAAGTCCAAGCACATCATGATGATCGATTTAAACCTTTGACCTTCAAGTTCCACCCACCTACCACTTTCCCATATCCTTGAATTGAAAGGGATAGAAAAAGAATCTGAAAATCTTCTCAATTATCATCACAATTCATGTTAAGAGCTTGAAATGATTTTCTTCCAACACTTATGAATTTGGTAGGAATAGTTTCTCTAAAAGAGCTTACCGTATATTTTTTTAAAGAAATTCTATCGTGAGAGTAATTAATGATATGATATTAGTTATTTATATATGTTTTTTCTTTAAAGTATATCGTGGAAAATAACTAATAAGATGTCACTAGTTATTTTTTATGTATTATATTTTTTTTTATGTTTTTTCCCGGTTAATTAGTGCTCATCGTTTTATTTTTGAAAAAATAAAAAGAAAACACATCTAATTTTAGAAAATATGTTGGTTTTTTTAGAAAAGAAAAATTATATATATATATATATATATATATATATATATATATATATATATTGTAATGACTAAAAAAATTTCCAATACATGGAACACCGATGGATCCATAAGAATACAAAAAGATATCAAAAATAAAATAACAGTTAATACACAATCATATTCAAATTAAGAATTTAGTAAAGTTATAAGACTAGAATATCTAGTGTTTTATAAAATTAATTTTAAAAAATTATTATAGATTATTGTTTTTGTTTTGATAGTTTTAATTTTGGTTTATTGAAAATAATCCCTTACTCTAAAAAAAAAAAAAAAAAAAAAAAAAAACAGGTTTAAGGATTTCCCACTTAAAGTTATCAAAATTTGGAAATAAGTATTTTATCCAAATCCAATATTTAATAGATTTATTCTTAAAAATTCATCTTGTTTTCTTTTGCTGCAAGTAATTTCCATTTAAGAGATTAAAAGAAATAAATACTGAGATTAACTATTTTATAAAGGCGCGTGATGGACACGATATATAAGAGAAAGTGAAACAAGCATATCTCGGTTGTGCAAACAGGAAGAGGAGAAAAAGGCCCAGAGACGTACAAAGCAGAATTTATAAAAGGCGGCGAATTCTAGGTTGCCTGCCACGTTAGTTCTGGCTGTAAAAAAGTAAAAAAATTGAAAATCTAAAAACAAAAGAAAAAATAATTCAACTTGAGACTTTTTTAAAGGTAAAAAATTATTAACCCACCTCCTGTAAGCCAGTGCAATACATAATGTGTTTGATTGGATTGATTTTTTTTATAAAAAAAAAGTTGATTTTTTTAATTTTTAATTAAGTGTTTTTATATATATTTTAATTTTTTTAATTTGCGGATATTAAAAATAAAAATTATAATTTCTTAAGTAAAACATAGTTTTAAAAACAAGTTTTATCATTATTCTAAAATTTAGAAATATATCAAAATAATATTTTTTTTTATTTTTTAAAAATTATTATTGAAATTAGAAAATTAAAATAATCTAAAAATACTCAAAAAAATATTAATTTTAAAAAATAAAAATAAAAATAAAAAATAAAAAATAAAAAATAAGAATCCAAATATTTTCAACAATCCTCTCTGTTTACCAGACCACCGTCACACGTGCTTCATGGTAACACCACAACTAATTGTGGCTGCAATATTTTCTTAGATTTCACTAGTGTTTTTTGGCGTTTTTTGTCCTTAGTTTAATGATTAAATTAATTAGCATCGTTTCATATCATTAACATCAAATCATCATATTCATAAAATAAATAAAAAAGGAATAGTCCTATTATTGTGTTAAAAAATAACGTAACATAGGATAACGTTTGGTCATCATTTTATAATATAAAATATGAAGATAATAAGAATAAATAGGATATTTATTCATGTAATTTCTTTTTTAAATTCTTTTCAAAAATTGTGATAGGCACGTTTCTTTTCTTCTTTATCTATTTTTTTTTCTAAAACACTAACCAAATATAATTTACACGAATTAAAAAAAAATATTAATATTTTGATTTTATAAGTTGTATTTTATTTTGTGTGCATAAAATGGACCCACCTTATGTTGGAAATTAACAAGATATAAATCAATTAATTTAAAATAATAAAAAAACATGTAATTTCTCTTTGATGAGAGGTCTAAACCAGAAAGAAATTGTGTTAACAATGAAGAACATCTGCCGGTTGGAGAAACATAAAAAAAGAAAAGACTTTAAAACAAATCTCTTAAGATATGTCTCTTAATAATTAATTAATTTATTTATATAAATATAATGTTGAATATTTGATCCAATAGGCAGTTAGAACTCACAATATGCGGTTACCTCAGCCAAATCCAATGAAAGATAAATATTAAATAATCAAATATTTGCGAAAGATTTTTTCTTGTAATTAGAAGTCTAATTAGGGGAACAAAACGTCAATTACAAAACAATACCTTTTTCTAAAATAGTCAAAGAAGTGATGTCTGTTTTCTAATTATGTAAAACAATTTTGACCAAAAACCAAAATTAAACCGACCCGGTATCCTGGGCCTCACGTGACTGCCATCACACTAGCGAGACAGGACTCACACCCCCTGAGTCAGCAACTAATCAACGTCTCTAATCGGGCCTAGCACCAACGTGGCCCCACAACACCACGCGTCAAAATCACACACTGTCATCGGGATGTGGCGTGTCGTTTTACGGCAACCTTATGGCACTTCCACACCGGTATTGAATATTGACATGACTTGCCCCTAACTAATCAATACCTCAATTAAAAATAAAAATAAAAAAAGTAAATAAAAAAAATAGGAAATTTTAAATATTTTAATATGGAGAAATTTCCAAAATCGGCTGTAGGGATGCGCTATAAAACAGCGATAGACACCAGCTAAAACTCTGCTTCTTCCTGGTCTTTTACTGAAACTCAAAACCCACTTCCTCTCTCGAAAGACTTTAGGCCTCTCACCCTTCTCTGTCCTCTCATAAAGATTCAGTTTTTGACAAGAAAGAGTGAAGATTTAGATTCAGTTTTTTTCCTTTCCTCTCTTGTGTGGAAGGTTGGAGAGAAAGAGTGAAATCTTACAACTAGAAAGAAATCAAAATCATCCGTCGATTTTCCTATTCTGATTTTCCTAAGAGATTTTGGTTATTTCCTTTTTGGTAAGCCTTTATTGATTTATAAACACTCAATCCCTTCAAGTCTCTCTCGAAAGGTTCAAGATTCAAGATTTTAAGGGTGTCTGGTCTTTTTTTTTGACAGATTTCTGAGTCATCCTTGTCTTTCGTTTATCTCTTCACAACTAGCAATCTTCTCCTTCACAGTTTTGTTCTCTCTCTATGCAAGTAGGGTGCTTTTGGAGGAATTAATTAGAAGGAAAAAGAAAATCCCAGAAAATATGATAGACCAAAGTATCCTATGTCCCATAAAGTACACTGAGCACAAAAAAGTAACAAAAAAATTCACTAAACAACCCTTAAAGCCTAATATGGTACACTCCGATGACCGATGCCGCTCACCGGAACCCTCAAACCCGGCACCAAGGCTTGTTAGAGTGACAGTCACCGACCATGACGCCACTGACTCCTCCAGTGACGAAGAGGGAGAGTTGTTTGGCCGGCAAAGAGTGAAAAGATATGTGAGCGAGATCAACATCCAACCTGCAGCTTTCTGCAAAGAAACCAATGTCATTGCTGCTACTATTGCCAAAAACCGGAAAAGAAGTGTTGGTGATATCCCTCAAAAGCCAGCGAAAAGACTTACTGCCCAATCAACCACCAATGGCAGAAAGTTCCGTGGCGTTCGGCAAAGGCCCTGGGGTAAATGGGCTGCAGAGATCAGAGATCCTGCTAGACGTGTGCGGTTATGGCTAGGGACTTACGACACCGCTGAGGAGGCTGCAAGAGTGTATGATAATGCTGCCATCAAGCTTCGAGGGCCAGATGCTTTAACAAATTTCACCACACCACCTAGTAGGGAGGAGGATCAAGAAGAAGAGAAAAGTAGTCCAGTGGAGGAATCAGAAGAAAAGAAGCCAGAGATTAACGTGGAAACAGTATCTGGCTCCGGCTATGAATCTGCTGACGAGTCTCACAGTCTGTCATCTCCAAAATCTGTGCTCACTTTCAGACTACCTTCGGCTGAATCACACAAACCACCGTCTCAACCTTTCCAAGAAGCTAAAATGGAGCCAAAGCATCGAGACAATGAAGAAGCCTTCGGCGAGAGCAATTTGTCTGATTATTTACCACTGGACTCGTCATTTCTTGATGATTTTTTCAATTTTGGAACATCAGGGCCAACCCTCTTTGACGATCAAGTTATAGCGACGACGACGACAGCAACATCAATTTTCCAAGAGAGTATTATGTGTGATCAAGATTTTGGCGACATATTTCTTGACCCACTTCAAGATTTTACTTCATTACCATCGGTTTGCCAAGAGGATGATGATTTTTTCCATTTCTTAAACTCAGAACCTCTTACAGCACTTTGATAGGCTTGCTGCCGTTTAATTACTGGCCATTTCACGGGAAATTTTGTACCGATGGTAACTGAGTTTTCGCCCAGTTTTGGAGTTAATTAGTAATAGCAATAGTATTTTATTTATTTGTTTAAATACCTCCGTTAAAATTACGGGAGGATTTTGAGTAAAGTCTTCCAAAGATTTTGTGCTCTATTAAGAAAATAATTAGGCTGTTTTAGTGTGTAAAACTTGGATTAGTAATGGAGAATTACAAGTTATTTTCTCTATTTATTTATTTTCTTTTATGAGGTCATTGAATCTTATGCTGCTGCCAAAGTGTCATTCTTTTTGCCGCACCACCCGACCTGGCATAATTTGCGCTTGTGTGGCCGGTCGACCGAGTCAAGGCGTTGCCGCCTCTCGTATGTGTGAAATCGAGAATGCTTGGATTTTCTTCTAATTTCATCTCCCTATTTGTGCACCCGAGGAAATAATAATACTTAGCTAATCCTTTCTTAATGGCTGTTATTAGCTAATTGTGATGGTGTGATAATTTGTTATTAAGCTAATTGTCTTGCACAAGCCTAAGCCTAGGCATAGCTGCTAATAATAGGAAGGGGAGCGCAAAATGTGGACTAATTTGTCTTGAAAAGCCCAGGTATAGCTCATAATCGGAAAGTGGGATGTGAAAAATGTGGACCAAAAACAGGGTGCCTCTGTTTGCTATTGATTATAGGTTTAAAAGGCAGGGCTGAATCGGTGGGAAATTATTTTATACTGTGATAGTTTTTATAATTTAGATTTTTTTTTAATAAAATCCATAAAAACTATAAAGGATAAAATTGTAATTAGAGTTAACTACAATTTCAATCACACCACACCATATTTCCAAACAAATCTAAGTGAACTAAGAATAAAATACTAACTCTCTTAACGAAGTAAGGGTAGAAGAGTAAGTCCTTGTTTGTTATTGTGGCGTGATCGTGTTTTTTTATTTTAAATTAAATTTTTTTATATTTTTAAATTGTTTTAATATATTAATGTTAAAAACAAATTTTAAAAAATAAAAAATATTTTGAAAAATATCTCCTACTACAATACAAAACAATACCTAAATCTGCAATAGAAAAACTTCAAATTTCAAAGGGAGTAGAAAGCACTTCTATGAAAAGCATGTTTTTTTTTTCTCCTACTTTTTGTAAACTAGAGAGAGAATGAAAGTGACATCTAAGAATTGCTAACTCATTGGTATCAAGAAAATTCTAAGAATTTATTGTCGTTATAAGGCATTTTTCACAAGGTCTATTTTCTGCAAAAAAAAAAAAAAAAATTCCATTGAAAATAGAAATTCAAGGACTAATAAG
>Ga0307509_10012186_pt1 | contig 10313 bp, 7 predicted proteins | sample 10_EM_MG_FD_202245 | JGI IMG/M metagenome (GOLD analysis project Ga0307509, IMG submission 202245) | Populus trichocarpa ectomycorrhiza microbial communities from riparian zone in the Pacific Northwest, United States - 10_EM | ecosystem: Host-associated > Plants > Roots > Unclassified | place...
AGAGAGTCTGAACATGTCATGTGTAAGAATCAGGGGACGTACCGTATTTGGAGTAAAATCTGGAAGAAGTCATCACGCATCTGGAGATGATGGATCAGGATCGTGAGATCCTGACGCAGGACCACAGGGCAGAGATATCTGGACGGGACGTGGACAGATGAAAGAAGCCCTGAGTACGGGGGAGAGAGATCTGGCGTCAGGACGCAAGAGGACAGAATCAGACGACGTGGGAATTACGTAGGGGTGATCATGGGTCACCAGGACGACAGCCCTGAGCACCAGATGCTGTCAGGACGCGGCGGCAGGGCACCAGACGCTGTCAGGACGAACAGGGCGAAGAGGTCTGTGACCGGGTGGCGTCAGGATTAAGGGTGGAAACAAAGGCAAATCAGGACACAACGTCGGATCGACGTGGCGTCCTAATTCGCGATTGACGTTCTGTGCGTCAGGTGCGTCAGACGCACAGGACGCACAGGACGCAAGCTAGTTTTTTTGCTGATGTATGGGCTCTTAGATGTTCTTGGGCACACACGCATCTGCGCGGGGAGGCCCCACGCCTGTATAAAGGTGACCCGAATAAACTATTGAACTTGAGCGGGTTTAGCTAACACCCGCCTCCGGCCCCAGGGTTGGGATGGCGCGTCATAGGCAGACGGCGGCATAGTTGCTCGTTTGCTAGTAAAAAGAGGTCATTGGAGCGGCTGCCGTAACACCGTATACGTCGTCGTCGCCGTCCGTCCGACTGAATGTCATTCGCAGGATATATAAGGAGAGTATGGGCAACCGCCAAAATGGAGGTCATCCATATATGGTCTCTTGGGCACCTAGGAGTCTATTCTAACCTACGGGTAGTAGGGTAGTCTTCCTAGTGGTACTCAGGTAGTCTCAGAAGGCCAGGGGGCTTTCGAGACAAATACCTCAGTAACCAGCCCGGACCTTCTCCCCTTGATTTGTAGCATTACTATGGGTTGTTATTGGGCTCTAGAGGTATGAGTCTTATCACGGTAGAGTATGTCCTGAGAGGGTGGCTATGGGTAGCGCCCACTTAGCCAACCATCGGCTACATCTCACCGTCGGAGCTTGCATGTCAATTTATCACATTGGATAGTCGCGTAGATTAAATAATGGACTGCATAGCTTGTATAGACAAAACTACCACTGGGCCACTGAATCCACCATCTAGGTATTGACTCTGGTTGTTGTCATAACAGTTAGCCACTGGTATGACTTCGATAGCAAGAGTTTTTCCATCTGTGGTTGTATTTGAGATGCATTGCAGAAACTCATATCCTATTGATGGAGTTAAGTGTACCAGAGTTGGTCCAACACCTCCGGCAGGATAAATCCTGATGGAGGGTAGACCTCAGACAAACCCTGAGCAGGACAGGCTGCTCACACAAGGTCGGAAGTAGTGGTGAATGTCAAAGGCTTAAATCTGATATCTACTTAAGTTTAAGCGTTTGGCATTCTACTCCGATAACCAACTTTTCCTCGAGAGAACTTTTTTCAGTAAAGCTTCGAGCTTAACTATATTAAGTTTTACCGTTGATTCTTCTGAATTATTTTAGCTCATCTTTATCTTCTACTTTGAGTGTTTGGTGCGGTCGCAATCTTAGAGTTCACCTCTCTACAGGGTGCCCCCGTTACAGTATCTGGTTCCATCTGGATGAAGCATCAGCTAGACATCATGTCTAGAGTCAAGGTTAACATTTTGAGCATCCTGTGTATCAGGTGCTTATCATGCTCTGAATTGATTTAAGAATTTTTGCTAATGTTATACATGTTCTTAGGGGTAATACCATAGTATTTAATTCTCCATGATAGCTGAAACACAATATTACTGACAAGTAATTGAAAGCATTGATTAGGACTCTATACCTTTCTCAAACAATCTATTAGTATTGTAGGATTGCTTGTCTGCCAATGCCCACTGTCTCTTTAAATGACTACTAAACCAACTAGCTAATTCTTGATTTCAGTCTAAGAACTGCTTCAACCAATGCTTTCCCAGTTTCTGCCAGCTTGTACACTTCTTAATAAGGTGTCTAGCTATTTGCTTTATCAGGGTCAGCTCCTGAGAGAATCCCCAGTCATCTAAGGTCTTGCACTATGGAATAACTGTCTTTTCTTCCTACTCAGTAAACAATTACATCTGCTTATGACATTTCTGCTGGTTTGTGCTCTATTTAGCTGGTCACAGAGGGTTGAGTATGATATACCATACTTGGTGGCCATCTCCCTCATGGATCGTGTTTCCCTCTTCCAGAATTCCAGTATTGCAAGCTGGATATTACTTTCATTCTCTGATTGTTGCTTAGGATTCACTTGAGGCATTGTATGAGGTTTTGTTGTTCTCTCATCTATTCTGAGTGTTTTCCAATCATCCCGGTAAAGGCTGGGTAGTAGTCTTGGCACTGATCGGTACCACCATCATCGGCTGTTACACCATAAATCACGTTAAACAATAATTACATCATTCAAGAAAAAAATAAAAAAGTGCTCCGCAGGGCCTAATATTTATAAACTCCATAAAACTAAATACTACTATTTATCATATCATTTGTTTTCCGGTCGGGTCGGGTTTTGTGATAGACTCTCTTCGTACAAGTAGTTATCACGGTTATCAACTTAATACTACATTACGTGGTTTTTTTGGCCAGCCGCTACTCCGTTGAAATAAGAGTTTTCCTTGTAATTTGTCTCAAATTCGCAATAAAACACCTTCCATTAGGCCTTTATGGCCAAAACCGGGCTTGTTTCGCACTCTTCCTGACTGTTGAATGTTTTGCTTTAGCCCCTACTTTATTTCAACGTATCATTCTCGCGGCAGGCAAATAAAACCAGGTAATGCGGTAATTTCTCCCAAAATCTTATTGCCAAGACCGCCCGCCCGCCAAGGTTTAATCCCCAACCTCATCCTCACCTCACATCAAAGCCATCCCACTCACAACCCAACTATATCATGGCTGGCGGACACCACCAAGAAGGTAGCCAACTCCCGCTCCCCTCCTTTCTCCTCCGTCGACAGGATAAAATTACTAACGGACAGCCGACAGTCCTCCACCAGGACCCCGCACTCATTAAATACGCCCGTCAGCCTCCCCCCTCCGCTCCGTGAGTTTCATCAGTTGCTAACCCCCCATCCCCACAGAACTGAACGCAAACCGCTACAAGTACTTTAGATGGAATGCCCGCACAGCTAAGATATCCTTTATTTACGCTATTGTTATACCCGCCGCGTTGATGACATTGGCGTTCAAAACTGAGGTTTGTGTCCTCACACTGCCTCCGCCGTTCATCCATCTGGGCGGGTAGAAAGAAATAGGGAAGTGGCTAATTTATATCTGTGTCAGGGAAAATACAACTTCCGCGGCAAGCGACGTGGCGATATTCTTGAGGATTTCTGAATCTGCTCCGCTTGGAGAGGTGACATAGGGGATGTTGTGTGAGAGGAGGAGAAACCGGGTTAAATAAAGAGACGGGTTATGGCAAATGCGCCGCTACCGGCACAACTGGTGCTCACTCGTGTCAGTCATAATCGCACAATCCAATCTGTGAAAACAAAGGGAAACCGAAAAAGAATAATATTAGGCATATCACAAGTATTCTAACCTGGCGCATTCGCCCCTTTTTTTCTTGTTTACCCAATGATGAGAGAGAAACCCGTTTATAATGCGATCGCGAAAGCACTGCTGCCGTTCCCGGAAGGCGCGAGATGTTCTCACGCCGGGTTAGGCCTAGCATAATGCGTAGCAGACCCGCCCGTCCTTCTCTCGGTGACGCACCGTATGCTATCAGATTGTCGCTTTCCTCCCCCTCATACCCCCCCGCAAGCCCCCCCGCACTATACGCCGCCCCACTTAACCCCCTCCCCATCCTCCTCCTAAATGCCCTCCCAATTGGCTGCCTCCCGTAAGCAAGGAATCGAAGCAAAACACTCATATTCAACTGTACTGGCACTGGCTGACTGGTCAACTGGCTGACTGGTCAACTGGCATCCTGGGGCTAGACCCGCCCTTGCGCTGTGCTTGTCTCAGGGGTGGAGCTGAATCCGTCACTGCGTAGCGCAGCACAAATGACGTTCTTGGAAAGAAGGACAGCCAGCTGACGCAAGGAGATTCCCCCCTTCAATTCTCCTCTTCAATTTTTTTACAGCTCGAGTACGCTCAGGCCTTCTGGACAGATGGCAGGGCAATGCACGTATGTGTTCAAGCGCAACACGATCAAAAGAAAGAAATGTTGCGGAACAAAATGCTCTCCAAACCCCTCCTGGGGGGGGGACCTTGGATATTTTGCGTTGAAAAAATCAATAATTAATAGCGCTTAAAACCAATACTAACTTAATATGACCCCAGTTATCACAATCCTATTTTGCGCTGCCAAACAGAGTAGAAAAAAAAGGAGAAAAACTCCACTATTCGCCGTACCTAACTGACCTCTTGGGACCCAGGCAATGAGACCTCCTCCACTGACCAGTCCCATCTAAAATCAAAAAGGAAAAACGAGGATAATGGGGATATAATATATATGATAAGGAAACTCTAAAGGGATCCTAATATTCATAGGGATGGTTTTATAGTGAAGTAAAGGAGCGAACCGGTTCGGATCATTAGACATATCTGGGGAATGCCGGTTCTTTTTCTTCTTCACTCTTCCTCGTTGGGCCTCGGGTTCATTTAGGACATGTAACCACCGGATGGAAGCGTTACAAATATAGCGCTTAATATTGCGGAAGCGATAACGGCAACAATCATGCTTTGCAAAAATATCGCATCCTGTATCTGGCGTAACGCTGGCTCTTCAATCCAGACCTGTCGGTCAAAAATCTTTCGAATAGGGTTGCGATTATCATACTGGGCCCTCCAGGGCTGACGATGCCATTAGCAAATAGGCGCCAACGTGTCAATCCAAAGATGACTTACTTCATCTTCGTAGCTATTTGGAGTTGCCTGAGATTCAAATGATTCCTTTGATTGAAAGGAGTTTCTACCCTCATCTGCCCATAGCTCCCTTTATTTGTAGAGTTAGTCAGCTCTGACGCTGCTTCTAGGGCTAAAGCTGCTCACCAAGGACGGATATGGCGGGCATGCAGGCCATGAAGGACAACACACATTCCCTTATACGCAGCGAACAAAGTTGATATACCAATCATCCATGCAATGGCAGCCATTGCTCTCCATCCGCGGGAACGATCGCTGAGGGTGAGTAGGATGGCAATCATTAATCCAACAAGGATGGTACCCACTCCAAGGGAGCGAGCGAATAATACCCTAGGGGCATTTCCATTGCAGATGCTCCATCGGACAAAGTTTGGGTGAGCCTGGTAGCGAAGGGCATCTTCAACAATCTTCTTGAGGGGATCGAAGACACTAGGGTGGGTTGTGTGAGAAATTCCGTAAAGGGCTGCTACACGATCGCAAGAGGAGACATTGAGTTCGCGGGGACCACCTTCAGCGATGTAAATGGCAACTACGCGAGTTACCTCCTCACGGAATGGGTGGACACTAACTATTGTTCCGCCATAATGTTAGCCAAGAATTGACTTTACTGAAACTTATTGTGGGGGTGGACTATTACGGAGTTATCTCAGGGAACAATGGCTGAACTTACATGGCTGCCATCCCACCCCAATGGACTGATAGGCCTCAGCCGCTATCTGCTTGTGATTGATCTTGTCTAGTCCTACACCTTCAAATGATGAGAAAGGTTCGATTTCTGAGCTCCCGGGTTCGTAACCAGAATCCCCAGATGAGTCCGGTGTGCGTGGTGGGGTAGTAAAAGGATTGGCCTTTATTGGGTTCGGAATGGCGAGTTGTTGAGAGGGGCTAGAGAAAGCACCAGACAGAAATTTGGTGACACTATTGCTAGGCCTAGGCCCGCTCTTAGGTCCAAGGCGAGGATCGAGAGGATTAACAGGCACCGGAGGAGACAATTCCTTTTCGTTTTTAGAAAGAGCATTGAAACGCTCTGTGTAGTCACGCAACCACAGATAAAACTGCAGGTTCTCCGCAGCATGCTCAACGTATAGGAGATATTGCATAAAATCTCTACAAGTCATTGGCTAACAGATGGGACGGTTAGTCGGAATGCATTTTGACGGAATTGGGATATATGAAATCTCTCTGCCAACGGTTTCCTTTGAGCGAAAGTAATGGTAATTGAAAAAAATAATTTATACATACTGGACATGTTCCACCAGCAATGATCTTATCAAAAGAAAGCCCATCGGGGATCCCTGGAATTCTGAATGGATGGCTAGAGTTAGAGTTAATAGGAGAAAGGTCCTTTTGTTCGGAAGAAGCGGAGTGCTTAGGGGAAGCACGAGAGACAAAGGCCGGACGTTGATACAAAATGGCGCTGAAGCCCATGGCGAATTTTCTCTTATATGGGAAAATGAGAGGGCTAACAAGTGTATTGGATTAGGCCAAGGGGGGGCTCAGATAATAGACTGAGGCCTGCTATCCGGTTGAAGAGAAAAGTGGAGAGGAGCGGATGAACAGAGGATATAGGAACCCAGAGCAAGAGGGACAGTAGGAGTCGAGCTTGAGCTAAACTCTGCGAGTAAGATAAGGTAGGGTCTTAGGCAGCCAGAGGATGTATGAACCAAAAAAGCAGAAAGCGATCATTTATACCCAAAATTTGGGCATCACCAGTTCCTTTCGCGTCCCCCCTAGCCTACCATCATTGGCCAACATACTCCAAGGATTCCTGTCGCAGCAGAATCTTCCTAGGCAGTGTCAAGTACGGCACGGAATCTTGTCAGAATCCGCATTCTGCAGATCGCCTGACATTACCCATCGCCCATGACACCCTGAGAATTTGAAAAAAAAGAACTGTCAGTACGATTCCTTCTATAGGGGAAAAAAACTTGAACTTAGGGGATGCATGCGACAAGTGCAGATTCAACCTCAGCCTGTTAGATGATTCTACCTCCGCTTCACTATTCCTCCTATTCCATACTTACTGCGAGAATCAAATATTTGACGGCAGATGAACATACTATCTATCCAACACCTCTCTGACTCGGTGTTTGAGCCACTGGGGTCTTACACGTTTTCATGTTCAACATGCACTGTGGCCAAAACATGTGTTTAAACCCATAGAACACTGGTGCACCGCGCGAGGTGCGGACCTTCCCGTGCACGAGTGCTTGTACAAACCATCCCTCAGTTTTCTTGTTTCTTCGGCACTTACCGAGGGCCGTCCATCGTGTCTACATCTATGTGCTTGTGTGCCAGAGATATCCCTCGCGGGGCGGAGACTCCAATCGCCCTTTGAGTTATTTTTCGTTTTCTGTCCACCTTTATATAAGCTGCGAAAAACGTTGAACCAGTTCCTGGCACAGTCAGTACTCGAGTAGTGTACCGGTAGTGTACATAGCAGTGCTAAGCAAGGGACGTCTGGTAGATAGGATGGTAGATGGGCCGCTGTTGGGAGAAGGTAATATCTGTGGATGTCCACGAAATTGAGATGGTGGTGACATTAAGAAAAACGTCTGGATCTGTCGATTGTTACGAGCGCAGGGATGATGGTCTGGTCTCGGATCTTCGGAGATCGCGGCCAACAGGGATACGAGCAATGACGCCTCTAGATCGGACAGGGTTTGTTGCTTGAGTTCAGATTTTGGCGGCTCATCGGTGTGGTTTCACCGCATCAAATTGGACCCCCCTCTTTTTGTCTTTCCCCAACTGCACAGCATCTGATCGTTACTTATCGAAATACATTTTCTCGTTTAAAACCCTAAGGTGTCTGGACATAAAAAGGCAAATTTCTGGCCTGCGACAAAAACTCGACGAGCTTGGTGCCAATATTTTACTAGTTGGTTAATACTGTGCTTCAATAGAGCGCAACGAAGATGGGCGGTGGTGACAAAGGTATCATATATCCTGGGCAAAAAGTAGGGGTATCATAATAAAAAATCGCCGATTGTTAGTTGCCCCTGTTTGTCACCCCAATTTTTCGTCGTGCCCCCGTTGAAGTCCGCACTCTCGACCTTAGTGGACTGCCGAACTGGAATCTGAGAGTAACCAAGTGAGAAGTAAACAGAGTGTGGTCATGGCTTCTGGGGCAGGCTCTTAACCAACCTGTGGCGCGGGCGTCATGTGAGATATCCCTTCAGCACTCATCCCTCAACTCTCAAGGACAGCGCTTTTCATGTCATGGGAAAGAGGCTCGGTCCGCAAACTAATGGCGAATCCGTTCCGAGCCGAAGTTGGATTTAATACAGAAGCACCTACAGTATACCGGTACAGCATACCGGAAGGGTGGGTTGGATAGCTGATGTGAAACATTCCCAGAGTTCCGTGTGGCCCGCCAAATCTTTCAACTTTTCATATTATTCCACCTCTATGATACCCCGCTCTGGAATGCTCGCTTTCCAATTTATCCACTGGGGTTTCCGTGACCCTTTCCGGCCTTCCTGGGCGGGCCAGCTTGCGTTTCTGATGCAGTGGCGATTTATCTATCTGTGGTTGAGTTACCGGAAGTTTGGAGCATCGAGACCGGGGTGGAGCGGGCCCAACTTCTGGCCTGCTTGTCCATCCGGCCGTCTAAAGAAATTAGCATCATACTTGCGGAGTAGTGGTAAACACATCCATGAAATTCCACGTAACACATACACCTCCTTTTTTCTCCGGAATCTCATTGGCTGGTCCCCGCACACTCACGATTCATCTTCGGAGTACTCGAGCAGAGGGTTGGCTTGCACCAATATCTGGAAGTTTCGCCAATAAAATTACGGTATGGCACCAGTGTTTCAAGAAAAGAGAATACGGTGGTGGAAACACTATTTCTTAATCCGTGAAGCTTTCCCCAAATGGCACCGGTCAGTCAAGATCCACTAAAGGGTTCTGGAGATTTCCCTTCCATCCCGTGATCTGCACCCAACAATTCCTTCTGTTCGCGGACAAGAGGGATTTGGCTTTGATGTTCGTTAGTTATTAGAATAATGCGGTATGGGATCGACATAGTGGTACAAGTATTTTCATCCAAGCTGATACCCGAGATGGAAGCGAGGGAAAAGGGAAAGGGGGAAAGGGAAAAGGGTGGCATTGCACCATGGGCTAGACCCTTTCTTTCTTTTCCTATGATACCTGTTTTTTCTTCCATCTTCCAAGGTTTCTTCTATTCCCCTGCAGCAACTTACAGCTGCTCTAGATTCCCCACATGAACCGCGAATAAGATTCGACCATACCGGATCCAAGTATTTTTATGCATACGTAACTGTCTGTGCTACATACCAGATCGAAATTCAGACACTTGGAAGCGGTTGATGGGGGTGCGGGACGGGAGGGAAAATAGGAAATCTATTTCGTGCCGGTCACTAATATGGTAATAGAGTATCACATCCGATCCTATGCAGTTGAACTCCGGCATGTAGAGAGGGGAGGTAAGTTTCAATAGGGTCTGTATTGCACTGGGCTGTATTGTGCGAGGCATATATAAGAACTTGCGAGGCAACATATCTCATGTAGCGCACCTTGATATACCCATAGGAACTAGAATTTTGTCAAATAGTAGTCGAACACTCTCTGGTGATGGCGAGGTGATGGCTGGAAAGGGAAGGTGAGAAGAGCGGGAAAAGCACACCTTAGAATGCACTAGGTTTGCAGGGCATTGGAACGGGAACAACCCTTTTGAGTTCTACCGCAAGTCTCACTACGGGTAATTATTCAGTAGCTTAATGGGACTACCAAGCAGAGTAGTGGGACAAGAATTGCGGTGGTCATGAGGAGGCCAAGTTTGTTGTGCAGATACGAGCAGGGTTTCTTCCGTGTTTCGGTGATGGGTGTTTGTTGGAGAGAGATATCGAGACTGGCTGATGTTCTGAAACCTAAGGGTGGAGTCTATATACCAGTAGTACAGGTTATCACATTGAGGCCAAGGGGTCTCGGACTTGGGCCCCGAGGCCCCTGTCTGGTCTGACCAACAGCTGCTTATTGCGCTGGCTGAGTTCATCCGCACCACTGCCACCGGTTTCCCCCCAGGGATGCCCCCTCTTGCCCCCTCCCTCCACACACCTCCTTCTAATCCTCTCCTCTAAGCTACTGCCCCGCCCGCCCCTGGCCCTCGAGACTAGTTCAGCGGTTTTTACTTTCCTTCATTAGCTACGGCTGCGTTGCGACGATTATCGGTCGCGTTGGGGGATCTGGTTATGATTGTTTCTTTTGTTGATTGTTAGTTTGATTTTCGGTTTTGTTTTGGCCATATCGTTAAAAGATGCATGTCATTTCTTGTACCGTAGAAACAATGAACATATGATTTAAAAAAAAAAAAAAAAAAAAAAAAAAAAAAAAAGTTTAACAAAATTGGTA
>Ga0307509_10012187_pt1 | contig 10313 bp, 10 predicted proteins | sample 10_EM_MG_FD_202245 | JGI IMG/M metagenome (GOLD analysis project Ga0307509, IMG submission 202245) | Populus trichocarpa ectomycorrhiza microbial communities from riparian zone in the Pacific Northwest, United States - 10_EM | ecosystem: Host-associated > Plants > Roots > Unclassified | place...
ACTAGAAGAATGCTTATACCAAACCTACAGTGGATATATGAAGTTTTCATATGATTATCCTTCAAATAGTCCGAAAATGGTAAGTGTCAGACATTCTATCTCAAATTCTGTAGCTTTGGGTGGGTCTAGAATTCAGGAAAAATGTGTATTGGACACCACTAGTATACTAGTTAAATGGCATATATTGTACCTGAGAAGAATAATTCAAAATACAAAGTAAAATCTATTAAATACTCTGAGATTTACCGAAATGTATATCAATATGTTGTTTCAAGTCGGTCAGGAACAAATGGTCTCTGAATAATTCATATTTTTACTTTTTCTTCTCAGGTACAATATATGCCATTTAACTAGTATACTAGTGGTGTCCAATACACATTTTTCCTGAATTCTAGACCCACCCAAAGCTACGGAATGTGAGATAAAATGTCTGACAATTACCATTTTCAGACTATTTGATGGATCATCATATGAAAACCTCATATAACTGCTGTAGGTTTGGTATAAGCATTCTTCCAGTATTGCTGTACATGGCTGCAATTCTATTCTGAAATGAGTTCAAGTGTAGGGATCAATTTGCAGGAAAAGAAAATTATCCAAAATGCGTCGGAAGTGGTTCCAAATGTTTCCCCACACCAGGATTGCCTTTGGCACTGCCCAAAATGGCTACACATAGGCAACAAACATAACAGCCGAATAAACAGTGAAATTGTTGCCAGAAATGTATTGTACAGATATGTTTGCCGGAAAATCATCCAAAATGCATCGGAAGTGGTTTCGAAAGTTTCCCCACACCCGGATTGCCATTGGGACTGCCCAGATTGCGTCCGGCACAGCCCAAAATGGCAATACATCGGCCACAAAAATAATGGGTCAAGAAATCGTGAAATTGCTGCCAGAAGTGTATTTTACAACAATGCTGGCCGGAAATTGATCCAAAATCCGTCGGCAGTGTTCCAGAACGTTTTCCCACTTCCGGATTGCGTCGGGCAAGGCCCAAAATGGCAATACATCGGCCACAAAAAGAAATGGCTACCGGAAGTGTATTTTGCAACAATGCTTGCCAGAGATTTATCCAAAATGCGTCGGCAGTCCTTCAGAATGTTTTCCCATCTCCAGATTGCGTCCGGCACAGCCCAAAATGGCAATACATCGGCCACAAAAATAATGTGTCAAGAGATCGTGAAATTGCTGCCAGAAGTATATTTTGCCACAATGCTTGCCGGAAATTGATCCAAAATGCGTCGGCTGTGTTTCAGGACGTTTTCCCACCTCCGGATTGCGTCCGGCATGGCCCAAAATGGCAATACATCGGCCACAAAAATAATGTCTCAAGAGATCGTGAAGTTGCTGCTGGAAGTGTATTTTGCAACAATGCTTGCCGGAAATTCATCCAAAATGCGTCGGCAGTGTTCCAGAACGTTTTCCCACTTCCGGATTGCATCTGGCACAGCTCAAAATGGCAATACATCGGCCACAAAAATAATGTCTCAAGAGATCGTGAAATTGCTGCCGGAAGTGTACTTTGCAACAATGCTTGCCGGAAAATTAGCCAAAATGCATCGGCAGTGTTTCAGGATGTTTGCCCACTTCCAGATTGCATCCGGCACGGCCCAAAATGGCAATACATCGGCCACTAAAATAATGGGTAAGAAATTGTGAAATTTCTGCCGGAAGTGTATTTTGCAACAATGCTTGCCGGAGATTGATCCAAAATGTGTCGGCAGTCTTCCATAATGTTTTCCCACCTCCAGATTGCATCTGGCACCGTCCAAAATGGCAATACATCGGCCACAAAAATAATGGGTCAAGAAATCATGAAATTGCTGCTGGAAATATATTTTGAAGATAGGCTTGGTGAGAAAATTATCCCAAATGCGTCGGCAGTCATTCAGAATGTTTTCACACTTCCGGATTGCGTCCGACACAGCCCAAAATAGCAATACATCGGCCACAAAAATAATGGGTCAAGAAATCGTGAAATGCTGCCGGAAGTGTATTTTGCAACAATGCTTGCCGGAAAATTAGCCAAAATGCATTGGCAGTTTTTCAGAATGTTTTCCCAGCTCCGGATTGCCTCCAGCAAGGCCCAAAATGGCAATACATTGGCCACAAAAATAATGTGTCAAGAGATCGTGAAATTGCTGCCGGAAGGTATTTTGCCACAATGCTTGCCGGAAATTGATCCAAAATGCATCGGCAGTGTTTCAGAACGTTTTCCCACCTCCGGATTGCATCCGGCACAGCCCAAAATGTCAATACATCGGCCACAAAAATAATAGGTCAAGAAATCGTGAAATTGCTGCTGGAAGTGTATTTTGCCACAATACTTGCCGGAAATTGATCCCAAAGGCGTCGGCAGTGTTCCAGAACATTTTCCCACCTCCGGATTGCATCCGGCACAGCCCAAAATGGCAATACATCGGCCACAGAAATAATAGGTCAAGAAATTGTGAAATTCCTGCCAGAAGTGTATTTAGCAACGATGCTTGCCGGAAATTTATCCAAAATGTGTCGGCAGTCTTTCAGGATGTTTTCCCACCTCCCTCCGGATTGCGTCCGGCACAGCCCAAAATGGCAATACATCGGCCACAACAATAATGGGTCAAGAAATTGTGCTGGAAGTGTTTTTAATGCTTGCCGGAATATTATCCAGCATCTGTCAGCAGTGTTTCAGAATGTTTTTTTACACTTGGATTGCCTTTGGCACTGCCCAAAATGCCGAAAAATGGGCATAAAATCCGGCAAAGAATTCATTCCAGATGTTGTTTAATATACTTATCTGTTTAAAAACCTTCCTGGAAATCTCCAATGCATAGTCTGGCACCTTCTGGTAAGCATTTGTTCCATGGATGTCCTTGCCGGTGTCTCCCGGCAGTACTGCCGGTGTGGGACTGGCACCCTTATGTGTCATATAGCGAACGCGCTACTTTTGTTTAGAACAATACAAATGTATCCCCATATATATTATACAGCCACGGCCGAATTCGGTGGCTCCATTTCAGCACTACAATGTATGTGTTCTGTGGATCGTTTCAACCACTACACTGTAGTTACACTATGTGATTAACATGCCCAAGGACCACAATCACGAAAACAATGTGGTAGGATTTGTTCTGTAAGGGGAATCCCCTCCGCTTCCCGCTCACCTTCCGCTCGTGCTCCCGGCTCGCCCCTTGCACCTACCGCTCCCGACCCGTCATCGCTTCTGACCCGCCTTCCACTAGTGCCGCGCTGGCGTGCCACGTAACTCGGTACCTTACATGTACTGACATGTATTTACCGAGTTCGGTTTTATTTATTATATCCATTACTCTGTATATTAGCTCATACCTGCAGGGGATCCTTATCCTTTCCTCTTCGGATCCCCTGCTAGGTATGTCCATGTCTTAGATCAGTATTACATAATAATCTAAGCCCTTCGGATCCCCTGCTAGTACCGCGTCCCGCCCGACCGCAGTAGCCCTTACAGGTTCAATACACATCGACAATCATGAAATCAATGTGGTAGGGTGTGTTGAAACACTCTAACATGTTGAAAATCATGAAATTGACGCTGTTGGGTGGTTTGGCACACATGAACATGTCAAAAATTTGGAATTTGATGCAATGGGGTGTGTTCAACCACACTGACACATCAAAAATCGGGGAAGTCAATGTGTTAGGGTGGTTTAACACACTCTTCCATTTCGAAATTTTGAAAATGGATGTGGTAGAGTGTGTTGAACAACCATAACATGTTGATTTCATCAAAGTTTTCAACATGGTATGGTGATCCACTGGCAACAGACTCCACCACATTGAAAACGCTCATCTGTGGAAAGTACAGGGTAATTAGCACTTAGAAACATGTTATTTTGAATGGAAACATACCTGAGTGGGAAACAAGTGAAGCACACTCAGTCCTCACACATCCCAGACCATAGCCATCACATTTGACATGGGCCACTTGGCGGGTCCCTGCAATCTCCAGGGGTACAGGTAGACAAAGGGATCCAATCTTCATCCATGTGCCCTTGGTGAAGGAGGGTTGCAAATCGTTGTTGTGGAATCATGATTCATGACAGATGGAATATAATCTAACCAAAAAATTCATATTCAGACACTGGTGACCTTCCCATCATGCAACGCTGCAAGCAGTTGATATTGTGAGGCACCTGATGCACCATCCCAATCTGCTCTCCTGCGCAAATCCTCTGGGTCCGTACATATAATCAAACTGTGCCATTGACAGTCTTGAAATTGCAGATGAAAGTGAGCTACAATGGCACAAACAAGAGAAGGAGACTGACCTTAATAACACATGTAATTGACCAGGGTCCATGTCATTTAAGAGGGTTGTAGAAACAGTCCTACAGTCTGTTACAAGCGCCAAGAATACGAAACTTGCTGGTGCCAAAATCTGACTTTCTGCAGCAAATCTCTATACAAATGGTCCTATGTGTCACAGACACTCAAGACATTGAAAACCACCACAAAATACAAATTTCAGCGACAGATTCAGCTTCTGGATTGTAGCCAAAGCAGCATGTTCTGTGGTGTTTGGCTATCTGTGGAACCAATGTTTTTGTTCAACTCGTGATCCAATCTCTTCATCTCTGACACAGACCACTGGTATGCCAAACCAATGCAAGCCATGCCATGAGTTTTACTTCATTGTTACTGACTAGTAGCTCACTCTCAACTCTTATTTTGCAGCACCTCTCAAAGAGGTTGAACCCTTCATTTGCACTTAGTTCAATGACCTCCACCTCAAGGACACAGAGATGGTTGAACAGCTAAAGGACCACTACAATACCGAGAAGTACAATATTGAGTAGATTACTTGTTTTCTTTTGGTTGGATCAAGGCTGACACATGGTTTGACCAATAGTTTGAAGAGTTTGAAGTGTATGCGACAGAAATTGGACTTACTCAGTACTCGCCAGCAGCATCACACTGTCAAAACAATTGCAGAGCAGACTGCTGAGATCCAGAAGATGTTCCCAACATGTGGTAATGAGACAGTTCACAAGGAACTCCATTTGCGGTATAAACAGCGTGTTCCTCGGTGCGAGATTCTGATAATTATAAACATGTTTGAATAAGTTCTTACTTCAAATTTCAGCTGAGTGGTTGTGGCATACTTCAAGGAGACTGAGCCTGAAGCTGTTCAAGGATGGCGTTGTTGCTGTTTAAAACAGCGGCAGTTCTATGCTGCAGGGGTGAATGAAATCTGGGCCCAAGATCAGCACAACAAATGGGGCCCAAAATTTGGCCTTTGGCTCCATAATAGCATTGACCCATTTACAGGTTATAACAACTGGCTAAAGGTCTGGTGGACAAATAAGAACTCTTGACTTATTGCCAGCTATTATATTGAAGCAGTTCGGAAATATGATGGTATGTTTTGCTATTAGTAGAATATACATTAAGAATATTCAACTCACTATTTCCAACCAGCTATTCCCCTGACCACACAGAGTGATCCGGGGTCTGAGAACTATAGTGTTGCAAATGTTCAGACCCTTGTATGCCACCATCTTGATCCAAGTCTTGCTGGGACCCTCCAGCACCATTGGAAATGTAACAAAAGTAATATCAAATCTGAGGCAAACTGGTCTATATTCTGCAGGGATTTTGCACCCAGATTTGAGGCGCTCCTTCAGTTGGGTGTTAACCAGGGGTGGTATGATATTGACAAACCTCGTGAAAAGTGAGTTACCCTTGCAACTTGTTTTGTGTTTCTTAAATTTGTCTTCAAAAACATTAGTTTTATTTTTTGATGGCTTGCTATTCCATGGTTACAGTCTGAGTTAGATGGATGGATTGCTCTCCGAAACCAAACAGCTCCTTGATCTGACAAAAGGAAGGTCCTTCCTCATGGTATTCCAGAGATGATCTGTCAAAAGCCAGAGAATTATAGTGTATTGGATTTCAAAGTGAGTGTCATTTACTTGCAGAGACACAACTTGAAGGTTAAGCACTATGTTCTCTAAGGTTCCTGTTTCTGCAGAGCTCATAGATCAGCTTGAGATGCAATTTGCACCACCTAGCCATGAGGTCTTCCAGCTGACACCTTCTGCCTTTCATGACCATGCATCTTTTTTCTACAATAGTCTTGGCCAACCCCAAATAACCTATGATTCATTTTGGGATATTTATTGCAGAATCCTCCATCTCTTTCAAGCAAATCAAGGACAGCAGGGAGACTCTGACAATTTAATAGCAGCATTGGACCTTCATTTCGAGACTATGGCACGAGTTTTGAATGAGGAAGTTTTGCTATTTTCTGGAATGGCAGAATTGTGGCAAGCTGGCAGAGTTGTGGGAGATATTGGAATTGTTGGACCCTCAAATATACCAGTTGCTGAATTTACAGATGAATCCGAGTCTGACAGTACTTCTGAACATTCTCAACAGCAAGATGCAGGGAATGTGTCAGACTCAAATGTGATATGTGCATTCTTTTCAGATGAGGAGTAGCCAGACTAGAATTCCATTTTTTGTATCTCTACCTTGTTCTGTAACTATCATCAATTTTCAATATTTACTACCCTTTTTGTAAATGGTGTTTCTAGCAAGTTGTCATCAGATGACAGTCAAGGAATTGTTGGAGGAGATTGATAAGAAGCCTTCTCCAAGTCCACTTCATTTGAGGCATCCACAACTACAGTGTGAAGAGGCGGAAGTTGATAAAACTTGCAGAAGTGGTTACATTCATGTTCATCAACCAATGTCTCGAAGTTCATGTTGCCTTCATTGAAAAGGGTAAATCCTAATTTGAAAGTGATATCAGCATACAGAAAAAAAAATCCAACCAATAGAAATCATACGGATGTGTGATGATTTGTGGATCTGTCAAAAGAGTTGGACCACCTGTGAAAACCCATGAGACATCAGTGAATGAAAAAGGAGTGAATTCTCATACCTTGAAAGTCAGACACAAAAGCAAGTCCATTGGTCCTCCAGAACTGAACATGCTGGGCAAATGACAAAAACTCAGCTCAAAGAGTTTGGGCCATATTGGAGAATATCCAAGGCTTTGCAGAGCTATTGTTCAGATATTTGACAAACCAGGATCCATTTGCCTTCCCAGAGTCAATGAATTTCTCAAGAAGAAAGGCCATGTGCTCATTGGTGGTGTCGAGTGCTAGACCACACTATACAAAGCATATTTCTGGAACCGAAAGTTGGAGAACCAAGTTCAGCCCTTCAACCAGCCATAAATTCATAAGCGCTGCATATTAATGCTGATCCCCAACACATGCAGTTGAGTTCTGTCATAAGTTGTTCAGCCTGCTGTGCACCATCATAGATAATACATTCATGGGATTTGGGATGCACAAAGAAGCTTTGCTGTATGCAGATCTTTGTTTCGGCACTGAAGAGAGGCAGCGAGACCGTACCAACCGAGCAACCTTGAACTGGCCATATTATGGCAGGTCTCAAGGTCAGTAGATGTGTGTCACCTGCATATTTGGAAACGAGCATGGTTTAAGAAGGCAAGTTGGTTCCTCAATGAAATCAGAGATGGAAACCATAGGAGGATACAGGAATTAAATCATTACGTTCTTTATCTCAACTGAAGATGCTCCATTAGAAACCATTAGCAAGGTAGATGCCATTAACACACGAAGTAAAGACATATCCCTTCGCCTTGGTGGTACCTGGACTTTAAGTGCACATTCAATATCTTGAGGGTGGAGAGTGATCACAGGCGCTGTCTTTGCCACTTTTTGGGGTGGTTCCTGAGCTGCTGAGGATTGCTCTTGGCTCTGTGGTAGAACAACATCAGCATTAGAAATGCAGCACAATGTTTTTAACACAAACTATATAACCAGAAGCCTGGATTGTCGGAGATAGTCTACGTTTTTTTCCCTTGTTATTGTCTTTCATGATTGTAGTTCCTTTGTGACGTGTAGTGGGAAACTCAGATGGTTGATAATCCTGTAGAACGTGTGAGAAAAGAGAGATTATATAAAAGACAGAAACTACATGCCTCTTGCATCTGCGTGGTGATGTGATCTAAGATCATATCATACTTGTCATATTCAATGGAGAGATAGACTTCAATACCACTCTTTGGTATAAAAGCTTTCACCTTGGTCTTTGTCTTGCACTTGAAGAAGTAATCCGCAATTGCATCAACATCTGGCTTTTGGGAGTTTAACTCAACCCAGTTTTTGTCGCGGAGCTCACATTCATCAAGCATTAGTGGGAAGTCCTTCGAGCACTTGATGGATTTATAAAGCAAGGCATAATAAAGAATGAATTTGAGATCCATAACTCCAACATGCACTGGAATGTGATTCAATGCCTCAAAGATATTCTACACATCAAACTTGAATGAGATCCTGAAAAATCATAGTAAGAAGCAATGCTCACTGAAATGCACACAGGACTTTTCTTGTTTGAAACAAGAGTTGCTAATGACACCTTCACGACCACAAGTTCCAAGTTGGCAGAGCTTGCATATGCCCTAGTCGCAAACATTTCCCGCATCTCATTGTAAAATTGGTGAGCACTCTGGTAACCTGGATTGATTGGCAGAGGCTTCAACAATGGAACTGATGCTGATGAGGCAGGATGTGCTTGAATGTTAAGAATGGGATTCCTCGAGAAGATGGGTTTGGTTGATGCCAAAGCTACAGCCATGGAATGTACAGAATGATGATCTGGGCAGCATGCAAGAATGGATATGCCCATGAGCAGTTGCATATTTCCAATGGAAACAACAGGGTGTGCCCATTCTGTAAGCAAGAATAAGGGGAATATCTGACATATCAAGGGTACAATACTTGCCATTCCGCTGTGCATCCACAATATGTTGTCAAACTTCTGCTTGGTGCAGTTGTCTAATAGCTTGAGAACCAGCCTGCATATGCAGAGCAGATGGACCTGCTGTTGACAGTATGGTGCTCACAGGTGGCAGGATTGGAGGTGGCATCGCCAAACCTGGAGCAGGACTCGGAACTGGTCCTGAGGTTGGTTGGCAGGGTTAGCTATGTTAATGCAATACTTTGCAAGTTTTTACCTGTAGTAGTACAACACTGGATAGCCGATTTATTCATGTAATAATTATAGCACCCAGAACAGAGCTGCTGACCAGGTTGTGTACGATCCATATTGGCCATGTAATGGAGTTGAGTGCCAGGTCCAAACAACTCCTTGCATCATTGGCATATAGTGCAACCAGATTCCTCTGATATTATTTCTGCTTCATACATCACTCAAATGATGAAAAGAAAGCTGGTGCTGAAAGGAGAGTGACAGCTTGGACAACCAATGATTCAGGATAAAACAAGCCACCACTAGTAGAATGATCTTAGTCTGTAATGAAACGTGCCCCATTTACTGGAGCAACCAAAAAAAGTCACATGTTATTCCCATGGCAACAACGCATTATTAATTATTCTACTGCCTATAGGTGTAAATACTCACCTTTCCAGGTCTAACTTACCTTACGAGCTCAAAAACAAAATTAAAGTTGATTCTCCAATGTGGTGACAATGTAACGGTCAGATCCTGAACCCTGCGGCTTTGTTTCTGCTTTCATGACTAAGTGTGTCACGTGTTAACCATCCTCAATAGACAGACTTATTAGGGTTTCCAAAATAAAAAATCAGGTACTGGATTTTGCAATTTAGCATACCAGTGGTCCTAATTGCTCCTACACCGTGCTTGGAACAGGCATTTCAAAGGAGTGTAGCAGAGCCACAACAACAGACGCAACACATTTAGTGAATCACATGACTAAAAACCATGTAAATAATGTTGCTCCAGTGTTGGGGGCACATTTCTTAGCAGACTCCATATGAAGTTGATCAACTTATCATCAACTTCACATTGATCTTTGTCATCAACAGTATCGGAGGCTGACATCAGGTTGTTGGAATTTGTGATGCAAACATGACACAAGCTCGGCCCTCTTGGCACCGATTTGATGCATATGGTGATTCTCAGGGGCAAGGGGCGATGAGTTCTTACTTCTTTATTGGACTACGTACTTGACATGGACTTTAGTAGACTACATTTGGTAGCTACATGGATAGGGCATGGACCTGCTTCATATGTATATAGTGTGTACGAAATCGATGGCTCCAAACAAGCCGTTTTGCTTCCCCATTCAATTCTGTTTGCTCAACAGGTTATGGGCCCCGGTTTTGCTGCTTGAGACTAAAGATTGTCTACACTATGACTACCGTTGTCACGCACATAGTCCGATTTCATAAAAGATAGGGTCAAACGGCCTGGACTACGTTCATAAATAAATATTGTATGCATGAATTTTACATATATGATACCTATGCTTTTACCTACCTATGCTTTTA
>Ga0307509_10012188_pt1 | contig 10313 bp, 10 predicted proteins | sample 10_EM_MG_FD_202245 | JGI IMG/M metagenome (GOLD analysis project Ga0307509, IMG submission 202245) | Populus trichocarpa ectomycorrhiza microbial communities from riparian zone in the Pacific Northwest, United States - 10_EM | ecosystem: Host-associated > Plants > Roots > Unclassified | place...
GCGTTCCCTGGAAGCGAATAGTGATATTCTAGGGCGATGCAGGCGATACATCAAGAGATTCTCCCCGCAAGCGGCGTACAATTTGCCACCTGCTTGAAACTCATTCCAACAACGCTTTTATCTCGGGACTCGTTGCCGACCTCTGATCCCAGCGGCCTCTTGGCGGTATCTAGGCGGTCCCTGTTCAACATTGTTGTGGCACGTTCAAATGTTTTGCGGATATTCGAAGTCGTGGAGGAGTTGGCGCCCATGGACGCCCAACGTGAGGAGGAGCGAGAACGGAAGGCGGCTGTTCGTAGAGGCACTGAGGCTGTTGAAGGCGAAGTGGAGATGGATACCGACGGGGAAGGGTTTATTAACCTAGGACAAATAAAGGTGAATTCGACTACTTGTCCTCAATACTCCACGCCAATAAGACGTCTTTCCCCGTTAATCGCGCCCGTTCTGAAGCGTGAAGTTTCAGAACGACCAGTGCTGACTGTTTCGTCTCATCACCTCAGTCGACTACCCAGAAGGACGCACTCGGTCCCCCAATGGTCATCCGACTATACCTTGTTCGTGAACATCGCCTGCATGGGATCGTGACCGGCGTACAAACCGTCAGGATCATGTCCTCCATTGAGGACAATCTGGACCGTCTCCTTGTGTCCTTCAAAGATGCCAAGGTGTGCTCCGTCCATGCCTCTGGACGTCGCTAAGCTGATCATACTATCTTAGATTGCTTTATTAGAGTGGTCTGAGGTTATCCATGACCTGCTTACCGTCTCAATACACACTTATGAACGTGCACTACAAATGGTGGGTTCATTGACCCCTGGTTTTATGAAACCACATGGATGACCCACTTCCAGATAACGCTGGACTCCGCCCTGTTTCGTGCTGAATTACGTGTTGACCCGCTGTCTCGCTGCGCGGCCTTAATGTTACCACAAGCAAGCGCTGCCATCCTTCCATTTTACCAGACTCAGGCCGAATTAGAGATCATGGAACAAGATCAGAGTCAGCTGCGGTCCGTGGTTTCATTCAGAAACCCGCCCTCCCTAATCCCTCTTCCAGAGATGTACCCTACTCTCCTAGTTTCATCCTGGACTTCGGGGCGGAAGTCGACAGCAGGATCCAGCATGTCATCGAGTTTGCTTTTTTGCCCGGTTTCAACAACCCTACCATGGCAATCCTCTTCCAGTCCCCTCAGACCAACACTGGGTAGGCCAAGATAATCTATGCCGATCTACTTTAATCCTTGAAGGCTGATGAGTGACGCAGGCGCCTCAAGGAACACAAGGATACCGTAAAGCTCTTCATTATCACGGCAGACTTCATCACCCATAATTATCCAATCATCACCGAGGTTGAAGGTTTGCCCTACGACTGTTTCTCCGTCATTCCATGCTCCACGTTCCCCGGAGGAGTCATCGTAATCTCTACAAACGCTATCATACACGTTGGTCAGTCTTCACGCAAGGTCGTCCTGCCGGTCAACGGGTGGTTTGCACGGGTCAGTGATGTACAAACAGCATCCCTGACCCCAGAGGAGGCGGCTCGCGACCTCCAGCTGGAGGGTTCACACGTGTCTTTCGTTGATGATACAAATTTCTTGGTCATTCTCGCTGATGGAGTAGTGATTCCTGTGGAGATCGTTGCGGAAGGAAAGACGGTGTCCGCTTTGAAGATGGGAGTCCCACGGGCTCAGACGACTCTACCCTCGACTGTTGCAAAAGGGCCCGATGGTTACACGTTCATTGGGAGCACCTCTGGGCCCTCTGTCCTGGTCAAGGTAGATCGCCTAGAAGAGGAGGTCCCTGAAGAAGTGGGTGATCAGCCTGTCGGAGTGGTAAATTCTACCGCGACAATGGATGTGGATGACGATGGTTTGTTGTCTCTCGTTTCACGTTGAACACCCCTTCACTCAATTTCCGCAGATGATATCTACGGCCCGTCGATGATGAACCCAGAGCCGTCATCCAAAGGCGTCGTCTCCGCAAAGAAACGCCTGGTTACAAGATTTACCCATTGTGACGCCCTTTCTGCACATGGGCCCATTTCTTCTATGACATTTGCGCTCGCAAAGAACGGTGTAAGTTACCCCCACTTCATTATCGAACGCAAACCTCAATCAGGGCAGGAGAGGTTCGTTCCGGAACTAGTGGCCGCGACTGGGTCGCGTCATCTCGGCGGGTTCTCGCTGTTTCAGGCATGCAGTTCACTTGATTTGGGGAATTGTGTCGAGGCTGATGTGCCTGTAGAGAGACCTCCCTACCAGGGTGAAACGCAAGGTGCATGTTGTGGGCGGCGGTCGTGGAATGTGGGCATTTCCGATTAGGCAGTCCGTCAAGGCCAACGGCGTCTCATACGATCGACCTTCGAACCCGTTCCGCTCAGAGAATGATTCTCTGATCATCAGTACCGATGCCAATCCATCGCCTGGCCTATCCCGAGTGAGATTTTCGCTTCGAACACTCATACCGGTTTTGTTAAGTGCGATCCCAGATTGCGACTCGTTCTCAAAAGGGTGACATCACAATCACGACACGAATGCCAGGGACAACGATCGGCGCTGGGCCAATTTTCCAGGGAACGGCGATTCTTCACGTCATGTCTGGGACGATTCGAGTCCTTGAGCCTGGTGCGTCACCGCTCCTTCATTTCACGCATCGTGCGTACCTCATGTCAAATCGCCCTTAACCCAAGACGGAACCGAACGCCAGTCAATCAAAGATACGGATAACAACAACAACCCTCGCGCCAAAATCCGCGCATGCAGTATCTGCGATCCATACGTTCTCATTGTACGGGAGGACGATACGATCGGGTTATTTATCGAAACTGAACGTGGTAAAATGCGAAGGAAAGATATGTCACCTATGGGAGAAAAGGTTTGGATATTACGCACCTTATCCCCTTCAATCTTTCCCCGCTGATGTCAACTACCCCAGACTTCACGCTACCTTGCCGGTTGTTTTTTCAATGACACATCCGGGGTTTTCCAAACTCGACAAAACTCTAAAGTCGTGTCAAACGGGAGCTCAAAAACGTCGACTTTGAGTAACGTCACCTCTGGGGGAACAACCCAATGGCTTATCTTGTGCCGGCCGCAAGGGGTCCTGGAAGTACGTGATACTAACTTACACAAGGTCTAGAACTGACGTGATGCAGATCTGGACTTTACCAAAATTAACGCTGGTGTTCTCTACCACCGCGTTATCGACGTTGCAAAACGTCTGCAACGATTCCTACGAAGGCCCTGCTCCATCTACCCCGCAAGACCGAAAGCCTTCCGACGTGGATGTGGAGAACGTTCTCATCGCACCCCTTGGAGAATCATATCACAAGCCACACTTATTCGTAAGTTCCGGAACATTCGTTCACCCTCCCTGTGAAAAACTTCTTACCCTGGAGCTCAACCCTGCTTCAGGTATGGTTACGTTCCGGTCAACTTGCGGTATATGAAGTCCTCCCCACATCAATACCGGACGACCCCATGACACCAACAAGGCCTGTTTTATTACTTGTGAAGTTTGCCAAGGTCGCTTCTCGGGCTTTCGATATCCAACTGTCCGATGAAACCGAAAAGTCCATTCTCGCGGAGCAAAAGAAGATATCTCGTCAGCTCATACCGTTCTTCACATCTCCTCGCCGTGGTGCAAATTACTCGGGCGTGTTCTTGGCTGGAGACCGGCCGTCGTGGATACTGTTGACCGACAAGGGCGGGATCAGAATTATCCCCTCTGGGTACTCCGTTGTCCATGCCTTTACTGCATGTTCGATCTGGGAATCAAAGGGCGACTTCCTGCTGTACTCAGAAGAGGTACGCATCGGGCACCGCTCTCTGATCCCTGACGTCCCTGTGGCTACCTGGATCCTATACCTTAACTCAGGTTTAGCTAACATACGAGCACCCCTATTTCTTCTTTCTAGGGTCCTAGTCTTGTGGAATGGATGCCTGATGTTATGCTGGAAGGACACCTGCCGTCCCGGAGTGTGCCCAGATCAAGACCGTACTCGAATGTTGTGTTCGAGCCATCAACTGCCCTGATCGTTGCCGCCTCTGTGATACAGGCCAGGTTCGCCTCGTTTGACGAGGATGGTAACCGGCTTTGGGAGCCTGACGGTGTGTGGCTGTCCTCCCTCCTGCTTTGTGCACCTTTCATTTAACTGGACTCACGTGTTCCCCAATCCTGCAGCTAATAACGTGTCTTTCCCCACCGCGGAATGTTCTACCCTGGAACTGATCCAGCCCGAAGCGTGGTCGACTATGGATGGGTACGTAACTTTGGTTCTCGGAGGTCAACTGACCCCCAGTTCCGTTCTCACCTTCTGATTCCGCAGATATGAATTCGCTCCTAATGAATCCGTTAATGCTCTCGAGATCGTGACGTTAGAGACATCGAGTACCGAATCTGGAACCAAGGATTTCATCGCTGTCGGGACCACAATTAACAGGGGAGAGGACCTCGCGGTCAAAGGAGCGGTGGGTGCTTTTTTCTTTCTTTTTGGCCAACACGTTGTCGCCACCGGTCTATAACGTAAGCCCGCAGACGTACATCTTTGAAGTCGTGGAGGTCGTTCCCGATCCCAACTCGAGGAGCAAGCGATGGTACAAGTTACGTTTGGACTGCCGAGACGACGCCAAAGGGCCCGTTACTGCCGTGTGTGGCATGAACGGATACCTAGTGTCTTCCATGGGACAAAAGGTGGGCGCCGTCTGGTTGGTCCGAGATCCCGGACTCATTTCACTCCCTCCTAGATCTTTGTGCGGGCGTTCGATCAGGATGAGCGCTTGGTCGGCGTCGCGTTCCTCGACGTTGGAGTGTATGTCACGTCGCTCCGAACTGTGAAGAACCTCTTGGTTATCAGCGACATCGTCAAGAGTGTTTGGTTTGTTGCTTTCCAGGTTAGCACCGTCCAGGTCCATCAACCACTCTTCTTGAACACCTTTCACCTCCAGGAAGATCCATACAAATTATCCGTCCTCGGGAAGGACCCACATCCCAGAGCCCTGACATGCGCAGATTTCTTCTTCACTAATGGTGTCATGTCGATCCTTACGTGCGACGAGGAAGGTGTCATCCGGATCTTCGATTACAGCCCCCAGGGTGCGTAAATACCATGAGGGATCCCCGAAATCCCCCTAACACTTGAACCAGATCCGGAATCTAAAATGGGCCAATACCTACTCTGCCGCTCCGAGTTCCACGCCAGGGTTGAGTACAGGTCGTCGGTGACCGTGGCTCAGAGAGCCAGAGCGGGAGATCCTGAGATACCCCAAGCGAAAATAATCTGTGGTGCTTCGAATGGGTCACTGTACTCCCTGACACCGATCGATGAAGCTGCAGGAAAACGGTTACAGCTTTTGCAGGGTCAATTGACCCGAAATGTACAGCACGTCGCCGCTCTGAATCCCAAAACCCAACGGTATGTGTCTTACCGTTAACTGATACCCCATGGATACTAAGGGTTTTCTCTTAGGATCGTTCGAAACGACCACGTCTGGAAACCTCTGAGCAAAGGCATACTGGATGGAAACCTCCTTCGGGCGTTTGAAGAGCTGCCGCTGTCGCGACAAAATGATATTACCCGTCAGATCGGTACCGACCGGGCCACCGTTTTACGAGACTGGGTTTCCCTGGAGGTGTCTTGGTGAATAAGTAGATACATAGCGCGCTACACTTGTAAGTTACCGCAAGCATAATAATCCATCCATCCGTTCGATCTTATCCCGGTCCGCTGGCGCTAGTTTGTCGGGTCACTGGGTGGATATGTGGAGTAATGCCCGATCTTATCCGCACTCCCGAAGTCCAAACTCAATTAGATGGCCATCGATTCCTCGTCCCCGACAACATCCTGTGAAACGTGCGCCCTGCGCTCCAAGTCAGCTTTAAACGCTCCTGAACAGCTTGCAACCGCTCTCAACCCTCGACAGCAACCATGGCCTCGATGTTCGTAGCACAAGCCGGCGCAAGACTCTTCCACAAGAACATCCCCGGTTATGCGCCTCCGGATCCGGTTTACGAGACCTTTGTGGATAAAGATGGGGAAGAGAAGACTCGGATAGTACGACCGGATCCTTTGCGGTTTGTATCCACGGTTAGCTGATAGGGGGTTTGTCACTCCAGAGAGATATCCCTGCGGGTTTGTCCAGGCGGGACATCCAGATCTTGAAGAACGTCAGGGTCAAGGCCCACAAGCTCGATAGAGAGTTTTCGATCTTTGGGTTCAGCTTTGGGTGGGGGTTCATTATCAGTGAGCGGTCTTTCTGCGTGGTTCAGTCCCCGGTATTCACAGTGGCTGGTGCACCGAAGCTCTGATCCCCATCCTTGGAGACATTCTCAACCTGTTCCTCAATTACTGGTTGATCGTCGCCCAAGCTCACAAGGCCGAGTACGTTTCACCAACTCTCACTCACCAGGCGAGCCACACGTTGAAACTCTTTGTGGTACCTAGGCTCCCTGATTGGCTTGCAGCAGAGATGCTCGCAAATCAAGTGATATCCTGCGGTTGTGGAATGGTTCCCATCCTCGGGGACGTGATCGTCGCAATCTTTGGATGCAACTCGAGAAACGTTGCATTGCTCGAGGAGTATCTCGCCATCCGTGGTGCCGAATACCTGAAGCCTGAGGGTGATCGACACTACGACCCTGACGATATCAAGCCAGGTGCGGGTATGGAGAGTGGAGAATCGCCATCTTATCACCCCACCGCCTCCGCCAACCCTGATCAGGAGCCACTAATCAATAACAAAGACTGGGAGGTCTGAGGTGTGCGGAGGAAAGAACATTCCACGTTGTGTGTGAGCCCGCACGAACCAGTTCCCTGTTTGACTTCTGTACATTATGAATGTACCGTAGGCAGCCGTATGAACCCTGTATTTCTCAAGTTCGGTGAAACAGACAGTCGCCTAGATCTCAGGCATCGGGATCCCCACCGTGAGGCGATCGCACGACCCTCGAGATCCTCGCGATACAGGCACGCCACTCAATGCATTAGCGTTACAACGCACGTATGTATATGATGTACAACGACAGGGACTTTCTATACAAACAGAAACACACATGCGGTCACACGTAATTGAATCGCTCGTCGTGAATGCTAGGAACATCGCTGCGACAAATGGAAACGCGTCACCACGGTCATCCGAACTGGTCCCTCGATAATAGGGGGGAGGGGTTGACGAGAATCAAAGCGCACGATGAGGACCGAAGTACTGATTCGCCGGCATCCTCTCGAGCCCTCTCTTGGCGGGGATGGGGAGTCGGCCGGTCCAGGACGATCGCAGCGGACGATATCCTGCGGAAGGAGTAAAACGGCGCCGGAGATCTCTCTCGGAGATGTCATCTCCTGGGAAGTACGGCAGGATCCGTAATTCGTCGTCCGGTGCCCTCTTGGTAGCGGTAGATAGGCCACCTCCTGAGGAATGCGGGTATGGCTGAATGCGCACTTCTCCGTCCGGGTATTGGTATGGCAGGATACGCATCACATTGCCCGAAGGGGGGCCTAACCATGAACGAAGAAGCAGAAGGGGTCAGAACATGACGAGCCATGACGTTCGAAACCCAAAAGTACTCACGGACGAGGCGAGGGGGGACAGCCTGGGCATAGCTAACGGACATGAGGGCAAGAGCAAAGATGGACTTGATCAACATATCGAAGGTGATAGGGATGAAGGTGGGCTGGTGAGCGTTAAGAGGAAAAGAACGTCGGAATCGGCGCCGGGCCAAATGTCGGAGCGAAGGGTAAATAACGATAAAGTCGAACGGGGTGTGGTGAGGTAGAGCGTGGCTCGCACTGCTTAACCTGGGGGAAGAGAAGATTCCACAACAGCCCATACTTATACGTAGAATGGAGCGGCATTCTGGGCGGTTTGATCGCGCAAATGAAATGGAGGGCGTGCGACCGCCGACACAGGTACCATTCCTCGAGTCGGACAACCAGGAACAGCTGCTGTGCGCCCGGAGGCACATTCGGAGGCAATCAGGGTTTCAGATTTCAGGGCCCACGAAATCCTTACCCATCGTTCGCAGAAACTGATGGTGGCGTGCGTGTTGGAGATATGTCGCGCGTGGGACGCGCCGCCCCCGGACCTATCTACTGAGAATATCCCAAGCAAGGGTCAAGACGTACATGCGCGTGCAAGTGGTAGCACCGAGAGAGATGTCGATGAAACGTGGGGGGGACCCAGATCCAAAGCTTATGCGCTCTCAAGAGACCCTGCAGATGGTTGAGCTTGATCGTGTCTGATCGAGGATCGGTGATCGTCAAGTGGGATGAAGACGTGGTCTGCTTGAGGGGATGATGTCTGAAGGTCTAATATCCCAACCAGAGACTCCACCTCTATTAGGGTCCTTCGCTACCGCCAAGTGTTCACAGCAGACCGTCCAGCCTCGCTCGACACCCGCCGGGGGTTTTAGGTGTCGACCCGTGACGGAGTTGCGCTTTCCGGAGCGGGAAACGGTCGTGGTAAACGACCCTTGACGTTTGCGCTGCGTGCCCTTGATTGTTTGCCGGTCAAACCCCCCGTATGTTGTTGGACGTGTTTCGGTTTCATCTTGGTATCCACGCTTTTTGGTCACCGTAGCTCTATTAGCCTCCAATTACTGGTGGATCGTCGCCCAAGCTCATAAGGCCGAGGGCGTTACACCCCCTCTTGCCCCCAAATGAGCCATACATACGTTAAACCCCTTGTGGTGCCTAGGTTTCCAGATTTGCTAGCAACAGGGATACTCGCAAATCTGGTGATCTCCTGTGGCTGTGGAATGGTTCTCACCCTCGGGAACTTGATCGTTACAATCTTCGGTAGGAACATCGCCCTGCTCGAGGAGTGTCTGGCGGGCATGGACCGCGGAGGATAGCCATCTATCGCCACACCGCCGCGTCGACCGACCTTTATCAGGAACTGTCAATCAGTAGCAGGGGCTGGGAAGTCTGAGATATACGGAGAAAAGAATACTCCACGATGCGTAAGCCTGGACGAACCGATTTCCCTGTTCGACTTGTGTACGGTACGTTGGTAGTCGCATGACCCCTGCATTTCTCAACTTCGATCGGGTTCGCCGATCAACGCGACCCCACTCCTTACCTTTGCCTGATTGAAACGACTGAATCTACTCCACGGCGACCGCGCGGCCTGACGTCTCCTCCCTCTGGAAGTACGATATGGGGTACTCTCGTAGAGGCATACTTTTTCCGTTCGGACCTGGCCCGAGCTTGAGTGCCGGTCACCGATGGTAGACTCTTTTCCTATGGTGCACCACTTTCTGGCTCTTCCCCAGCCGGCCCTCTCAGGACCCCGGGAGGGTAGTGGAGGCGGGCACGGTGTATAAGACGATCCAACTTTGGATACTTTCCGCCCACGCCCCAACCCCATGCCCTCCTTCTCCAGTCGTGACCCAGCTGGAAAGCCGAGCCGTCGGTCCCGGTCAAGACTCGCGCGGTCCTAGAAGATGGCGTTCCTCACTATATGGGACGTTCAGGAGACAACTTAATCTTTGCGATCACATGCACGGCGACAGCAGGTGAGCCATGCCACTTGGTTTGCGCTGTGATCAGCCGACGGAGTACTCGTCCAGCATTTCTATTATTCGGATATGACCAGGGTGTGGTCAGTGGGCTCTGGGATCGGGGAATGAGCGGGTCGCTTACCAGCCTTCCCAGATGTCTGGAATCATATCCGCACCGCAGTTCTTCCGCGTCTTCCCTGACTTGAACCCCGACAATGTCGGACCCACGTCCGCTTCAACCATGCAAGCGTTCTATACCGCAATTTATGAAGTTGGATGCTTGTTCGGAGCATTCTTCACCTTGCTCTATGGGAACAAGGTCGGGAGGAGAAAGAACATGTACATCGGTAGGTTGACCCCGGGACCCGTCGCAAGAGCAGCCACATGACACTCTATAGGGGCTTCCTTCGTTACGGTTGGGGCGATAATACAAATCACTTCCATACCAGGAGTACGTATTACATCCACTTCGTCGGGTTTCTCCCAGATATCTGATCGTGCCACGAAGCACCTGGCCGGACACCAATTTGTCATTGGCTGCATTGTCACTGGTACGTACCCTGTTCCCCTTCCGGGCCGCCGGGCCCAGGCAAATTTTGACAGGTTTTGGGAACGGTTTGAACACCGCGACTGTACCGAGCTGGCAAGCGGAATGCTCGAGACCAACGAACAGAGGACTACATATCTGTATCGAGGCGAGTATGATCGCCATCGGAACGGTGACCGCTTATTGGATAGTAAGCCGGTTCTACAAGTGGTCTTGTACAACGCTAAATATTAACCACCGGGTATCCAGGATTTCGGTCTCTCGTTCATTGA